>Ga0070741_10011657_pt1 | contig 16149 bp, 16 predicted proteins | sample Coa_R1_4_FD_66440 | JGI IMG/M metagenome (GOLD analysis project Ga0070741, IMG submission 66440) | Surface soil microbial communities from Centralia Pennsylvania, which are recovering from an underground coalmine fire - Coalmine... | ecosystem: Environmental > Terrestrial > Soil > Unclassified ...
GGGATCATTCGCTCGGACGACGGCGGGCAGAGCTGGCGGGTGATCGGTGTGCAGCCCGGCGCGGCGGTGCATCCTGATATCCACGGGCTGGCCATCTGCACGGCCCAGCCGCACGTGCTCTATGCGGCCACGCCCCAGGGTATCTTCTACTCCGAAGACGGTGGTGAGCGGTGGGAGCAGCGCATCGAGGGGCTCGAGCCGCTCTACTGCCGGCCGGTGGCGGTGCATCCCCGGCAGCCGGAGTGTGCCGTCACCGTGGCGACCTATGGCGCCAGTGGGTTTTTCGGCATTGCCGCCGAGCGCACCGGCGGCCAGGTCTTCTGGACTGAGGATGGCGGCCGCCACTGGCAGGCGGCGCATGGCCTGCCCGCCGCCCTGCAGCCGACGCCCGCGCTGGTGGCTGAGCCAAGCCATCCCGGCCGCCTATGGCTCCCGCTCTTCTCGGGCCAGATCTTCACCAGCGATGATGCGGGGCAGACCTGGCGCGAGGTCGCACGCGGCTTGCCGCCCATCCTGCGTCTCGTTGCCCGCGCTCGATGAAGATTCGCTTTCTGGGCACCGGCACGAGCCACGGCATCCCTGTCATCGGCTGCGGCTGCGCGGTGTGTACCTCGCCCGACCCGCACAACCGGCGCTACCGGTCATCGATCCTCATCGAGTCGGGCGAGCGGCGGGTGGTGGTGGATACGACCCCGGAGTTTCGTCTGCAGGCGCTGGCCGCCGGGCTGGCGACGCTCGATGCGGTGCTGCTGACGCATGCCCACGCCGACCACATCTTTGGCCTCGACGACGTACGTATCTTCAACTGGCGCACGAAGCAGCCGGTGCCGGTCTACGGCGCGCCGGCCACGCTCGAAGAGCTGCGCGAGCGCTTCGCCTACGTATTCGAGGATGGCCAGGAGGGAGGCGGCAAGCCGAAGCTGGAGCTCCAACCAATCGATGGGCCCTTCCAGGTCGCCGGGCTGGCCGTCACCCCACTGGTCGTCTGGCATGGCCAGCTGCCGGTAACCGCCTTCCGAGTGGGTGCGCTGGGTGAGCCGGGAGGGCGAGCCGGCGGCCCCGAGTTTGCCTACGTGACCGACTGCAATGCCATCCCCGCAGAGACGCTGGCTCAGCTCCGCGGGCTCGATCTGCTCATTCTGGATGCCCTCGGCAAGCACCGGCACCCGACCCACTTTTCGCTTGAGGAAGCGGTCGCGGTCGCGCGTGAGCTTGCTCCTCGCCGCACCCTCTTTACCCACATCTCCCACTCGCTCGATCATGCTGAGACGAACGCGACGCTTCCCGCCGGCATGGCGCTGGCCTACGATGGCCAGGTGGTGGAGCTGTAGCGCCCCACCCGGCGGGTGCCAGCGTGGCGGTCGCACGCCACCGGTGCCGGCCTACGATGGCCAGGTAGTGAGGCTCAGCGGCTCAGCGCAGATAGCGCTTGAGCAGGCGGGTTACCTCGGGCACGCGCTCGCTGGGCAGGTAGAGGGTAAACGAGGGGTTCGAGCCCCGCGGCGTCTTGCGGCCACGCAGCGTGAGGGTCGTGGTGCCCGCAAGCCAGCCGCGGCCGGGGCGCGTCTCGAAGCGCCGAAACGCCTTGTAAAAGCGCGGCACGCCCTTGCCGATAGCTACGCCGCGATCGGTGAACACATAGCGCACCGGCAGGGCGAGGATGACCAACAGGGAGATGAGCGCAGCCGGCTGGGTGCCCGGCAGGTAGAGCTTATCCTGATACGGAGGGATACTCCCCAGCACAATGTAGACGAGCACGGCCAGCGCCTGCCAGCGGTGCAGCAGCAGGCGCTGGATCAGCCCCAGGGGCACGACGAGCAGCACCTCGCCGGGCCGCTGGGGAGCAAACGGCAGCCATGCCTTCATCAGCATGTAGCTGAGCATGAAGCTGACGGCACTGCTGCCGATGAGCTGCTGGAGCGACGTCGACACCCACCAGAGATGATACCGGCTGGCCCGCCCGGCGGCCGGGTGGCGCCCGGGCGGCCGTGCGCACACGCCGGCTGCTCCTGGGCGGCCGTATAATTGCTTCGGCTCCTCGGTAGCAAGCCGGCATGGGCTGCCCGTGGTGCGTGGTGCGGTGGCGGCTGGGGGCAGCGTGCCGGCCGGGAATGACCGGGCTGTGCGACGATCCAGTGGAGGGGGAAACCCATGTCCGGCCATAGCAAATGGGCCCAGATCAAGCGTCAGAAGGGCGCCAACGACGCCAAGCGCGGGCAGCTCTTCACCAAGATGGCGCGCGAGATAACGGTGGCGGCCCGCGAAGGCGGGCCCGACCCCGATGCCAACTTCCGCCTGCGCCTGGCCATCCAGCGGGCGCGCAGTATCAACATGCCCCAGGAGAACATCCAGCGGGCGATCCAGCGTGCCACCGGCGGCGGTGAAGGAGAGGCGCACCTCGAGGAGGTGACGTACGAGGGGTATGGCCCCGGCGGGGTGGCCATCTACGTCGAGGCGCTCACCGACAACCGCAATCGCACCGTCGCCGAGGTGCGCAACGTGTTCACGCGCCACGGCGGCAACCTGGGCGAGACCGGCTCGGTCGCCTGGCTCTTCGAGCCACGCGGGCTGATTACCATCAATCTCGATGGGCGCGATGCCGATGAGGTGACACTCCAGGCCATCGATGCCGGCGCCATCGACGTCAACCAGGATGGCAATCTGCTCGAGGTCTACACCGACCTGCAGGACCTCGAACGCGTACGCCAGGCGCTCGAAGCCGCCGGCATTGCGGTGGAGGCGGCCGAGCGCACGATGATGCCTAAATCGACGGTCACGCTCGATGACCAGAAGGCGCAGCAGGTGGTCAGGCTGCTGGAGAAGCTGGAGGAGCTGGACGACGTGCAGAGCGTGAGCACGAACCTTGACCTCTCGCAGGAGCTGGTGGCGCAACTCGCCTCGTGACGCGCCGTTTGAGCGGCTGATGGCCCGTGCTGCCCGGTCGGTACACGCCGCGCTCCCTGCGCGCACGGGGAGCAGCCAGGCGCCAAGGATCGTGCTGGGAATCGATCCGGGCACGGCGACGACGGGCTACGGGTTCGTCCGCGCCACGCCGGGTGAGGGCGATGTCTTCGAGGCGGTCGCCTACGGCGTGGTGGAGACTCCAGCCGGTGAGCCCATGGCATCGCGCCTGCTGCTGCTCCATCGCGAGCTGCGCCGGCTCATCGCGACCTACCGCCCGGCGGAGGCGGCCGTCGAGCGGCTCTTCTTTGGTCGCAACACGACCACGGCCATCACCGTCGGGCAGGCCAGGGGCGTGGCGCTGCTGGCCATCGCGGAGGCCGGCCTGCCGGTGGCCGAATACACGCCGGCCGAGGTCAAGCAGGCGATGGCCGGCTTCGGGCGAGCCGAAAAGGTCCAGATTCAGCGCATCATGCAGGCGCTGCTGCGTCTGCCGGAGCCGCCGCAGCCCGACGATGCGGCCGATGCGCTCGCCATCGCCCTCTGCCACCTGCGTCTGGCCCGCCTGCGCGCGCTGGGGCTTCGCTAAACCGAAGCCACGCTGGAAACCCCATTGGCGGCCGGTATCGATACTGCAGATTTCACCATGGCTTTGGTTTAGCGCTCTCCCGCAGCCAGGCTGGGCCCCCCATGGCCCCCCTTCTGGCCCTGCTGCGGACTCCACCTTGGCTCTGGCTGAGACACACGGCTACCATATGATCGCTCCATGATCGCCTCAATCGAAGGGACGCTTGCCGCCAAGGGGCAGGGCTTCGCCATCATCGAGGTGGGAGGAATCGGACTGCGGGTGCTCATTCCAGCCTCCACCGCTGCCCACCTGCCGGAGGTCGGCGGCCACGCCAAGCTCCATACTCACCTGCTGGTGCGCGAGGATGCGCTGACGCTCTATGGCTTCAGCACGCCAGAGGAGCTTGGCCTCTTCGAGCTGCTGCTCGGCGTGAGCGGGCTTGGTCCGCAGAAGGCGCTGGCGCTGCTTTCCGGATCATCGGTCGGCGCGCTGCGCGCCGACATCGCGCGCGAGAATACGGCGGCCTTGATGCGCATTCCGGGCGTGGGGCGCAAGCTGGCGGCGCAGATCGTGCTCGACCTCAAGGATAAGGTGGGGCCGGTGGCGGCGGAGGCTGAGCCCCCGCAGGACGGCGAGCTTCTGGGCTGGCTGATCACCCTGGGCTTTCCACCGGCCCAGGCGCAGGCGGCCGTGGCGAAGCTACCAAAAGATTCCATGCTCCCCCTGGAGGAACGGGTCAAGCAGGCGCTGGCAATCCTGCGCCCCGAGTAGGGCTGCCCCGGCCGCGCTCCACCGTCCTTCGTCCTTCGTCCGGCCCTCTAGGACAGGCGTTCGGCTATACTCGTGTGGATGGCCACCGAGCGACTCGTAAGCCCGGCTGGTGAGGACGATGACGAGAGCCTGCGGCCGCGGCGGCTGGCCGACTACGTTGGCCAGGAGCAGATCAAAGAGCAGCTCTCGATTGCCATTGCCGCCGCCCGCGCCCGCGGCGAGGCGCTCGAGCATGTCCTCCTGCATGGCCCGCCCGGTCTGGGCAAGACCACGCTCTCGCGGATCATCGCCAACGAGCTTGGCGTGACGATCAAAACCACCTCGGGCCCGGCGATCGAGCACCAGGGCGCGCTAGCGAGCCTGCTGACTACGCTGGGCAACCGCGACGTGCTCTTCATCGATGAGATCCATCGCCTCAATCGCCTGGTCGAGGAGGCGCTCTACCCGGCGATGGAAGACTTCATGTTCGATATCGTCTCGGGGCGCGGCGCGATGGCCAGCGTGCTCCGCCTCCCGCTCAAGCGTTTTACGCTCATCGGCGCCACCACCCGCGCGGCGCTGCTGACGGGCCCCTTGCGTGATCGCTTCGGCCTGATCTTCCGCCTGGAATACTACGACCTGCCGGCGATGCGCCAGCTGCTCGAGCGGGCCGCTCGCGTGCTCAAGGTAGAGATGGAGGACCTGGGGGCGACCGAGATCGCGCGTCGGAGCCGGCGGACGCCCCGCGTCGCGTTGCGCCTGCTCCGCCGCGTGCGTGATTATGCTCAGGTGATGGCCGATGGCATCATCACGCTCGAGGTCGCACGCGACGCGCTCGATGCGCTCGGCATCGACGAGCTGGGGCTCGACGAGCTCGACCGGCGGATTCTGGAGACGATCCTGGTGCGGTTCAAGGGGCAGCCGGTGGGCCTGCAGACGATCGCCGCCGCCGTCGGCGAGGAGGCCGATACGATCGAGGATGTCTACGAGCCGTACCTGATCCAGATTGGCTTTCTGCAGCGCACGCCCCGTGGGCGCGTAGCGACCGAGGCAGCGGCGGCTCATCTGGGCCTACCCTATCCGGGCATGGCCGGCACCCAGGCGCGCCTGTTCTAATGAGTCAGACCTGGCCAGAGGCGGCTGACCTCTCTATCGACGACTTCGATTACGAGCTACCACCGGAGCGCATTGCGCAAACGCCGGTCGAGCCACGCGATAGCTCACGCCTCCTGGTGGTGCACCGGCAGACAGGGCAGCTCGAGCACCGCATCTTCCGCGAGATCGGCGACTATCTGCACCCCGGCGACCTGCTGGTGGCCAACGATAGCCGGGTGCTCCCGGGGAGGCTGGTCGCACGCAAGCCCACCGGCGGACGGGTGGAGCTGCTGCTGCTTCGTGACCTGGGTGAAGGCTGGTGGGAGGCCCTGGCCCGGCCGGCGAGCCGGCTGCGCCGCGGACAGCGGCTGCGGCTGGAGCAGCCAGCGCAAGCATCGGCCGCGGCGCCGGACGTGCGCGCGCCGGCCGGGCCAGGGCCGGCCACAGTGGAGATCGGTGAGCGCACCGATTCCGGTGGCGTGCGGGTGCGGTTCTCGGCGCCGGTCGAGCAGGTGCTGGCAGCCTACGGCGCCGTCCCGCTCCCGCCATACATCCACACGCCGCTGGCCGATTCGGAGCGGTACCAGACCGTGTATGCGCGGGTCACCGGCTCGGCGGCGGCGCCCACGGCCGGCCTGCACTTCACACCCCAGCTGCTCGATTCGCTCGCGGCCAAAGGCGTGAGGCTGGCCTTCGTCACGCTCCACGTGGGGCCAGATACGTTCCGTCCGGTACGCGTCGAGCGTGTCGTCGAGCACAAGATGCATAGTGAGCTCACCGTCGTGCCCGAGGCGGCCGCTGCTGCTATCCAGGAGGCGCGTGAGGCTGGCGGCCGCGTGGTGGCGATTGGGACCACGGTTGTCCGCGCACTCGAGTCATGGGCCGCAGCGGCTGAGGAGCAGGCCGGGCAGGAGCCGGGTGGTGAGGCCGCCGCTGAAGCGCCGGCCGGCCCACGGGCCGGGTCACGGGCCGGGTGGAGCGGCTGGACGCAGCTTTTCATCTACCCGGGCTACCGGTTTCGCGTGGTCGATGCGCTGATCACCAACTTCCACCTGCCCCGCTCTACCTTGCTGATGCTGGTGAGTGCCTTTGCCGGCCATGAGCTGATGCACCGTGTCTACCGCGAGGCGATTGCGCACGGCTACCGCTTCTACTCGTTCGGTGATGCCTGCCTCTTCCTCTGAGAGCGGCCGGCGGCTCGCCAACCATTCCACCGGCCGAGCCACTGGGGATGCCGGCGGTGCTCCAGCAGGCGCCAGAGGGGATGCCGGCGGTGCTCCAGCAGGCGCCAGAGGGGATGCCGGCGGTGCTCCAGCAGGCGCGGCAGCAGCGCCGGCTTGTGAACCCGTTCACAGCAATGGTGCTATGCTCAAAGCACGATGACAGCGAACAGCAGCCGGAAGACCATGCGCGAGCGTGCCTCGGAGAGTTCAGAGCCGGGCCAGACGAAGCGGCGGACGGCGGCTCGGCGGCCACGGGCCCAGGCGGCAGAGCCGCCGCTGGTAGTGGCGACTGCGCTTGATCCGCTTGATCCGTCGGTCGAGCCGCGCCGCCGAGGCGGCCGGCGGAAGCGGGGCATCCCCGCACCCCCATCGGCGCAGCTGCGCGACGCCTGCGTGAGCCTGTGCCTCACCAACGGCTGGTCGCCCAGCGGGGCCGAGGTGGAGCGGCTGGTGCGCCTGCGTGCCGAGGTCGCTGGAGGCCGGCGTAACGATACGGCGCTCGACCACCGGCGGCTCTCGTTCGCCCGCTGGCTGGTGGAGCATGGCCGCCTCAGCGAGACCTCCGACTGAAGCCGGCTCAGGCTGAGCACGCCTGGTATCTTGCCCTGCCGGCGGCGCGAGCCGGTGAGAGGAAGAGACGATGGCTACTCGCACGCAGCAACTCGGCACATCCAGTACCTATGGCATGGACCAGCCGCCACGGCCGCCGGAGCCGGTGCAGCAGCCGGTGCAGCAGCCGGTGCACGAGCGGGACGGCACACTCCCCATGGCGGATGGGCTGGACCGGAGCGATGGGCTCGTGCGCGCCTGCTCGCTCGAGACGCTCCAGCGCGAGGGAGTGGTCACCGTTGGCGGGCGCGGCTACAACCTGGTGCTCTTCTGGCACGAGGGGCGCGCCTTTGCCGTCGATAACCGCTGCCCGCACATGGGCTTCCCACTGAGCCGCGGCTTCTGCAAAGACGGCATTCTGACCTGCTACTGGCACTACGCCCGCTTCGATCTCGAAAGCGGCGGTACCTTCGATCCGTGGGCCGACGATGTGCGCACCTACCCCGTCCAGCTTCGGGATGGCGAGGTCTGGGTCGACCTGCGGCGCACCCAGAGCGTGGCTGAGCGGCGTGCACATTGGGCCCAGCGCCTGCGCGAGGCGCTGGAGCAGAATATCCCGCTCGTCCAGGCCAAGGCGATTCTGGCACTGCTCGATCTGCCGGCGAGCCGGCAGACGCAGACGACGAACGGGCGCCGCGCCGCCGCTTCGCCGATGAGGGCGGAGGCCAATCATCTACCCCTCGGCGAGGCGGCGCGGCTGGTGGTAAGTACGGCGGCCGGCTACGGCCTGCGCTACGGATCGCGGCGCAATCGCGGCGGCTGGGGCGATGGGCTCACCATTCTCACCGGCATGGCCAGCCTGCAGCCGGCGCTCGATGACGAGGACCGCGCGCTGGCGCTCTATCACGGCTGCCGGCGCGTGGGCGAGGATGCCGCCGGGCAGATGGTGCGGGTGGAGCTGGAGCCGCTCCCAATCGACGGCCGGAGGATCCCTCCGGCACGCCTCAAGCAGTGGTTTCGCGAGTTCGTGGAGGTGCGCGACGCGCAGGCTGCGGAGCGCGTGCTGCGAACGGCCATCGCCGCCGGCTGGTCGCCACCGGCGCTCATCGATCTACTCGCGGCCGCGGCCACTGATCATTTCTACCGCGACTTCTCGCACGTGATGGACACGCTGGCGCACGCCGCCGACCTGCTAGACATGATCGGCTGGGACCGCGCCCAGGAGGTGCTGCCGGCTCTGGTGGCACAGTGGGCCAGCGCAACGCGCGAGGAGGAGCGCAACGCGTGGCGCCATCCCGAAGACCTGGTAGGACTCGTTCGCGAGCGTATTGCCCGCCTGAGCGAGGTAGTCGATCCGGGTGCGCCGCCACGCGGCGCCTGGGACGAGGCGCTGGTCGAGACGATGCTTGGCGACGATCCGGTAGCCTCGCTGGAGGCCATCATGGCGGCCTTCCACGCTGGTCTGGCCATTGCCGATGTCGCACAGGCGCTGGCCTATGCCTCGGCGCTGCGCCTGGCCCGCTTCCCCACGAGCAACGAGTTTGGCGATTGGGACACGGCGCTGCATGGCTTTACCTACTGCGCCTCGCTCGCGCAGGTAGCCAGGCGAGCGCCGTCGGTGGAGCTTGCTCGCGCCATCCTGGACGGCGCGATGGTGGTCTACCAATCGCGCTTCCTCAACATCCCGCCGGCGCGCCTGCCGCGCCCCGCGGCGCTCGCCCGGCTGCCAAGCGAGCCCCAGGCGCTGCTGGAGGCGCTCTCCGGCGTGTGCGAGCAGCAAGGCGGCGTTGATGAAGCGGGCGCGCTCGTCTACCGTTATCTCTCCCTCGGCCACTCACCGGCGGCACTGGTGCGGGCGCTGGGGCGTATCGTGCTGCGTGAGGATTGTGTCTTCCACGATTTCCAGATGCTCGAGGAAGGCGTGCGCCTGGCGCGGGAGATCGCGGCCACTGACCCTGGCTCGGCGGCCAAGCGCGAGGCATCATTCCAGGTGCTGGTAGCCATTGCCCGCTGGGAGGCAGCCCACGCGCCCACGCGCCGGGCGGTGACGCAGACCTTCACCATCGCGCGGCGCCTGCACCGTGGCGAGGCAATCTACGAAGGGGCGGAGGCTGCGCTCGCGTAGCTGGCACAGCCTCCGCGGCGCTACAGTGGACGTGCGGCCGGATCGGTGCAGCTGGGTGGCTGGAATGGGAGGGAGCAAGCGCGATGCGAATTGAGCGGATCGAGTATTTCAAGGTCTTTATCCCCTGGCAGGCGTCGTACCGCGAGGCGATGCGCCGCTGGCGCGCCGCCGCGCACACTACGCCCGAGGAGGAGGACGCCTACGTCATCGTAAAGGTCTTTACCGACGATGGCCTGGTGGGCATCGGTGAGGGCGATCGCAGCCTGACGACAACGCAGCAGCAAGGCGAGCGGCTGCTAGGCAAGAGCCCGCTCGAGCTCGACCCATGGAAGCTGGGTCGGCCATGGGCGCACGCCTGCTTCGACCTGATCGGCAAGGCGCTGGGCGTGCCCATGTACCGCTTGCTGGGCACCAAGGTGCACGGGCGTGTGCCGTTTGCTTTCTGGTCTCCCTATGAGGCACCCGAGCAGACCGCCCGGCACGCCGAAGAAGGCGTGGCGCGCGGCTTCAAGGTGCATAAGATCAAGGCGCGTCCGTGGGATGCGGTGGAGCAGGTGAAGGCCATCCACGCGGCCGCTGGGCCGGAGTACGCGGTGCGCATCGATCCCAACTGCACCTTCGAGCAGCCGGCCGCGGCCGTGCGCATCGCGCGCCAGCTCGAGGACTACAATGTCGAGTGCCTGGAAGACCCCGTGACGCAGACACGCCCTGAGTGGAACCGCCTGATTCGCGAGAAGACGACAATACCGGTGGCCCTGCACCACTCGGATCCGGCGAATGTCCTCCGCCACATCAAGGCCGAGGCGATCGATTACCTCAACGTGGGTGGGACGGTGGAGCGCGTGTTCCGCGCTGCGCATCTGGCCGAGGCGGCCGGCATTCCCATCTGGCTCCAGCTCGAGGGGCACTGCTACGACATCCAGACCGCTTTCAACCTGCACCTCAACGCGGTGCTGCCCAACGCCATCCTGCCCCAGGACACGCTGCCGTTCCTGCGTGAGGCGAGCGTGGTGACCGAGCCGCTCTGGCCGGTGGACGGCTACGTGGCGGTTCCGGAGCGGCCTGGGCTTGGCATCGAGCTCGACGAGGCCGCGGTGGCGCGCTACTGCGTGGGCACGGCGGCCTGCGGCGCGGCGGCATAGCCCTTGCCGGAAGGATGATGGCGCGCAGTGAGCCGGCCGGGCGCGTCGCACGATGAACGCCGGCACAGGTGCGAAGACGCAGGAGGTGAAGACACCATGGCGATTGAACCAGCACGCCGTTCGCTAGGTGTGGAGCTCGCGCGGGAGATGGTGCCGCTCCGCACAATGATGGACCGGCTCCTCGAGACGGCCTTTACCCCCGCCTTCTGGAGCGATTTCTGGACCAGGGGGGCCGGTGGCAGTGGGTTCGACATGGACGTCTATGAGGACGACAACAACTACTACATCCGCTGCTTCCTGCCGGGGATCGATCCTAATGCCGTGAACATCAGTGCTCAGGGCAACATGCTCACCATCAGCGGGGAGATGACGCACAAGACGCCCGAGAGCTGGCGGCCGGTTTTCCAGGAGATCGGTACGCGGCGCTTCCAGCGGCAGGTGATGCTCGATACGCCGGTGGATGCGGGAAAGGCGGAGGCAACCTATCAGCACGGCATTCTCGAGATCACGCTGCCAAAGGCGGAGGCGCACCGGCCCAAGACCATCAAGGTCAAGGAGGCTGCAGCGCGGTAGGCGCGCGCGTCTCCAAACCCAGGTCGGCGGCGCGGGAGGAGGCGGGACCTCCCGCGCCGTTTTCTGTCTGGCGCCGGCTGGCTACGGCGGCCGGCGCGTGGCGACCGCTTCGAGTACCCCCGTTCCGAGGTAGGCTTCCCGCACGCGGGGATCGCGCAGCAGCGCGGCAGCGTCGCCGGAGAGCACGATCCGCCCGGCTTCCAGGACGTAGCCACGCGTCGCCTGCTCCAGCGCAGCCTGTACGTCCTGCTCTACCAGCAGCACCGTCATACCCTCGCGGTTCAGCCGGCCAATGATCTCCACCAGGCTCTCGACGACCACGGGCGCGAGTCCCAGCGAGAGCTCGTCGACCATGAGCAGGCGCGGGCGCGCCATCAGCGCCCGGCCGATGGCCACCATCTGCTGCTCACCGCCGGAGAGCTTGCCGGCCGGTGTATCGATGCGCTCCTTGAGTCGGGGGAACAGGTCGAGCACGCGAGCCATGTCGCCGGCGATCTGCGCCCGGTCACGGCGCCGCAACGCGCCGAACAGGAGCTGATCGCGCACGCTCATGGCCGGAAAGAGCCGCCGCCCTTCAGGCACGTGGATGATTCCCAGATCCACGATCTGCTGTGTTCTCGCACCGGCAATCGCGTGGCCATCGAAGACAATCTCTCCCGAGCGCGGCGCAAGCAGGCCGCTGATGGTAGCGAGCAGCGTCGTCTTGCCGGCACCATTCGAGCCGACGAGCGCGACGATCTCTCCGGCATAGATCTCGAGGTCCACATCCCAGAGCACCTGCACGTCGCCATACGCCACGTTCAGATGTGAGATGCGAAGGAGGGGAGACCGGCGTGGCTCGTCCATTGCTGAATGACTCCGCCTATCCCTCCCGCCTCACTCGGCAACGCGCATGCGCTCGGCGTAGCGCTTGCCGAGGTACGCCTCGATGACGGCCGGGCGGCGTGTCACCTCGGCCGGCGGGCCCTCAGCGATCTTGCGCCCGTAGTCGAGCACAATGACGCGCCGGCAGACCCCCATGATCACCCGCATGACATGCTCGATCACCAGTACCGTCGTCCCGTTAGCATTGACGCGGCGCACTAGCGCCATGAGCTCCTCCATCTCGCCGGGGCGCAGGCCGGCCATGACCTCATCGAGCAGCAGCAGCACCGGCTCCATGGCCAGCGCTTTGGCCAGCTCCAGCCGCTTGCGGTCACCAACCGGCAGGCTTTCCGCCGGGTGCTGCTGGCGTCCTGCCAGGCCCACCAGCTCGAGCACCTCGGCTGCCCGTTGCCGCGCTTCGTGCGCCGTGCGGCGCGCGCCGCCGGCACCAAACATGGCGCCAATGGCGACGTTCTCCAGCACGCTGAGATTGGCAAAGGGACGCACGATCTGGAAGGTGCGTGCAATGCCCATGCGGCCGATGCGGTGTGGTGGAAGGCTGTCGATGCGCGTGCCGGCAAACCAGATGGCCCCGCGCGTGGGCCTATCGACCCCGGTGATGAGGTTGATCAGCGTGGTCTTCCCGGCACCGTTTGGGCCGATCAGGCCGGTGAGCTCGCCGGGATACAGGTCGAAGCTCAGGCTCTCGACGGCCACGACGCCGCCAAAGCGCTTCGTCACCTCCCGAACAGAAAGGAGCGGCTGGATCCCCTCCTCTGGTGCTCTCCCGCCGGAGCGCGAAGTGCCGGCTGAAGGACCATCCTCGTGCCGCTCCACCCCAGGATGGGGAGAGGCCAACGGTGGGCTCTGCCCGTTCATACCCGTTCGGCCACCAGGTTTCTCGCCAGCATCTGCCAGCTAAAGCCCTCGCGGCGCGCAACGAACTGCATGACGCCGCGCGGCAGGAAGAGGACGACGATGATGATGAGCATGGCGAAGATGACCGCCTGCCATTGCAGGAAGGTGCTGCTGCTGGCGGTCACGCGCACGGCCTCCTGCAGCGCGTAGAGCACGAAGGCGCCGATCCAGGGTCCCCAGAGTGTACCGGCGCCGCCAATGAGGCAGATGATGATCATCTGCAGGTTATTGGCGGTGCTGAAGAGCGCCTCGGCCTCGGTGGTCATGTTGGTCAGTCGGTAGCCGAGGACGCTGCCCCCCAGCGCTGCGAGGGCGGCGCTGAGCATATAGGCAGCGGACTTGGCCAGAGTGGTGTTGATGCCCATGACCTCGGCGGCTTCCTCGTTCTCGCGAATGGCGACGAGGCTGTAGCCAAATTTGGATCTCGAGAGGAGCGCCGTCAGTCCCCAGCCGATCAGCGCCGTCAGCAGGCCAAGGTAGTAAAAGAAGTAACGGTCGGCGCTCAGCTCCATGCCGAACAGATGGAGGTCGTCGGCGAGGGGAAAGTTGAGCGGCCGGCCACCGCCGAAGAAATTAGGAATGAAGCCACGGGGACCGAAGACCAGATCCCAGTTGATGATCTCCGGCATCGCCACGGCCACGCCAAGCGTAGCGATGGAGAAATAGTGGCCGCGCAGCCTGAGCACCGCAAGGCCGATGACGCCGGCGACCAGCGAGACGATGACGATCGAAAGCGGAATGCCGGCGTACCACGGTAGATGCGGGTGGCCCGGCTGGCGGCTCATGAAGCCGGCGGCGACGAAGGCCCCCAGCCCGAGATACGCCACGTTGCCGAAGGAGGCGTAGCCGGTGTAGCCGCCGATCACGTTCCAGCCATAGGCCGCACACATTGCCGTGAGCGCGTCGAAGAGCACGGCTGGCGCCGGCGAGAAGATGGGCGCGGCGAGCAGGAGGGCGAGCAAGGCGCCAGCCGCGAAGCGGCGTGCGGCCGCTCGTACCTGCGGCCGGGCAGCAATGCCTGCGAGCACGGTGCCGGCAATCAGGATGGCCAGGTTCATCGGCGAGCCCCCTCCTTGCCACGCAAGCCACGGCTAAACCAGAGCCAAGGTGGAGCCTGCAGTCGGGCCCGCCTTGGGGCCAGGGGCTCCCAGCGTGACTTGGAGAGCGGCAGTGGGGCTGCCAGATGGTTGGCGCGGTGCATTACCGCTATCCCTCCTTGCCGAGCAGGCCGGTCGGTCGCATAACCAAGACGAGGATCAGAATCGCGAAGATGACCACATCACGCTGGGAGAGAGCGTAGGTGCCGCCGAATTCGTACACCAGGCCGAAGATGAGGCCGCCGAGCAGCGCCCCGGGAATACTCCCCAGCCCACCGAGTACCACGATGCTGAAGGCCAGCACGTTGAAGACGCCGAAGCTGGCCGGCGAAAAGCCGCTGGTCGCCGAAAGCAGGGCGCCGGCGGCGGCGGCCAGCGCTGCGCCCAGACCAAAGGTGAACGCGTAGGTGTGGCCCAGGTCGATCCCCATCAGACGCGCCGCCACCTGGTCCTGGCCCACGGCGCGAATCGATCGGCCGGTATTGGTGCGGTCGAGCAGGAGCGCGAGCAGCACGGTGACGGCGAGCGCCACCGCCACGGCGCCGAGCTGCGTGTAGGGGAGATGCAGCCCGCCCACAGTCAGGGAGGCGTTGGCATAGAACGGGCGGCTCTGGCGGGTATCAGCGCTAAAGAAGCGCAGCGCCAGGTTGACCAGGAGTGCCTCGATGCCATAGGTGAGCAGGAAGGTCGTCAGCACCGAGGCGCGCATGACCAGATTGATGATGTACTTCTGCAGTAGAAAGCCAGCGACAAAGAGTGCCAGCATGGCTAGCGGCAGGCTGATGAACGGATCGAGCCCCACCTTGGCCCATAGGAAATACGTAAGGTACGCGCCGAGCATGATGAAGGCAGCGTGCGCCAGGTTGATGATGTTCAGGATCCCCCATACCAGAGAGAAGCCAAGCCCCACCAGGGCCAGGATGCAGCCCTGGAGCAGGCCATTGATGACGTGCTGGAGAAGGTCCATCGCCTGCTGTGCTGGCTAGCGCTTGTCCCACGGTGGGGTTGGCCAGATCGGCTTGCCGTTGGCTGCCTCTGGTGGCCACACCGTCACCTTCTTGCCCGACTGCCACTGCTCGACGGCCATTGGCTTGTAGATATTGATGCCGCGCGAGTCGAACTTGATCTGCCCGTAGAAGGACATGAAGTCCAGCTTGGCGATTGCGTCGCGCACTGCCTTCGGCTCGATCGTGCCGGCTTTCTCGATCGCCTTCACGTAGGCCACGCCGCAGGCCGTTGACTCGGCGCTCTGGTAGGAGGGCTCGTAGCCGAAGCGCTTGGTGTAGACCGTGTTGTAGTTCTCCGGCGTCTTGAAGAGGTCGTCGCCGTTGTACTTGAGCGCGGGCGTCCACTGCGTGCCTCCAAAGACGTAGTTCGCCGCCTCCTTAAGCGTCGACTCGAAGTCAGGCAGCGATGGCCCCACGGAGAAGCCAAAGCCCTTGGCATTGAAGCCCAGCTCCTTGGCCTGCTGCATGATGGCCACACTCTCCTGAAAGTGGCCGCTATTGAGGAAGAGGTCCGGGGACTTGGCCTTAGCCTCCGTGACGGGGGCGCGCAGATCGGTGGAGGCGTTTGGGTACTTCTGGTAGTAGACGACCTGCAGGCCCTTCGACTCGGCGTACTGCTTGGCGGCATCGGCCACCTCCACCGAGAAGGGGTCGTCGGCGCTGAGGATGGCCACCGTGGCCGGCTTCGGATTCTGCGCGAGGGCCAGGTCGATGACGCCGCGCAGGTAGTTCCGCGCCGGGGAGAGCACGCCGAACGTATACTGGTAGCCCTGCTCAAAGATGCTCTCGGCAGCGCCGTTACCCTCGATCATGGGGATCTTGTTCTTTTCAGCCACGGTGCTGACCTGCAGCGTGGCACTCGTGCCATAGGGGCCGAGCAGGAAGTTGACCTTGTCTTCGTTGATCAGCTTTTCGGCCAGGGTCGCGCTCTTCTGGGCATTGCTTTCGTCGTCGTAATACTTGGTCTCGATCCGGTAGCGCTTGCTCCCGGCCCGAATGCCCCCGGCAGCGTTGTAGGTCTCCTTCCACAGCTCATACCCATCGCGCGTGAGCCCACCCTCCTTGGCCGTGCTCCCGGTCAGCGAGAGCGGTGCACCAAAGAGCAGCGTGCCATCGAAGCCGCCGGGGGTGCCGCCGACCGGCGCCGGAGTCGTGGCCGCCCCGCCGCAAGCGGCCGCGATGGCCGGCGTGAGCAGCCCGGCCATCCCCGCGAGCAGGAGCTGCCTTCGGTCCACATAGAGAGCCATCTGCGCTTCCTCCTCTCCATGCCTATGCCTGGCCTATGCCTGGATGCCTTTCAAGGAGCGTTGCCCGATCTTTACAGGCCTCAATGTATC
>Ga0070741_10011658_pt1 | contig 16148 bp, 14 predicted proteins | sample Coa_R1_4_FD_66440 | JGI IMG/M metagenome (GOLD analysis project Ga0070741, IMG submission 66440) | Surface soil microbial communities from Centralia Pennsylvania, which are recovering from an underground coalmine fire - Coalmine... | ecosystem: Environmental > Terrestrial > Soil > Unclassified ...
ACCGTGACCGTCCCGCGATCCGCGCCTGCCAGCAAGGACTCGAGCAGCGCCCGCCGCGCCGCGAACGGTTGCCCCGTGACGTCGACGCCGCCGGACTCGACGACGTCGAAGGCGACGAGGATCGCGGGGGTCGTCTCGGCCAACCGCGCGACCCGGGACCGCGCCGGGTGGAGGCGGGCCAGCAACGCGCTGAAGTCGAACACGCCGCCCACGGTGACGAGGAGCTCGCCGTCGATCGTGGTGCCCGGCGGCAGGACGTTCTGCAACACCCCCGCGACCTCGGGGAAGTAGCGCGCCAGGGGCCGGTCGTTGCGGCTGCGCAGGTCGATGTCGCCGTCGTGGCAGGCCGCGAGGCAGCGGAAACCGTCCCATTTCGGCTCGTAGAGGAAGTCGCCCACCGGCAGCTCGCGCGCCAGGCGGGCCAGCATCGGGCGGACGTCGACGATGCCGTCGGCCTACCCGGGGCCGCCGGCCACGAGCCGTGGCGCCGCCGCCGAAGTGCCGAGTGGGAAGGGCACCCGGTAGAATCGCACGACCCGCCCCTCAGAACGGAGACGCTGCATGCCCGCTGGAACGACCGCCCCGGAATCCGATTTCGAGGTCGGCTCCAAGGTCGTCTACCCCTCGCACGGGGTGGCCGAGATCGTTCGCCGCGAGAAGCGCGACTTCAACGGGGAGAAGCGGTCGTACCTCGTGCTCGTGGTCCCGCAGCAGGGTTGGGGCACGGCCGGCGGCATGACGCTGTCGGTGCCCGAGTCGGCGGCCGCCGATCTGGGCGTCCGTCCCGCCATCTCCAGTGAGGATGCCGCCGACGTCCTCGACGTGCTCGCCGTGCGCGACGTCCGGGTGCCCGCCAACTGGTCGCGGCGGTTCAAGAACCACCAGGAGAAGCTGAAGTCCGGCGACGTGTACCAGTGCGCCGAGGTGGTGCGGAACCTCGCCGCCCGCCTGCGCACGGCCAAGCTCTCCGCCGCCGAGCAGTCGATGTACGCCAAGGCTCGGTACATCCTCACCTCCGAGCTGGCGGTGTCGTGGGACGTCGACGAGGAGGCCGCCGAGGCCCGCATCGACGAGGTGCTCGGTCTCACGCCCGACGACAAGCCGAACGTCCAGGACTGACGGCTCCCCGATCGGCGGGTCGCACATCGACGGGTACGAGGCGTTCGCGGGGCTGACCCTCGACCGGCCCGCCGACGGCGTGCTCCGCATCACCATGGACGGGCCCGGGCTGAACGCCGTCGGCCCGGACGTGCACCGGCAGCTGGCCGACATCTGGCGCGCCGTCGACCGCGATCCCGACACCCGCGTCGCCCTGCTCCAGGGCGCGGGCAAGGCCTTCTCCGCTGGTGGCAGCTTCGACCTGATCGAGTCCATCGTCGACGACTACGCCGCCCGCACACGCGTGCTGCGCGAGGCGCGCGACCTGGTGCTCAACGTCATCGACTGCTCGAAGCCGATCGTGTCCGCCATCCACGGCCCGGCCGTCGGCGCCGGTCTCGTCGCCGGCCTCCTCGCCGACGTGTCGATCGTCGCCCGCACGGCGCGGATCATCGACGGCCACACCCGCCTCGGTGTGACGGCCGGCGACCACGCCGCCATCTGCTGGCCGCTGCTGTGCGGCATGGCGAAGGCGAAGTACTACCTCCTCACGTGCGAGACGCTCTCGGGCGAGGAGGCCGAACGCATCGGGCTCGTGTCGCGGTGCGTCGACGACGACGCCGTGCACGACACCGCGCTCGAGGTGGCGACGCAGTTGGCGGGGGGCGCGCAGTCGGCCATCCGGTGGACGAAGCACACGCTCAACCACTGGTACCGCGCCCAGGTGGCCACCTTCGACGCCAGCCTCGCCTACGAGTTCTACGGGTTCGGCGGACCGGACGCCCGCGAGGGGCTGGCGTCGCACGCGGAGAAGCGGGCGCCGACGTTCGAGGGCCCCACCTCCGAGTAGATGATCGACCTCGCCGCGCCCGAGGCCGACGCCGATCCGCACTCGTTGTTCCACCGCCTGCGCGCCGAGGCGCCGATCCACTGGTGCGACGCGCAACGAGCGTGGCTCGTGGTGTCCCACGCCGCCGTCGGCGAGGGCTTCAAGGACACGTGGCTGTCGTCCGAGCGCATCCCCACCTTCGAGCGCGCCGGGGCGCGGCAGCCGCCAGGGTTCGCGCGCGTCGTGGATCTCCTGCGGGGATGGATGGTGTTCCGCGATCCGCCCGCCCACGACCGCTTGCGCGATCCCGTGCGGCGCGTGTTCACGCCGATGCGCCTCGCCGCGCTCGCGCCCCGCATCGAGGCCACCGTCGACGACTTGCTCGATGCCGTGCCTGTCGACGAGCCGTTCGACCTCCGCACCCCGCTGTGCGAGCCGTTGCCCGCGCTGGTGATCGCCGATCTCCTCGGTGTGCCGCGCGCCGATCGCGCCGAGTTCCAGCACTGGTCCGACCAATTGGCGCGGGTCGTGTTCGCGGCGGAGTCGCGCGATGGCGGCGACGATGCAATCGAGGCCGCCACCCGCTTCCACGACTACTTCGGCGCGCTCGTCGAATCCCGCCGACGTCGTCCCGGTGATGACGCGGTCAGCGCGCTCGTCGCTGCCAGCGCGGCTGGGGGGTTCGACGCGACCGAGCTCGTCGGGGCATGCACGCTGCTGCTCTTCGCCGGCCACGAGACGACGGCGGGGCTGCTCGCCAACGGCGCGTGCGTGCTGCTCGGCGACGACGGCGCGCGGGCGTTGCTCGCCGCCGAACCGGCGTCGTGGCCGACCGCGGTCGACGAGCTCCTGCGCATGGAAGGGCCCGCCAAGCTCATGGCGCGCAAGGCGACGGCGGACCGCGAGTGGCACGGCGCGCCCGTCGCCGCGGGCGACACCGTGTTCCTCGTGATCCTCGCGGCCAACCGCGATCCCGCGGTGTTCGACGACCCCGACCGCTTCGACCCGACCCGCGACCCGAACCCGCACTTCGGGTTCGGGTGGGGGCTGCACCACTGCCTCGGCGCCGCCCTCGCCCGCCTGGAGACGCGGATCGCGCTGCGGCGGCTGCTCGAGCGCCATCCGCGCCTCACGTTGGCGGGCGACGTGCGGTGGGGAGGCGGCGTGCTCGGCCGGGGCGTGTGGTCGGTGCCGGTGCTCGCCTCCGGCGCGGTCAGGGGCGACGCCCGTTCCACGCCACCAGGCGGTCGATGAGCGGCGCGCCGGCGGGCACGTCGACGGCCTCGGCGAACGGCGGCGTCGTCGGACGCATGTCCGCCGGCATCTGCGCCACGACCTCGTGGAAGCGGGCGAGGCGATCGCCGGCCGGCAGCATCTCCTGCATGGCGGCGAGCGCACCGGCGACGGCTTCGTCGTCCCACTGCGGACGCTGACCGGTCGCCTGCGCGATGTCCCAGAGGTGCACGAGCACCTCGCTCACGTAGGAGAGCAGGATCACGCGGCCCGGCTGCTGCGCCCACGGCAGCGTGATGACGCGGTCGAGCACGTCGTCGTCGCGCCAGGCGTTCTCCGCGCCCGCCGCGAGGTCGCGCCACGTCGCCGCGAAGGCGTCGTCGGCGACCTCGGGCACCTCGATGGCCCACGGGTCGCCGCCCTCGGCGAGCGCGCCGACGCGGTCGAGCACGACGAGGAGATGCACGAGCAGACCTCGGACGTCGAAGTCGTCGCACGGCGTCGGGAGGGCGAGTTGCGCAGGGGTGAGCGCGGCGACGACCTCCTCGCCGGTGGCGACGGCGCGGTGGAACAGGACTCGGGGATCGGTGGTGGTGATGGTGTCGGTCATGGGACGAGCATGCGTGTCGGAACCGGACATCTCCTGACCGGTTTCGGCGCGAACATCGGATCGTGCGCGCCGACCGGTTGGTGGCCATCCTCCTGATGTTGCAGAGCCGCGGGCGCGTGACCGCCGCGGAGGTGGCGGTCGAGCTCGAGATCTCGGAGCGCACGGCGCGGCGCGACCTCGACGCGCTGGCCATGGCGGGCCTTCCGGTGTTCAGCCTGCAAGGACGCAACGGTGGGTGGGAGCTCGCCGGGGGCGGCCGCACCGATCTCACCGGGCTCACCGCGGCGGAGGCGCGCGCCCTGTTCCTCGTCGCAGGACCGGCTTCGTCCGCGACGCCGGAGCTGCGCGCCGCGTTGCGCAAGCTCGTGCGGGCATTGCCCGAGTCGTTCCGCACCAGCGCGGAGACGGCGACGACGTCGGTGGTCGTCGACCCGCACGGGTGGGACGGTGCCCGCGCGCCCGGCCGCGCGCCCGAGCACCTGGAGGCCGTGCAGCGGGCGGTGGTCGAAGGCGAGCAGGTCGTGCTCGGTTACGTCGCCCGTGACCGCGCCCCGTCGACGCGTGTCGTGCACCCACTGGGTCTCGCCGCCAAGGGCGCGGTGTGGTACCTCGTCGCCGACACCGACGCGGGACTGCGCACGTTCCGCGTCGACCGCGTCACGTCGGTGACCGCGACCGGCGATCGCGTCGTGCGTCCCGAGGGATTCGACCTGCAGGAGGCATGGCGGCTCATCAGCGACGAGGTCGAGCGCAAGCGCACGCCGGTGCACGCCGCCGCGCTCGTCGATCCCGAGCACGTGCAGCTCGTGCGTTGGGTGTTCGGTGGTCGCGTGCAGATCGGGCCGCCGGGCGCGGACGGGCGCGTCGCCGTCGAGTTGCGCGGGCACAGCGTGCGCGCGCTGGCTGCGGAGATCGCAGGCTTCGGCTCGCTCGTCGAGGTCGTCGAGCCGGAGGAGATGCGCGTGCAACTCGCCGACATCGGCACCGAGCTGACGACGACGTACGGCTGAATGTTGGTGCGTTGAGGGCGCGATAGCGCCCTCAACGCACCAACATTGGCCGCCGGCGCCGCCGCCGCTGCCGCCGCCGGGGGCGCGGTCTACGCGTGGACGGCGGCGATGATGCGCTGGCCGATCGTCACGGGGTCCTGCATCGGGCCGAAGTGGCCCAGCGCGGGGTGCTGCTCGAGTCGCCCGTTCGGCAGGGCGTCGGCAACGGCGGTGCCGAAGTGGGCCGGCGTCCAGTCGTGCGCCGTCGTGCCGATGGCGATCGTGACCGGCGCCATCACCTCGTGCAGCAGGTCGACGGTCGGCTTGCCCGGCGCGTCGAACGTGGCCGCCTCGCTCTCGGGCGCGCACTTCAACTCGACGGTGCCGTCCGGTCGCTCGCGGAAGCCGTGCTCGACGTACGCGTACAGCGAGTCGGCGCGCAGCTCGTGCAACGGGGGACGGCTGGCGTAGCGGTACAGCGCCTCCGCCTTCGACGCGAACACCGGCCGGCGCTTCCGCGCCGCTTCCGACATGCCGGACGGACCCTGCAGCGCGGTGCCTTCGACCGCGGGCGGCACGATCGGCTCGAACAGGTACGCAGACCGGATCGTGCCGGGACGTCGTTGCTCGACCAGCAGCGAGACGCCCCCGCCCATCGAGTGGCCGAACACGCGGACGGGCGCGACGTCGAGCGCGTCGATCACCGCCTCGAGGTCGTCGCCCATCGCCCGCCAATCGAAGCGGCCGTTGTCGGGCACGGTCGCGTCGCCGTGGCCCCGGAAGTCGAGGGCGTACACGTGGAAGCGTCCGGTGAGCGCGGCGGCCAGCGGTTCGTACACGCGCCCGAGGAAGCCGGTCGCGTGGCACACGAGGAACGGCTCACCCTCACCGCCGAGGTCGTGCACGGCGACGACGACGCCGTCGGTCGACGGGACGCGCAACATCGGGCCATCTTCGTTCACTGCTGGCCGACCGCCTGTGCGCCGGTCAGGTCGGTGACGGCCTCGGCCACCGCCTCCTCCGCGACCGCGTCGTCGACGGGCACGGTGGGCGCGTACCTGCGGGCGCGTTGCAGTCCCCACGCGCCCGCGGCCAACCCGGCGGCGGCGCCGACGCCGATGCCCCAACGGGCACCGAACTCCTCCGACACCGCGCCCACGATGGGCCCGCCGATCGGCGTGCTGCCGAGGAAGAGCACGGCCTGGAGCGCGAGGACGCGGCCGCGCATGTGCGGCGCCGCCTCGATCTGCACGATGGCCGTGGACGCCGTGAGGAAGAAGATGCTCGTCAGTCCGAGCAGCGGTGCGAGCGCGAAGGCGATCGGTTGGTTCGGCGCGATCGCCATGGCGAGCAACGCGGCGCCGTACAGCAGCGCGGCCTGCGCGACGGTGCCGACGCTGATCACCTTGCGTCGCGCCGCGATCAACGCGCCGATCAGCGCGCCGACGCTGACGACCGAGAACAGGATCGTGAACGTGGTGCCCGTGCCGTGCAGGTCGCGCGTCGTGAACAGCGGAAAGACGGTCTGGAAGTTGTACGAGAGCGTGCCGACCGCGGCCATCATGACGAGGGGCACGGCGATCTCGGGCACGCTGCGCGCGTAGCGGAACCCCTCGCGCACCTGCCCCTTCCCTCGCGCCGTCGGCACCGGTGGGTTGAGCTCCTCCGTGCGCATCGCGTAGAGACCGGCGAGCACGGCGAGGTACGAGAGACCGTCGGTGAGGAAGCACCAACCGAACCCGACCGTGGCCACGAGCAGGCCCGCAAGCGCGGGGCCCACGACGCGCGACGACGTCATCAGAGCGCTGTTCAGGCTGACCGCGTTGTTCATGTCCTCGGTCGGCACCATCTCCACGACGAACGCCCGCCGCGCCGGGTTGTCGAACGCGACCGTCGTGCCCCCGATCAACGCGATCGCGTACACCGCCGCGACGGGCGGGTTGTGCGAGAAGCCGAGCACGGCCAGCGCGAACGACTGCAACATGGCGATCGTCTGGATGGCGAGCAGCAGCCGCCGCTTGTCGGACCGGTCGGCGACGAGCCCCGCCCACGGCCCGAGCAGCAGCACCGGTCCGAACTGCGCGGCCGCCAGCCCACCCAGCGCGAACCCGCTGTCGGTGAGCTTCAACACGAGCAACGTCTGCGCGACGAGCGTGAGCCAGTTGCCGACCTGCGAGATGAGCTGGCCGCCGAAGAACAAGCGGAAGTTGCGCACGCGCAGCGACCGGAACGTCGTGTCGAACCCACGGCGGAGTGAGGACGGCACGACCATCGGCAGGACGCTACCGACCTTCCCCGCCGGTGCCTGCTACTGATGGCCACGTGCTGTTCACGTTCGGGCTCGGGATCGTGGTGCTCGTCTTCTTCGCAGTGTGGCTGTTCGCGATCGTGTTCTGGATCCTCAAGCTGGTCGAGGTGGCGCGCATCCCCGAGCACCAGTACCGCGCCGTGGGGACGGACAAGACGATGTGGATCCTCGTCGTGGTGCTCGCGCAGGTGATCGGCGCGCTCATCTGGCAGTTCTCGCGGCGCGACGACGTGCTCGCCGCCGCCGGACGGGTGCCCCCGCCGCCGCCGGGGTGGTACCCGGACCCGTCCGGCGGGTCGCGGTGGTGGGACGGTGCCCGCTGGACCGAGTACCGCCACCAGCCGCCACCGGGCTGAAAATCCGCCTCGACCTGCGGCAACGGGCCGGTTGCGCCCGGTTTGCACCGGTGCGCCGCTCTCACGTTTTCGGGACGGGATGCCGATGCAACGGCTCGTGGAGCGGCCACTCGTCGAGACGCGGGCACCCGAGCGGACGTTCGCGCCCGTCGCCGACCTCGCGCTCGCGCGGCTGCTCGACGCCGCCCCCGACGCCATGGTCCTCCTCGACGGCGCCGCCAACCTCCTCTGGGGCAACCAGGCCGCGGAGCAGCTCTTCGGCCGGTCGATGGCGTCTTCCGTCGGACTGTCCGGCCTCGAGTTCGTGCATCCCGACGACGTCGAACTGGCGGCGCTGTCACTCGGGACCGTGCAGGACAAGACGGTCGGGACCCCGATCGAGGTCCGCGTGCGGTCCGCCGAGGGATGGCGCCTCGTCGAGGTGATCGGCACGCCCGTCGGGGCCGTGGTCGAGGGTGCGGTCCTCCTGTGCCTGCGCGATCTCACCGAGCGCCGGCGGTGGGAGGTCGCCGTCGACGAGACGGAGCTGTTCCGCACGCTCATCCACAACTCCCCGACGATCACGTTGCTCGCCGATCGCGACGGCACCGTGCGCGCCGCCTCCGGCGCGCTCACGCGGCTGCTCGGCCACGACCCGGAGGACGTGCTCGGCAGCAACCTCCTGGCGTGGGTCGAAGCCGACGACCATCACCGCCTGCGGTCCGCGTTCGAGGACGCGGCAGCAGGCCGGCGGGGCCGGCTCCCCGTGTCGGTCGACGCCCGCTTCGTCCGTCGCAACGCAGCCGCGCCGCTGCCGCTCGACTTGACCATCGTGAACCTGCTCGACGACCCCACCGTCGAAGGACTCGTCGTGTCGGCCACCGACGCGACGCAGCGCACGCAGGCGGAGGACGAGCTGCGCGACGCGCTGTCGCTGCTGAACGCGACGCTCGACTCCACCGCGGACGGCGTCGTCGTCGTCGACCGCGACCTGCGCATCACGAGCTTCAACCGTCGCTTCGCGGAGATGTGGCGCCTGCCAGACGACGTGCTGCTCACGCGCGACGGCGAGCGTGCCGTCGAGTACGTGCTCGACCAGCTGCGCGACCCCGAAGGGTTCGTCGCCAAGATCGACGAGCTCATGTCGAAGCCGACGGCCGAGAGCCACGACACGATCGAGTTCAAGGACGGGCGCGTCCTCGAGCGCTACTCGCAGCCGCAACGGGTGGCGGGCGACATCGTCGGGCGCGTGTGGAGCTTCCACGACGTCACGCTGCGCCGGCGCCTCGAGGAGGAGCTGTCGCAGCAGGCGCTGCACGACTCGCTCACCGGCCTCGCCAACCAGGCCCTGTTCCGCGACCGCGTCGAGCACGCGCTGCTGCGCGGCACCCGCAGCGGCCGTCGCGTCGCTGTTCTCTTCATGGATCTCGACGGGTTCAAGCGCGTCAACGACAGCCTCGGCCACGCCGCGGGCGACCGGCTGCTCGTGACGGTCGCGCAACGGTTGCGCAGTTGCCTGCGCTCCGCGGACACCGCAGCGCGGCTCGGTGGTGACGAGTTCGCCGTGCTGCTCGAGGACATCGACGCAGAAGAAGAGGCCACCACGATCGCCGACCGTGTCGCGACCGCGTTGCGCCCCCCGATCTCCGTCGACGGCACCGAGGTCGTGGCCAGCTTCAGCATCGGCATCGCGCTCGGCGACACGCGCGTCGACCGCGAGCAACTGCTGCGCAACGCCGATCTCGCCATGTACACCGCGAAGGGGAGCGGTGGTGACGGGTACGCCCTGTTCGAAGAGGACATGCACGCCGCCGCCATGGAGCGCCTCGAGCTCGAGACGGATCTCCGTCACGCCACGGAGCGGGGCGAGCTGGTCGTGCTGTACCAGCCGATCGTCGACCTCCGCACCGGACTCGTTGTCGGCGTCGAAGCACTCGCCCGGTGGCGCCATCCCCGACGCGGGCTGCTGAACCCGGCGGCGTTCATCCCGCTCGCCGAGGAGACGGGATTGATCGAGCAGGTCGGCCATCGCGTGCTGCTCACGGCGACGGCGCAGGTGGCGGCGTGGAACGCCGAGCTCGCACCCGACCGTCGCATGGACGTGAGCGTCAACCTCTCGCCGCGCCAGCTGCTGCATCCAGATCTGCCCGAACAGATCGCGTCCGCGATCGCGGACAGCGGGCTACGGCCCGAGGAGCTCGTGGTCGAGATCACCGAAGGCGCGATGGTCCGCGACGCCGACACGGCGGCGAAGAACGCAGCCGCGGTGCACGACATGGGCGTGCGTCTCGCCGTCGACGACTTCGGGACCGGCTACTCGTCGCTGACGCACCTGCAGCGCTTCCCGATCGACATCGTGAAGATCGACCGATCGTTCGTGTACGGCGTGGCCGGCGACGCCGAGGACGCGGCGTTGGCGCGCGCCATCGTGCGACTGGCGCACACGTTGCGCCTCGATGCCATCGCAGAAGGCGTGGAGACGCCGGCACAGGCGCAGCGCCTGCGCACGATCGGCTGCAACCTCGCGCAGGGCTTCTACTTCGCTGCGCCGCTGACCGCGGTCGAGCTCGTGCAGATGCTCGACCGAGGGCCCGTCGCCCACGCGGGCGCGCTGTACGTCGCCCGGGGCTGACGCTCGCTCGAACCTTCGCGGCGTTCGGTCAGTCCGCCGTCGGCGTGAGCGCCAACTCCTCGACGTCGTCGTGACCGGCGGCGACGGCCCAGTCCGGTTGCGGCTCCTCGTCCGTGGCGCGCGCCGGCAGCCAGCGCAGCACCCCGAGCGCGGCGGCGAACACGACGACGGCGGCCACGACCGAGGCGGCATGGAACCCGTTGATGAACCCGTCCTTGGCCGCATTGACGATCTGCGGCGCGAACCGCTGCGCGCCCGGCGGCAGATCACGTGCGATGCCGAGCGCGGAGCCAACGGAGTCCTTGGCGTGCGCGACGACGTCACCGGGCACCTGTCCCGCGACCGCGCCGGTGAAGTGTGACGTGAAGCGCGACGACAGGATCGACCCCAGCACGGCGACACCGAACGCGCCGCCGACCTGGCGGGTCGTGTCGTTGACGGCGGAACCGACGCCCGCCTTGGCCCGCGGCAGGGATCCCATGATCGAGTCGGTGGCGGGCGCCATCACGTTGCCCATGCCGAGACCGAGCAACACCGTCACGAGGATCACGTGGAGCGTCGACGTGTTCGGCTGCAACGTGAGGAACGACGCGAACGTGATGCCGACGAGCGTCATGCCCGTCGCCACGACCACCTTGTTGCCGAAGCGTTGCACCCACACGCTGCTGAGGGGCGCCGCCACCATGATCACCGCGGCTTGCGGCAACAGCACGGCCCCCGCCTTCACGGTCGAGTAGCCGAGCACCGACTGCAGGTACTGCGTCATGAGGAACAACGTGCCGAACAACGCGAAGAACGTGACCGTGATGGCGCCGCTCGCCGCGCTGAAGCGCGGGTTGCGGAAGAAGTCGATGTTCAGCATCGGGCTCTCGGTGCGCCGCTCCCACCACAGGAACACGGCGACGAGCACGAAGCCGACGACGAAGCCGGCCGTGACGTCGGGCGCCGTCCACCCGTGCGACGGCGCTTCGATGACCGCCCACAGCACCGACGTGAGGCCGGTGATCGACAGCACCGCGCCGAGCGGGTCGAGCTTCGGCGCCGCCGGATCACGCGACTCGGGCACGAGGAAGTACCCGAACACCAGACCGAGCACCACGATCGGCACGTTGACGAGGAAGATCGACCCCCACCAGAAGTGGCTGAGCAGCACGCCGCCGCTGATCGGGCCGATGCCGAGACCCAGCGCGGACACGCCCGCCCACACGCCGATGGCGCGACCGCGCTCGCGCGGATCGGTGAAGACGTTGGTGAGGATCGACAACGTCGACGGCATGATGAACGCGCCGCCCACACCCATGAGGCAGCGCGTCAGGATCAACACGTTGGCGTCGGTGGCGAACGCGGACAGCAGCGAGCCCGCCCCGAAGACGGACAGGCCGACGGCGAGGAAGCGGTAGCGACCGAAGCGGTCGCCGAGGCTGCCCGCCGTGAGCAGGAGCCCTGCGAACACGATCGTGTACGCGTCGACGATCCACTGCAGTTGGCTGCCCGACGCGCCGAGGCCCCCGTTGGCGGCGGGCTTCGCCATCGTCGGCAGGGCCACGTTGAGGATCGTGTTGTCGAGGACGATGACGACGAGGCTCACGCACAGCACGAGCAGGGTGAACCATCGGCGGGCATGGACGATCTGCGGGTCACGGAGGCGGGCGCGCATCGAGACCAGTCAACAGGGTTCCGCGCGAATCTGTTCCTCCTCCGACTCGTGCGATCAAGATGGTCGCCGTGGCCGACGGCGAGCTGGTCTTCGAACGGGGGGAGTGGTCGGCGTTGCGGGCGAACACGCCGCTCGAGCTGACCGACGAGGATCTCGCCGAGCTGCAGGGCATCAACGAGCGGCTCGACCTCGCGGAGGTCGCCGAGGTCTACCTCCCGCTATCGCGCCTGCTCAGCCTGCACGCCGTCGCGACGCGCGACCGCGACGCCGTCACCGACACCTTCCTCGGCGTGCTGCCGTCACCGCGCCCGTACGTCGTCGGGCTGGCCGGCAGCGTCGCCGTCGGGAAGAGCACCACCGCCCGCATCCTCCAAGCGCTCCTGGCGCGCTGGCCCGCGCACCCGCGCGTCGAGCTCGTCACCACCGACGGGTTCCTTTTCCCCAACCGCGTGCTCGCGGCGCGGGGGTTGATGGAGCGCAAGGGCTTCCCCGAGAGCTACGACGCCGCCGCGCTCGTCGCCTTCCTCGCCGCGTTGAAGCGCGGTGACGCCGAGGTGCGCGCCCCGGTGTACTCGCACGTGCGGTACGACATCCTCCCCGGGGAGGAGCAGGTGCTCGACCACCCCGACGTGGTGATCGTCGAAGGGCTGAACGTGTTGCAGACGACCCGCGGTGTGGCGCGTCACGTGTCGGACTTCTTCGACTTCACGATCTACGTCGATGCCGAGGAGTCCGACATCGAGCAGTGGTTCGTCGACCGCTTCTTCATGTTGCGGGAGACGGTGTTCGCCGACCCCGACTCCTTCTTCCACGCGTACGCCGCCATGGGGGAGTCGGAGGCCGCGTCGTTCGCCCGCATGGTGTGGGCCACGATCAACGGGGTGAACCTGCGCGAGGAGATCCTCCCGACACGTGCGCGCGCCGCGCTCGTACTGGAGAAGGGCGCCGATCACCGCGTGCGCCGCGTGCGGCTGCGGCGCTGACGTTCAGGCGGGCGTCAGCGGGCGGTCGCGGCGCGGCGGCGCAGCACGAACGCGAACGCGACGAGCGCGAGCGCAGGCACGAGCATCGACGTGCCGCCCGTCTCCGACAGCCGGTTCTGCTCGGAGCCCGACGCACCGGGCTGGTGCAGCCCGCCGGTCGTCGTGGGCGGCGCGGTCGTGGGCGCGGTCGGTGGTGCGGTCGTGGCACGAGGCGCGGTCGTCGCCGTGCTCGCCGTGGGGGGCGCGCCCGACGATGCCGTGGACGACGACGCGCTCGACGACTTCGACGATGCCGTGGAGGACGACGCGCTCGACGACTTCGACGACGCCGTGGACGACGACGCGCTCGACGACTTCGACGACGAGCTCGTGCTCGAGGCGCCGGGTCCGGTCGCCGTCGACTTCCCGCCGACGTCACCCGGTTGGACGATCGCCACGACGACGCCCGCGACGAGCAGTGCGCCGATGACGATCATCAACACGCGGAGCTGACGGTTCAGGGTTCCGACCTCGACGACGGGAGAGCGGGTGACGGGAGTCGAACCCGCGTCACCAGCTTGGAAGGCTGGGGCTCTGCCATTGAGCTACACCCGCTGGTTCCGGGTGAACGTAGTGCGTGCGGGCCCGTGCTCGACAACATGGTCAACGTCTCATCATGTCCGCTGCGCGACCTCGGATCGTGGACCGGTCGGGGAGGCGGGATTCGAACCCGCGGCCTCCTGCTCCCAAAGCAGGTGCGCTACCGAGCTGCGCTACTCCCCGGAGCCGCCCACGCTAAAGCACGAGGTCGTCGCCGCCGCGGGCCGGTCGATGTTCGGGACGGCGGAGGTGCGCCGGTACACTCCGTCGCCTGTGAAAGCTGTCGTCGAGCCCCTCGAGGGGAACCGGGTCAAGGTCTCCGTCGAGGTCGACGAGGCGGAGTTCGACAAGGCGATCGACGCAGCGTTCCGGCGCATCGCCCGCGAGGTCCGGCTGCCGGGCTTCCGTCCCGGCAAGGCCCCCCGGCGGGTGCTCGAAGCGAAGCTCGGCAAGGACGTCGGCCGCGAGGAAGCCCTGCGGGAGGCGCTGCCGGGCTACTACTCCCAGGCCGTCATCGAGCACGACGTCGACGTGATCGCGCCCCCCGAGATCGAGATCACCGCCGGCAAGGACGAAGGGCCGGTGACCTTCGACGCCGTCGTCGAGGTCCGCCCCGTCATCTCCGTGGGCGGGTACCAGCACCTGCGCGTCGAGATCCCGCGCCCCGAGGCGAAGGACGAGGAGATCGACGCCCAGGTCGAGCGCCTGCGCGAGCAGTTCGGCGAGCTGGCCGAGGTCGACCGTCCCGCCCGCGACGGCGACCACGTCACCATCACGATCAACGGCAGCCGCGACGGCGAGCCCATCGCCGGTCTCCAGGCCGACGACTACCTGTACGAGGTCGGTACCGGCAGCATCGCCAGCGAGCTGGACGACAACCTGCGCGGCGCCAAGGTCGGCGACATCCTCGAGTTCGACGCGCAGCCGGCCGACCCCGACGAGGCACCCGTCCAGTTCCGGGTGATCGTGAAGGACGTGAAGGAGCGCGTGCTCCCCGAGGTCACCGACGAGTGGGCCAACGACGTCTCCGAGTTCGAGACCGTCGAGGAGCTGCGCGCCGACCTCGCCGAGCGCATCTCGAAGGTGCGCAAGATCCAGGCGTCGCTCGCCGCCCGTGACAAGACCGTCCTCGCGCTGGTCGACCTCGTCGAGGAAGACGCACCCGAACCGATGGTCGACAACGAGATGCAGCAGCGTCTCCAGGATCTCGCCATGCGCCTGTCCGCGCAGGGCGTCAGCGCCGAGCAGTACCTGGAGGCCACCGGCCAGACCCAGGACTCGCTCGTCGAGGAGCTGCGCACGCTGGCGGTGCAGGCGGTGAAGGCCGACCTCGCCCTGCGCGCGGTCGCGGACGCGGAAGGCATCGAAGCGACGGAGGACGACCTCGACGACGAGTTCGCGTCGGTCGCGTCGCGGCTGGGTCAGGACGCAGCCAAGGTGCGCGAGGAGTTCGAGCGCGCGCAGCAGATCCCCGCGGTACGCTCGGACGTCAGGAAGCGCAAGGCGCTCGACTGGCTCGTCGACCACGTCGAGCTGGTCGACGAAGAAGGCAACGTCATCGACCGCACGGCGCTCGCACCCGAGGACGACACCGCGCCCGGCGCGGACGACGAAGTCTCGTCCGACGTCGACGACGAGCTCGCAGAAGAGGACCCCGCGTGAACCCGATCCACAACTACCTCGTCCCCACGGTCGTCGAGCAGACAAACCGCGGTGAGCGTGCCTACGACCTGTACTCGCGGCTCCTCAAGGAGCACATCATCTTCATCGGCACGCCGATCGACGACACGATCGCCAACCTGGTGTGCGCGCAGATGATCCACCTCGAGTCCGACAACCCGGATCGCGACATCAACATCTACATCAACAGCCCCGGTGGCGACATCACCGCGCTGTTCGCGATCTACGACACGATGCGCTACATCAAGCCCGACATCAGCACCATCTGCTTCGGGCAGGCGGCCTCGGCGGCCGCCGTGCTGCTGGCCGCGGGCACGAAGGGCAAGCGTCTCGCCCTGCCGCACGCGCGGGTGCTCCTGCACCAGCCGTGGGGGAGCGGTGGCGGCCAGGCGGCCGACATCGAGATCCAGGCCCGTGAGATCCTGCGCATGCGCGACCTGCTGAACCAGATCCTCTCCGACCACACGGGCCAGCCCGTGGACAAGATCGCGAAGGACACCGACCGCGACTTCGTGATGGAAGCGGAAGAAGCGAAGGCGTACGGTCTGATCGACGAAGTGATCTCGGCGCGCGAGATAGCGGACAAGTCGGGCGCCATCAGGGCGAGCTAGGCACGAAGCGGGAACGGGGGAAGACGTGGCCAAGTTCGGCGACGGAGGCGAGCTGCTGAAGTGCTCGTTCTGCGGCAAGTCGCAGAAGCAGGTGAAGAAGCTGATCGCCGGTCCCGGCGTGTACATCTGCGACGAGTGCATCGATCTCTGCAACGAGATCATCGAAGAGGAGCTCTCCGAGACCACCGAGCTGCGCTTCGACGAGCTGCCGAAGCCCAAGGAGATCTACGACTTCCTGAACGACTACATCATCGGTCAGGAGCACGCGAAGAAGATCCTGTCGGTCGCGGTCTACAACCACTACAAGCGCATCCAGTTCGGTGCCGGCAACGACGCGGACGTCGAGCTGGCGAAGTCGAACATCCTCCTCATCGGCCCCACCGGGTGCGGCAAGACGCTGCTGGCGCAGACGCTGGCGCGCATGCTCAACGTGCCGTTCGCCATCGCCGACGCCACCGCGCTGACCGAGGCGGGCTACGTCGGCGAGGACGTCGAGAACATCCTGCTGAAGCTGATCCAGGCCGCCGACTACGACGTCAAGAAGGCCGAGACCGGCATCATCTACATCGACGAGATCGACAAGATCGCCCGCAAGAGCGAGAAC
>Ga0070741_10011659_pt1 | contig 16146 bp, 10 predicted proteins | sample Coa_R1_4_FD_66440 | JGI IMG/M metagenome (GOLD analysis project Ga0070741, IMG submission 66440) | Surface soil microbial communities from Centralia Pennsylvania, which are recovering from an underground coalmine fire - Coalmine... | ecosystem: Environmental > Terrestrial > Soil > Unclassified ...
CTACCCGATTGAAACTTGTCTGTGAGCCAAAGACTTTGGAAGCCACGCCGAAGTCAAAAGTGGAGAATGTTCCCTTCAGCGATTCAATCGGATTGTCGCGTGTATCGCGAATGTAAGTAAAGTCCGGCAGGCCCACGCGCACCGGCTGGGAGAACAAAGGTATCAGGTTAGCAGCGATCACAAGATTGTCAGTGCTTACGCGGCGGTAGATCAGCCGGTAAAGCAAAGTGGTAGCGCGATTCAGGTTCTGCGTGAGGGAAGCCGAACCTTCCAGTCGCTTGGCCGTGAAGGTGCGCACGTCGTTGGTCTGTTGGTAAAACGTGGTGAAGTCGAGCGTAAGCTTTTCAGAATCAAAGAGTCGCGGCGCCTGATATCCAATCAGAGCTAACTTTTCCAGATTGCCGTAACGGCTCTTGAAGGTGATGGTGTGGTCGCGCCCGCGGAAATTGAGCCGCGTCACATCAAAGGATACTCTTCCGCTTACCCCAGTAGAACCCTGCGGGTTCGTCACTCCGCTGGGCTGCCCGGTCTGCACTTCTAAACCAAAGCCGTAATTAAAGGTGTAACGTCGCGCTTCAGCAAGCTGGAAATTGAGATTTTTGTGGGTGGCATCACCGTCAGGGTTCTGGACCGCTACATTGACCTCATTAAAAATTCCCATGTCATACAGGCGGCGCTGGGAATTGAGCATCTGGCTTTGGCTCAGGCGGTCACCGCCGCCAATCTTGACTTCACGCTGTACCACAAACGGACGGGTATAGTTAAGCCCGGCAATGAAAACCTGGTCCACAAAAACTTGCGGTCCTTCAGTAATTTTGTAAGTCAGGTCAATCTTGTTAGGATCGCCGGCTTCAGGCTGCGTGGTGTACTCAAACTTCGCCTGGGGGAAGCCAAGGTCAAAATAGCCATTCATTACGTCGGTTTGATCAGCAATGACCATGGAGTCTGAGTAAGGCTGGCCTTCAGAAGCTGAGATCATGCTACGAATCTGTGTTTCCGGGAGCGCCTCATTTCCTTCAATTGTGAGCTTGCCCACCGTCGTCTGCGGGCCTTCATTCACTGTAAGGATGACACGAATATGGCCTTTCTTCCCGTAGTTATCATCCACTTCAGGCGTCACCTTTACCTGGAGAAAACCGTTATTGTGGTACAAATTCTCAATTGATTGCACATCGCGCGTAAGGGTGGATTGGCTGAACAGCCCATAGAGCAGAAGGCCGCCAGCCGGCTGCATAACCATACGCTCGCGCAGATCGTCGCGCTGGAAATAATGATTCCCTTGAATGGTCAGATCCACCAGTTTGTGCCGCTGGCTCCGCGTGATGTGAAAGATCACGTCGCGCCTTTCTGTCGTGGAATCTTGAGTCTGCTCATAGCTGACCTTCGCGTCAAAATAGCCTTTGCTTTGCAGATAGTCGCGGATGTTCCGCGATCCCTCATTGAGCAGATCATCGTCCACGGCGCTCTCTTCGTAAATTGGCACCAACTTTTTGATCACCCCGCGTCGCATCTTTGCTCCCTCAACTTTAACGTCCACAAGTGGGCCGCCGGTGATGTCGAAGGTGTAATCCACCCGATTGGTCTCCGGATGGTAGATGCGTTGCGTCAGCGTGACCTGGGCTTCAAGGCGGTCCTGCTTCTGGTAACGCTTACGCAGTCGCTCCAGCGCATTGGTAACTTTGGAAATATTGACCGTGCTGCCGGAATGAAGTTTGGTGATTTTGCGCACTTCGTCCGCGCTAAATCCCGGCGATCCCGTCACGTTCACCTGTCCCACGCGTGCGGGCTTGCCACGATCAACCACAAAAAGCACCTTAACCTGTTGGGTGCGCGCATCCCATTCGTAAAAAGGCTTGATGGTGGATTGATAATAGCCGCTTTCCTGCAGTGATCGTTGCATGCCTTCAATGCCGGACTTGATCTTTTCGTCGGTAAATTGCTCTCCCAAATTTAGTTTGCTGGCGTTGACCAGTTGGCTGTCACTCGGCTTGCCCGGAGCTCCTTCCGCCAGTAGCGAGCCGAAGAAATAATTCCCTCGCGCGTCAAATACCAGCGTCACCTCGCCCTTTGGCGTACGCTGTGCCTCTACCTGAATTTCAGCAAAGCGGCCGGTATCGTACAGTTTTTGCACCGATTGCTGGATTTTGGATTTATCCAGCGGCTCATTTATTTTCTGCGGCAAAAGTGAAAGAAGGTTTTCAGGATTATCTATGGCGGGGCTGTTGATCTGAATGGCGGCGACCTTAATTCCCTGCAGGCTATTAAGGTTTAAAGCCGGAACAGCGGGCAGCGCAGGCGAGAGTTGAGCAGGCTGAGGAGAGACTCCTGGTTTATCCGGCGTAGGCGCAGGCAGGTTTACCTGATCCTGCGCTTGGGGGCTTTGGCCGGGCGCGCCCTGACCTGCGGATGGCTGTTGCTGCGCCGCGCACACACCCAGGCACAACACAATGGCCAGGCACACTGGTCGAAAGCGTGGCAATATTCGCCCCTTTTTTTGAAGTCGCTTTGTGTACTTCGATGGCAGCAGCTTGGACCTTAGTTGCACGTGCGCGGGCCAGCAAGCTCTCGCTGGAAACCGCTTTAAATTGCCCCTTCTTTAATACACCTATAATAAATGTGTCATGAAGTTTGAAGATCGATACTCGCGCCAGGTGCTGTTTCCCGGAATTGCGGCCCAAGGCCAGGCACGGCTGGCGCAGGGGCGGGTGGCCATTGTCGGCTGCGGCGCAACCGGCGCATGCGTTTCCGGACTGCTGGCGCGGGCAGGCGTGGGCCGGTTGGTGATTATTGACCGTGACTATGTTGAGCCCAGCAACCTGCAACGGCAAACGCTTTTTGATGAAGCTGACGCCATCGAGTCCTTGCCCAAAGCAGTTGCAGCGGCAAACAAGATTGCAGCTTTTAACTCTGACGTGCAGGTAAAAGCTGAGGTCGCCGACCTGACACCGGAAAATGCTGCTGCGCTCCTGAGCGAAGCCGATTTGATTCTGGACGCCACTGACAATTTTGAGACCCGCTACCTGATCAATGATTTTGCTGTGAAGCATGGCAAACCGTGGATTTACGCCGCTGCTGTAGCTGCCTATGCCGTGACCATGAATATTATTCCCTGCGAAACCGCGTGCCTGGCGTGCATGTTTCCTGCCCCGCCCAGCGGGACAGTGGAGACCTGCGATACGGCGGGCATCCTGAACAGCGCGGTGAACGTGATTGGATCAATCCAGGCGACCGAGGCAATAAAGCTTCTAGTCGGGGCCAGGGACAAACTGCGCAGGACATTGCTTTCCTTGGATGTTTGGAGTAATGAGCAGGCGGAGATCGCCGCAGACAAGCCACGCAAAGATTGCCAGACCTGCGGTAAACATGAATTTCCCCATTTGGCAGGCGAGCGCCGTCCGCAAATCACGCTCTGCGGAAGAAATTCCGTGCAGATCCATGAAAGATCGCGGCCCGTAAACTTTGCTGAGATGTCCACCCGGCTGGAAGCCCACGGCACAGTCAAGCACAACGCTTTTGTGCTTAAATTCTGGCGTGATCCCTATGAAATGACTCTTTTTCCCGATGGCCGGGCCATCATCAAAGGGACGAATAACACGGCTGTTGCTCGCAGCCTGTATGCCCGGTTTGTGGGCAGTTAGTTGCCACGAGGGCGACTGAGTTGATTTCGCACAATCCCGGTTTGGGCTGACGGCCAAATACTGATTGCTGTTCCTCTGGCATCCCCTGTTTGCGCTCCCGTAATCCTATGGATGTATGAGTGTTAGAGGTGAACTATGTTTCGCAGGTTTTTAGCAGCAGCGGTCTTCGTCTGGGCGATGATCGCCCTTAGCCAGCCTTCAAACGCGCAAACAGCGCCGGGAACTGTGGCCACTCCGACTTTAAGCGGAAACACAGTCTTGCTGGGCAATGGACCAACAACCCCAAGCACAACGTTTGCTGCGCCTGCGCCCACAGCAGGAATCAGCGATGCAGGAAGAGCGGGGATCAGTAATTCTGCCCCTTTATCCAACAACGTCGCCCCCCCGCCAAACGATACCGTGGTGTATTACAGCCAACCGGGAATACAGCCTGTGGTTACCACGACAAGCGCTAATGAGTTGGCGACGTCAGGCGCTCCGGCAGTGACTGCTCCAGCAGAAAATACAACAAATGCGGCAGAAGGAACCGCTGCATCAGGCGAACCCAATGGAAATGATTTTGGACCGTCGTCTTATGCAGAGGCCGGGCCGGGGCCCAATCCAAACCGCGCAAGCCTGGGCCAGATCGCAGCGCAGTACAAAGCAGCAAAGTCCGCAACGAATGCGAAAACGCTTACCAACCAGGACGTCGAGCAGATGCTCAGCAACAAGACTGGAGTCACCACAGCCAAAAACATGCCGCCTTTAGGCCCAGCAGGATCCATGCCGGGCGAAGCCACGCAGAGCTCTGCTTCATCAAGCACTACAGCGCCGAGCCAGCCGCAGAGCGAAACCGCGCAGACCTCTTCACCAGCCGCGCAAGGCAGCTCACCGGCACAAAGCAGCGCATCCAGCCAGCAAACTGGAACTCCGCCTCCAGCCGCGACCCAGGGAAGCTCCGCTGGATCGGAAGCCACGGCGAACAGCTCAACCACGCCACAAATCAATCCGAACCAGCAATCCAATGATGCGCAAGGCAAGAGCAAGCTACCGGCTACGGCAACTTTCCTGCCGTTGTTGGGTTTGTTGGGTTTGGCGAGCGGGGGCTTTGGGCTGTTAATGCGGAAATTTCGCAAGTAGTTTTTTTTAATGAATCAGCAACTCGGGCCGTATCCGCGGCCCTTTTCTTTATTGCGTAAAATGTCTTGCTGCGCAGGCACGATAGAATGATCTCGCTCCTGTAAAATTCATATCGCGGAAGTTCAGGAAAGGGATGAATGGCTGAGGAGAACCTCACACCAAAATCTCAGTTGCGCCGCGCCATGGGCTTCTGGGATGTGCTGCTGTTCAACATTGCCGCCGTGCTTGGGCCGCGTTGGATCGCCGCAGCAGCCCACAATGGCACTTCATCCATCAGCTTGTGGGTTTTGGCCGCTGTTCTCTTCTTCCTTCCTACCGCACTGATCATTATTGAGCTTTCCACGCGCTATCCTGCCGAAGGTGGGCTTTATGTGTGGAGCAAAGAGGCGTTTGGCGATTTCCACGGATTTGTAGCGGGATGGGCCTACTGGATTTACACATTCTTCTACTTTCCCGGATTGCTGACGGCAAGCGTGGCGATGTCTGTGTACATCGGGGGGCCAAAGTGGGGACATCTCGCAAGCAGCCCTGCCTATTTGTTATGGGCATCAATCGGGCTGCTGGCGGTCGCGGTGGTCCTCAATCTGGTAGGTCTGGATATCGGGAAATGGCTGCAAAATGCAGGCGGCGTTTCTACCTATGTTCCTCTGCTGATGCTGGTGGGGCTCGGCGGTTATCTCTGGATGCACCACGGCAGCATTACACATTTCTCGTGGAAATCTTCTTTCCCGGTGTGGAACTGGGACACGGTAAATTTCTGGTCGAATATTGCTTTCGCTTTCACGGGAATGGAATTGGTTTGTGCCATGAGCGAAGAGGTGCGTGAGCCGCGCAAAACGTTTCCGCGCGCCATTTACGCCTCAGCAGCGTTGATTGCGGTGATTTACATTGTTGCGACAGTAGCGTTGCTGAGTTTGCAGTCTGCTGACGCGACCGACGTACGCAACGGGGTTTTTCAGGGCATCAGCAGCAGCTCAGCCGTGCTGCGAATCGCGTGGTTCGGTATTATTGCTGCTCTTCTGGTTACGGTGGGAAATGCGGGCGGCGTCGGCGCTACCGTTGCCGGCGTAGCGCGCGTGCCATTTGTCGCAGGAATCGACAATTACCTGCCTTCGTTCTTTGGCAAGATTCATCCCCGCTGGAAAACGCCTTACATATCCATACTGATTCAGGCGGGGATTTCGGCAGCGATTCTGGTGTTCTCACAAATCAATGCAACGGTGATTGGCGCCTATCAATTCCTGGTGGACATGTCAGTCATTCTCTACTTTATTCCTTTTCTTTACATGTATGCGGCTGCGATTAAACTATCGTACCGGCCAGACCGCAAGGGAAGCGGCGCAGTATTGGTGCCGGGTGGAAAAGCGGGAATCTGGATCGCCGGATCACTGGCTTTTCTGATTACGCTTGGCTCAATGGCGCTGGCAATGATCCCGCCGGGCGGAGAAAACAAAATTGTCTTCGAGGCCAAACTCATTGTAAGCACTGTTGTTTTTATCGGGCTTGGCCTGCTGCTTTACTGGCGGGGAGCACGAACCAAGGCAAAGGTGTAAGAATAGATCGATTCTGGCAAGATATACCAGGTTGAGAGCCCGATGGAAAAAGCCCAAATAGCGAAATTTGAAGCCATCCTTACCAAGAAGCGTGAGGAATTGCGCCGCAGCCAGGCAAACGAAGAACGACATGAAGCCCACGACTTTGGCCGGGACGAAGGAGACCGCGCCAATTTCTCGCAGTCAAAAGAAATGGCTTTTCTGCAGCGAGCGCAGGAACGCGGCCTGCTGGCCCTGGTTGAAGCTGCTCTCGCCCGGATTAGGGATGGCTCGTTTGGCAGTTGCCTGAACTGTGAGCAGGAAATCAGCCTCAATCGCCTGAACGCTGTCCCCTGGAGCCGCTACTGCATAACCTGCCAGGAGTTGATTGTGGAAAAGCGCTGATTTAGCTGAAAAAACTCTTATCTTGCATCCCATAATCTTATCCCTGCGCCGCCACAATCCAAAATTAACGTCTTCAAGCGGAAAACTTGCAACTTTTTCCAACTGGCTATCGTAAATGTAGCCAGAGAGTCATATGTGTGTCTTGCCTGGGTAGTGCGCGGGTGGAAAGGATCGGCAAAACATGGGATATTTTTCAACACAATTGAGACAGGTTTTCCGGCGGCTGGGACGCGCGCCAATGTTCACGGCCGTAACCCTCATCACGCTGGCCGCAGGCGTGGGGGCCAATACCGTGGTCTTCAGCGTGCTGGAAGGAATCCTGTTAAAGCCACTACCGTACACGCATTCTGATCGACTTGTAGTCATCTCCCATTCAGCGGCGGGAATCAGTTCGGCCGCAGATTTTCCTGGCGCTCCTTCCAACTACTTCATCTATCGCGAGCAGAACAAAACATTCGACGATATTGCGATGATGACCAATGATTCTGTTAGCGTGACCGGCACCGGAGAACCAGAGCAAGTGCGGGTGCAGCGTATGACCGATGGAATGATCGGCGTCCTGGGCGCTGCTCCAGTGGTGGGACGGGGCTTTTCCCGGCAGGACGATCTGCCGAGCGCTCCACCAACTGCAGTCTTGATGTATGGCTACTGGCAACGCAGATTCGGCGGTGATCGTGGAATCGTGGGACAGGAAATCAAGGTGGATGGCAAGCCAACACAAGTCATTGGTGTGATGCCAAGGGACTTTCACATCCTTGACCAGGAAGATCCGGGAATGCTGCTGCTGTTCCAGTTTGATCGCGGCAAAATATTTCTGGGCAATTTCAGTTTCATGATGATCGCCCGTATGAAAAAAGAAGTCACGATTGAGCAAGCCCGCGCAGACGTGACCCGGTTGATTCCTGTAGTGCTATCGAGTTTCCCCGCTCCGCCCGGCTTCAGCCTGCAAATGTTTCAATCAGCAGGCATCGGCGTCAACCTTACGCCGCTTAAAAGCAGAGTGGTGGGTGATGTGGGCAAGGTGCTGTGGGTGCTGATGGGATCGATCGCGCTGGTGCTGTTGATCGCCTGCGCCAATGTTGCCAATCTCATGCTGGTGCGCGTGGACGGCCGGCGGCAAGAGCTTGCCATTCGTTCAGCACTGGGCGCAGGCTGGAGCCGTATTGTCTCTGACCTGTTGGTTGAAAGCCTGGTTCTGGGAATTCTGGGCAGCCTGTTGGGACTTGGACTTGCCTATGGCGCGTTGCGCGTATTAGTTGCGATGGCCCCACGGGGCCTACCACGGGTGAATGAGATTGGCATTGATGGCTGGGTGCTTCTGTTTACGCTGGTGGTGGCAATCCTGGCCAGCCTGCTGTTCGGTTCCATCCCCATCTTTAAATATGCCGGAGCGCGCCTGGCCACCGGTCTGCGCGAGAGTGCACGCGGAGCAAGCCAGAGCCGCGACCAGCATCGCGCACGCAGCATATTGGTTGTGGTGCAGGTTGCATTGGCACTGTTGCTGCTGATCTGCTCCGGACTCATGACGCGCACGTTTGTCGCGCTCACAAAAGTGCAGCTCGGGTTCACTGGGCCGGAAGAAGTCCAGCTCTTTACTATCGATATCCCTAAGACTGAAGTTGCGGACGACCAAAACGTGCCGCGCAAATTCGAAGAGATCATACGCAAGATAGAGGTGGTGCCGAGCGTGACATCGATCGGCATCTCGAGCAGTATCCCGCTGGATGGGAACGGCTCCTTCGATCCTGTGTTCGCTGAAGATCACACCTACCGTCCTGGGGAACTGCCCACGATTCGGCGCTTCAAGTGGATTTCACCTGGCTTCCTCAAGACAATGGGCACGCCGCTGGTAGCAGGACGCGATTTCACATGGACTGACATCTACAATCCGAATCCTGTCGCGCTGGTGTCAGAAAGTCTGGCGCGCGAGTTGTGGCACGATCCTTCCGCCGCGCTGGGCAAACGGGTCCGCGTCGGATCGACAGATGACTGGCGCGATGTGATCGGCGTGGTAACCGATGTTTACGATGACGGCTTAAACAAGCCGCCTTCCAGCGTGGCTTACTGGCCGCTCATGATGCGCAACTTTGAGGGCCGGAGCATCGATACGCGACGCGAATTGTCTTTAGCATTGCGTACTCCACTCGCAGGCACTGAAAGTCTGATGAAAGAGGTTCGTCAGGCTGTGTGGTCAGTGGACCCCAACCTGCCTCTGGCCGCGGTGCGGACAGAAGATTATTACTATCGCAGTTCAATGGCCCGCACCTCGTTCACGCTGCTCATGCTGGGCGTTGCCGGCGTGATGGCGTTGCTGCTGGGGACCGTGGGTATTTATGGCGTGATCGCTTACTCCGTCTCGCAACGGACACGCGAGATCGGCATTCGCATGGCTCTGGGAGCGCAGCGCCAGGAACTGACTGGAATGTTTGTCCGCCATGGCCTGCTGCTCACCGTGATTGGCGTGGCTTTTGGGCTGCTGGGCGCATTTCTTTCCATGCATTTCCTCTCGACGTTGCTTTTTGGGGTGAAACCGATTGATCTCATGACCTACTCTGGGGTATCGATCGGGTTGCTGGTTACGGCCTTCCTGGCCAGCTATCTGCCTTCACGAAGAGCGGCAACGGTGGATCCTGTGGAGGCGTTGCGAGGAGAGTAAGACGCAAATTGCCAAATCGCCCGGATTGACAATCTCGCTATTTGCAATTGCCATTTGCCTAAAGTCCGGCTTCTCGTGCTGAGATTTTTGCAATCGATGACCAATCCGATTCTGCAAGCCCTTCCGCCATGGCAGCCAGGAAACGATCGCGCACCAGGCTGGCTACAGGCATGGGAACAGCCGCTTCTTCCGCAGCCGCAAGCAGTAAACGATTGTCCTTAAGACCCAAAGGCAGTTTGAATCCTGCCGGATCGAATTTTTCAGCGGCAATGATGCCGCCATATGTTTTATAGATGGGCGCATTGAAGAGCGTGCTGGTAAGGATTTCCAGAAACTGGTTAACATCAAGCTTCGACTTCCGAACCAGCGCAAAGCTTTCCGCCAGGCTCTCTATCACCGCAGTGATCAGGAAATTTCCCGTGAGCTTGACCGTATTGGCTCCGGGAGCGTCTTCACCGACAATAAAAGTTTTCTGACCAACGGCATCAAAGATCGGTCGGCACTTCTCTACCTGCGCAGTGGGGCCGGCCGCTACAACGAACAACTTTGCCGCGGCAGCAGCTTCAGGACGTCCAAAGACCGGTGCAGAAACGTAATGCTGCTTGCGCTCCTCATGCGCAGCGGCCAGCCGGCGTGAAAGCACGACGCTGATGGTGCTCATGGAGATATGAATTGCATTGGCGGGAAGCGAATCGAGAATCGTCCCCTTCTGCAAGACCACCGATTCCAGCGCGTGATCGTCAGCCAGCATTGTGATTACGGCTTCTGCGTCCGCAGTGGCTTCGCCGGGAGTCGTCGCGACACGCACACCTTTTAGTTGTTCGGCACGACTGCGCGTGCGGTTAAAGACGGTGAGTGTGTGTCCCGCCTTAACCAGATTTTCCGCCATGGGCAAACCCATGTTGCCTAATCCGACAAATGCAATTTTCATACGTTCACCTTTTCAAATGAGATGCACAATTCTCCATCTTGACGCATGCGAGTGGCTCAAGCGGAGCGTTGCTGAAGAAAGTAGTATTTCAGTTTCTTAGTAATGATTTTTCCTGGTCTTCCTCTTGGTAAAGTAGTCAACCGCATGCTGGCGCGAGACGATGCTTTTCAACATTGTGGCCGGGTGCTGGCCGAAGCGGCGTGCTGACGCTGTGACCAGGCTCATTTGCAGATCGTTGAGAGGTAAGTGAAGCGGAAGGTGCGTTGCGGCGGCCTTAGCAGGCGGGGTGATCACAGGAATCGGCGCCGGAGTGGACCGCGTAAGCACCTGAGCAAGGTTCGGGGCGGCAGCAATACGGGCGCTGGGCAGCATTTTATTGGCAGGAATGTTCAGCCAGTCGCGCAGCGTAGCCAGAACGGAAGTGTGGTCGTAAGGTGTACCAGCTTCGCTGTCAGAGCGGAAAACAGTCCCAGCCTGGACATAGGGAGAGACTACGATCATGGGAACACGCACGCCAAATCGGTTGAACGTAAAGCCACTTTCGCCGGGATCGCTGGCAGCGTCAGGTATGGCCGCATTCCAGGGAGGCATTACGTGGTCATAGCATCCGCCATGCTCGTCATACGTAATGATGAGAAGAATATTGTTGTATCCGGGAGAGCTGCTGACGGCCTGCCAGATCTTGTATAGGAACTGCTCGCCGGCAGAGACGTCATGTGGAGGGTGCTCATCATTGGGCTCAAAAAGAAAGCTTGGCTCAATAAAGGAATATGGCGGAAGCGAGTTATTCGCACAATCGTCCTGAAAATCATCAAAGCCAGCAAAGTGATCGTCAAGAAATGGGTCCCACAGATTAGGAAACATAGTGCGGGTGAGCGACGGGGTAATGATGGTATCGCTATAAACTCTCCAGTCAACACTGACTGAATCCAGCACATTGAAGATGTTGGTCACATCCCAGTCAAACGGATCAGGAACTTCTCCATTGTTTACATTGCCATTGGAAGTGCCGGCATGAAAAAACGACCGGTTAGGCCAGGTCTGCGTGGGAACTGACGAGTACCAGGCATCGCTGATAGCAAAGTTCTGCGCCAGACTGGAAATTACCGGGACCTCGGCAGTGTTGTAGCACTGCATGATCTGGTTCGCGGTGGATGCAGTAGCGTATTCATAGTTGACCACAAAGCCCAGGTTCGGCCATTTAGGATTCATGCTGGGCGGTTCCGGCCCAAAGAGCTGATAATTGACATTAGCAAAAGTCTCTTCCGGGTCAGGATCGGGGACGGTGAAGCTGCTGGCTCCATTCACAACTGGCACCTTGATCGCAGGGTCGCCAGCAAAATAAGAGACATTTGAAGGGTTCCACAATGACGAGTTGAGCCCGTTGTAGGCTGCCGGGCTCTGCTTGGGAAGATACAGGCTCGGCTGTGGGCTAGAGTTGGAGTATAACCAGCCACACATGTTGTCGAGAGAGCGGTTCTCCAACATAACCACAACAATGTTCTTTACCTGAGAGAGAATACTTGCCATATGTCCTCGTAGAAAACCGAGAACATACTACGCTTCAGGGCAGGAGAAAGCTTGCGTAATTGACACTCAGCACAATGAGGTCAATCTTTCTTGCCTAATAACCCCACCCTCTCCGCTCCGGCGCGATGTGTCATATCGACCACCTCAGCCACAAACGCAAACTCCACTTCTGGATCGCTCTTCACAAACCCCGTCCTATCCTCGCGAGCACGGTAAATATCCTTCAACCGCGATTCAAGATCTTCCCATTTCACCTGCTGCTGGTTGAGCGCAAGAGTAGGGCGTTGGCCGTCACTAGCGTCATGTAATTCGATGACAATCGGCGTTGAGGGATTCATGACCGATTTGTCTGGGCTGAGCTGCGGGATCTGCTCCAACTCGCCCAGGTTATGCTCCGGCAGTATCACCATAAAAATGATCAGCAATACCAGCAAAACATCTATCAACGGTGTGACGTTTATTTCCGCCTGGCTTTTACGCGCTCCCGTCATGGACATGGCTTTGCTCCGTGGCCGCCATCGGCGACCTCTTAGGTTTGCGCGCGCTCGTGTAATTGACACTCAGCCCAAGCCAGATGTTCCCTCTTTCTGGATCAGAGCATAGCCATAGCGCAAAAAAAATGACCTTTCTGCCGGGCCGGGCAGAAAGGTCAAGTCACCTCAATTGGAGCTACTAAGCAGCAGGATTCACAGCAGGCTCAATGGCAGTTTCGATGAACTGCTCATTTTCGGTCGAACCCTCCAGCGCCACGGTAGAAGCATTGCCGTTAGCAATAGTTTGTGCGACCTCGTCGAAATATCCTGTACCTACAAAGCGCTGATGGCGTATTGCCGTGTAGCCGCGCTCAGCGCACCGGAATTCTTTTTCCTGCAGCCTGGAATAGGCCGTCATGCCATCGCGGGCGTAACCCTGGGCCAGCTCAAACATGCTGTAGTTCAGGGCATGGAAGCCGGCCAGCGTCACAAACTGGAACTTGTATCCCATGGCAGCCAGTTCGGTCTGGAAGCGGGCAATCTCCGCCTCACTCAGCTTCTTCTTCCAGTGGAATGAAGGTGAGCAGTTGTACGCCAGCAGCTTGCCGGGGAACTGTTCGTGAATCGCTTCGGCAAAGCGCCGCGCTTCATCCAGATTTGGCTCTGATGTTTCGCACCAAATCATGTCCGCATAGGGCGCATAGATCAGGCCACGGGCAATAGCTGCGTCAATTCCGCCTTCAAATTCCAGGAAGCCTTCCACCGTGCGTTTGCCGGTAAGGAATTTTGCGTCGCGGATATCGCAATCTGAAGTCAGCAGCTTGGCGCCATTGGCGTCTGTGCGCGCGATCAGGACCGTGGGGATGCCCATGATGTCCGCCGCCAGGCGAGCCGCAATCAGCTTTTGCACAAACTCCTGCGGAGGCACCAGCACCTTGCCGCCCATGTGGCCGCATTTTTTGGCAGACGCTAGCTGGTCTTCAAAGTGGACAGCCGCCGCACCAGCTTCGATCATCGACTTCATCAGCTCAAAAGCATTCAGTGACCCGCCAAAACCGGCTTCAGCATCGGCCACGATTGGCGCGAACCAGTAAATGCCGTTCTTACCTTCGGAGTGGTGCACCTGGTCGGCGCGGAGAAAGGCGTTGTTAATCTCACGCACAACATTGGGGACGCTGTTGCTGGGATAAAGGCTCTGGTCGGGATACATCTGTCCGGCAAGGTTCGCATCACCCGCTACCTGCCATCCGCTCAGGTAAATGGCGTTCAAGCCCGCTTGTACCTGCTGCACGGCCTGGTTTCCGGTGAGCGCTCCCAGAGCTTTTACATAAGGCTCGGTATGGAGCAGGTCCCAAAAACGCTGTGCGCCCAGGCAGGCGAGTGTATGTTCAATGTGTATGCTGCCACGCAGCCGGACCACATCTTTACCGCTGTAGGGTCTTTCTATCCCGCTCCAGCGAGGGTCCTGTATCCATGATTCTTCTAAACGTTGTGCTTCACTTTGCCGCACAATAGCTATCCTCCGCATCTTTAGCTGGCCTTTTCCTTCTACCGGTCCTGGGCTGGGAATCAAGCCGGATTTTTAGTCGCGAGGTCATTAGATGCCTGCCCATTTCCGGTCGCAACTCTACTCGTCCGATTCGGACTACTTGGTCAAAAGTGCTATGATGAGCGCTGCCGTGCCTGAGCCAACCATCGCGAAAAATGGCGAAATACCGCTCCAGTTGCTGCGCGATCTGAAGCACAACCTGGCCATGCGCCAGGTTTCCAATGGCATTGCGTTGCTTGATGCTCATTCCGAGCTCTTTGCCGCAATCGATCCTGCTAAGCGCAATGGAGCATCTTTTGTTGGTTATGTGGCCCAATGGGTCGATATTGGCTACGCTGCGCCGGACCTTCTGGAACAATTGCTGGCCCGTTTTCCCAGGGAGAAGCGTTCAGAGCTTACGTTAGCTGATTACCTGCAATTGCGAATGGCAGAAGGTCTTCTGGCGCTGCTGCGCGATCATCCAGATGAAGCTCTCCAGCACTTTGACCTGGTGCTCTCCATGCAGGAGGAGATTAAAGACAAAGAGTGGGTGGCAATCGCGCACTTCTGGAATGCGCGCTGCCATCGCAAAAAAGGCGAGTATGACGAAGCACTGAAGCGCGCCGGGGTTGGGCGTGAACTGGCCCAGGCGCTCGGGTTCCCCAAGATGGCCGCAGTCATGCGCGTGCTGGAAAGCTGGCTGCTCTTTCAAAAAGGACAGTACAGAGAGGCGGAGCGCATTTTAGGCCAGGCCGAAGCGGATCTGCGCACCACTGACGACGACATCACTCTGGGTAACATCTATTCCGCTCATGGGCGCATGATTCGCCGCCAGGGGCATTACCAGGAAGCGCTCAAATTTTTCTCTCGTGCCATTGAGCATTTTGAGCGCCGCAATCCGCAACATCGCAATCTGGCCCGCACGCTCACCAACATTGCTTATGTCCAAAGGCTGGTGGCGGTACAGCTTGGCCGGCATATTGATGCTGAACGGGAACGCCGGCAAAACAGCAAGGGACCAGCCGCCGCTCGTGGGCATAAGCAAACCCAATTGCGGCAACATGCTGAACTGCGCAGCAGCGCCTTTGCCAATCTTGACCAGGCAGAAAAAATCTACAGCTTGCATGAGCACCATCATGGCATCGGCAGCGTGATGGAGAATCGCGGTCTGTTGTATTTCGATATCGGCGATCTTGATAACGCGAGCGCTCACGCTGCAAAGGCCCACGAACTGGGCAGGACGGCGAACGATTCCATCCTGATGGCCCGTGCGCGTCTGCTGCAGTGCGAAGTTGAGATCGCCAAACTCGACGAGGAAATAGAAGGCAGCACCACTGCCTGGGAACATGCGCAGGCTGCCCGCGACTATGCCCGCGAAGCCGTGGAAGCGGCCAAGCACACGCAGAACCAGCGTCTGCTGGCGCGCGCCTATATCTGGCGCGGTCTGGCTGCGTGCAATCCCGCCATTCGCGATATGGAAGATGCCAAACGCTGCTGTGAACTGGCCAGCTCATTCCTGAAAGCCGTGGACTATGACGATCTCTGGGAAGAGTTGCAAATGTTGAAGCAGAAAGTCATGCCGCGAGGAAGTATTGATCCGATGCTGCGCGCCTGGTCACAGGGGATTACCGGAGAAGAGACTTTTCAGGAGCTAACCGAGCAGTTCGCTGAGATCGTAATTCCTAAAGTCTGGGAAAAGGAAGGCAAAAAGGTGGCGCGCGTCGCCAAGCGGCTTTCCGTCTCTCCCAAGAAGGTACGCCGCATTCTGGCCCGGGCTGGGAAGAAGAAATAATACTGATCCTCATGCACTCACATCAGCCGCGTAATGCTGCTGCCAGTCGTCAAGGATTCTTTGATGCTCATTCTCTCAGATGACCGGTTAAGGAAGCTCTTGAATCCTGACCAGGTCATTCAAGCGATTCAGAGTGCTTTCTCGCGTGGCTTTTCCTCGGTGCGAATGCCAGTAAGGACGTCGCTGGATCTTGATGGCGCTGTGCTTTTGGTCATGCCTTGCCATGACGACTCCTTAAAAGCCGCAGGCGTGAAGCTGGTGAGCGTGAGCAAGAAATCAGGCGTCAATGCCAATTATGAATTGCTGGACGCAACAAGCGGCATCGCACTGGCACGGATGGAAGCCAACTATCTGACCGACCTGCGCACTGCGGCGACTTCGGCCGTTGCCACTGACCTGCTCGCTCGGAAAAATGTGAACACGCTTGGAATCTTTGGCAACGGCAGACAGGCTGCGGCACATTTTGGCGTCCTTCCGCGCGTGCGCAACTTTAAGCGATTTCTGGTTTGCGGTTCCGGACGATCAGACGTGAACGCTTTTTG
>Ga0070741_10011660_pt1 | contig 16145 bp, 16 predicted proteins | sample Coa_R1_4_FD_66440 | JGI IMG/M metagenome (GOLD analysis project Ga0070741, IMG submission 66440) | Surface soil microbial communities from Centralia Pennsylvania, which are recovering from an underground coalmine fire - Coalmine... | ecosystem: Environmental > Terrestrial > Soil > Unclassified ...
CCGGTGGAGGCGTCGAAGCCGTCCATCTCGGTCAGGATCTGGTTGAGCGTCTGCTCGCGCTCGTCGTTCGCGCCGCTGTAGGCGCCGGAGCTGCGCGAGCGGCCGATCGCGTCGATCTCGTCGATGAAGATGATCGACGGCGCCGCTGCCTTCGCTTGGCCGAACAGGTCGCGGACGCGAGACGCGCCCACGCCGACGATCATCTCGACGAACTCCGAGGCTGACATCGAGAAGAAGGGAACGCCGGCCTCGCCCGCGACAGCGCGCGCGAGCAGCGTCTTCCCGGTGCCGGGCGAGCCGGTCAAGAGCACGCCCCGCGGGATGTGCGCGCCGAGCTTCCGGTACTTCTCCGGGTCGCGGAGGAAGTCGACGACCTCGGCCAGCTCGTCCTTCGCATCGTCGATCCCCGCGACGTCTGCGAACGTGACCCGTTCGGTCGTCGGCTGGTACTGCTTCGCCTTCGCCTTGCCGAAGGAGAACATGCTGCCGCTGCCCGACTGTCTCATCACGCCGTACCAGAGGGCGAAGAACAGGAGCGTCGGCCCGAAGCCGGCGAGCAGCGTCTCCCACCACGGCGTCCCGGCGGGCGGCTTCGCGGTGACGACGACTCCCTTGGCCTGCAGGAGCGCGTCGAGTGCCTTCGCGTCGGCGAACTGCGGCACACGGGTCGAGAACTCGGTCGTGGACGTTGCGCGCTTGTCGCTCGCGGGGTAGCGGATCGCGTGCTTGAGCGTCCCCTGGATCGCGGCGTCCTGCGCCGTGATCGTCGAGACGTTCCCCGCCTGGACCTGCGCGAGAAAGGTCGGGGAGTACGGAATTGCGACGCGCTGGCGCGCGGCTGCGGAGTAGAAGAGGAGGACAAACGTCCAGTTGATCGCCAGCAGGAGCAGGAGGGCGGCGATCTCACGTCTGCCGATGTGGGGCTTCTGGTCGGGCGTCCCGCTCTGCGGGCTCTCCCCGGAGGTGAACGGGTTCATGCTCGTCTCCTTCGTCGTCGGGTGGGGACGAGCGTGCGCCCGCGCGCTGCCAACGGGATGCCACGGGCGGCGCGCCCGCTGCCACGGGCGCACCCGGCCGCCGGGCTTCGCCGGCATCGCCCAGCGTGAGAGACTCGCGCAAATGCTGGACATCCGGCTTCTCGGCCCGTTCGAGGTTCTGTCGGAGGGGACGCCTGCAGACGTCGGCGGCTCGAAGCGGCAAGCCCTGCTCGCGCTGCTCGCGCTGCGCCGCGGCCGCGTCGTCGACGTCGACTCGCTCGTGGACGGCCTCTGGGGCGAGGACCTTCCGGCAGCGCCGCGGAACGCCCTCCACCACCACATCGCGCGCCTGCGCGCGGCGCTCGGCGAAAGCGCGATCAGAGGGTCTGCCGACGGTTACGCGCTCGGCGAGGCGCGTGTGGACGCGGTTCAGTTCGAGGAGTTGCTCGCGGAGACGCGCGCGGCGCTCCGGGACGGTGACGTCGCCTCCGCGGCGGACGCGGTCGCGTCTGCGGTCGCCCTCTGGCGCGGGCAGGCGCTGCAGGGCCTGACCGGGACGGCGTTGCTCGACGCCGAGGCGCGCCGGCTCGAGGGGCTGCGCGTCGACGCGCTCGAGGAACAGTTCGAGAGCGCTCTCGCCCTCGGCGAGCATCGGGAGCTCGTCCCGGCGCTGCGCTCGGCGCTCGTCGACAACCCGTTCCGCGAGCGTCTGTGGGGGCAGCTGATGCTCGCCCTCTACCGAAGCGGCCGGCAGGCGGATGCGCTCGACGCGTTCCGGGAGGCGCGGCGCGTTTTCTCGGACGAGCTCGGGCTCGAGCCGGGGCCGGAGCTCCGGCGGCTCCAGGAGGCGATCCTCGCGCACGACCCGTCGCTCGCCGCTGCTCCGGCTGACCGCAGGCGCCGTGGCAACCTTCCCGCGCTCGCCACGTCCTTCGTCGGGCGCGACGACGAGCTCGCGCAGGTGGCGGGGCTGCTCCGTGAGCACCGGGTCGTCACGCTGACCGGGCCGCCCGGAGTCGGCAAGAGCCGCCTTGCGCTCGAGACGGCCCGCTCGCTCGAAGGTGAGTTCACCGTCGGGATCTGGCTCGTCGACTTCGCGCGCGCGGGCGGCTCCGACGACGCGGTCCGGCTGCTCGCGAACGCCGTCGACGTGCGGGGCTCCGACCCGCTCGCACGCGTCGCATCCCGCCTCCGAGACCCGGGCGCCCTCCTCGTTCTCGACGCGTGCGAGCACGTGCTCGACGAGGCGGCACGCATCGTGGCGACGCTGCTCGCCGAGTCTCCCGCCCTCCGGATCCTCGCGACGAGCCGCGAAGCGCTGCGCGTCGCCGGGGAGGTGCGTTTCACCGTTGCGCCGTTGGGCTCGGCGGCGACCGACCTGTTCTTGGAGCGGGCCCGCGCCGCCCGCCCGGGCTTCGAGGCCGACGACGACACCGTCGCTCTCGTGGCCGACATCGCGCGCCGGCTCGAAGGTCTGCCGCTCGCAATCGAGCTCGCCGCGGCGCGAGTGAACGTGCTCGGGCTGACGGAGCTCGGCTCCATCATCGAGCGCCGCTCGACGCTCCTGCGCGACGCCGCCGCTTCCGATCCGAGCAGGACGGCGCTGCAGGAGCTCGTCGGCTGGAGCTACGACCTGTTGCACGGAGACGAGAAGACGCTGCTCCAGCAGCTGGCCGTTCACCGCGGCGGCGCGTCGCTGGCGTCGCTCGTGGCGATGGCGGCGCCGCGCGGCCTCAACGAGCCCACGGTCGCCTACCTGCTTGCCGCGCTCGTCGACAAGTCGATCGTGTCGACGACGTTCGCCGCGGGCGCGGCCCGGTACGACATGCTCGACGCGGTTCGCGAGCACGTGCTGGCGGCGCTCTCGGAGAGCGGCGGCCTCGCCGCCGCGCGGCGAGCGCACGCGCACTACTTCGCCGCGCTGGTCGAGGAGGCGAACCCGGAGCTGCGAGGGCCGGAATGGCTGCGCTGGGAGCTTCGGCTGAAGCTCGAGAACGACAACTTCTGGGCTGCGCTCGACTACGCCGTCGATGCGCGGGAATCCGAGCTCGCCGGCCGCCTCGGCACGCTCGGCTGGTACTTCGCGCTCGCCGAGCACGTCTCCGAAGGCCGGCGCTTCCTCGAGCTCGCGCTGTCGGCATGCGGCGACGACGCGCCGGCCGAGCTGCGGATCGTGCCGCTCGCGCAGCTCTGCTACCTCGCGTCGGAAGAGTTCGACCTCGACGCTGCGCTCGCGGCGGGAGAGCGGGCGCTCGCTCTCGCCGAGCGCGCGGGCGCGCCGTGGCCGCTCGGGCTCGCGCGGCTGACGCTCGCACTCGCGCTCGCCGAGGCCGGCGATGCGGAGCGCGCCGACGCGATGGCGCGCGACGCGTACGCGACGCTCGAGACGGCGGGCGACGACTGGGGCGCGGCCGCGAGCAGCATCATCCGCGCGACAGGCGCCGCGAGCGTCGGCGACGTCGACGCGGTCGCAACGATGGCGGCCGCCGTACGTCGTCATTCGGACGCACTCGACTACGACGCCTTCCGCGTGCCGGGGCTGCTGCTCGAGGGCTGGGCCGCGGAGCAGCGCGAGGAACACGCGGCCGCAGCCGATGCGTACCGCGGCGCCCTCGAGCTCTCGACGCGCATCGGCTTCGAAGACCACGCAGCGTTCGCCCTCACGGCGCTCGGCGGAATCGCCGCCGCGCGCGGCGACACGGCCGAGGCGCAGGAGCTCCTGCGGCAGGCGCTCGCGACCGCCGAGGAGGCGGACGCGCCGTGGCCTGCCGCGTACGCGCGAGTCCACCTCGCCCGTCTCGCCGTCGCAGCCGGAGACTCGCAGGCCGCCGAGAAGCTCTACCGCGAGGTCGTCGACTGGTCGGAGGCGGCGCGGCGCCACGAAGGGCGCGAGTCGTTGTACCTCGCGCTCGGCGGTCGGCCCGGAGCGGCCGCTCTCCTCGGGCTCGCGCAGCTCGAAGAGGCGCGGGCGCCGAGCTCTTCCTGAGCCGGCTGCGCCTGACTGGCAGAACCCCCGCCGGCCCTGGCAGAGCGTTGGCAGCGGCTGCGGCGACCGTTCATGCAGTCGAAGAACAGAACGAAAGAGGGAGGCTCGTCGATGACCACAACCGCGATCGAGGACCAGCTTGCCGAGGTGCGCCGCCGGATCTACCGGCTTCAGGCGCGGGCGAAGGCTGCCGAGGCTCTCGGCGTGCGGACGCGAACGCGGCGTCACCTCGACGCGCTCGCACAGGCGGAGGCGGCGGTGCACGATGCCGCAGGCCTGCCTCCGGACGAGGTCGAGGACGCGCTCGGGCAGCTGAAGACGAGGCTCGACGTGGCCGAGCGGTCGCTGGCCGTCGACCTGTCCGACGACTGGCCGACGTTCACCGTCGCCGTCAAGGCGGAGCTCCACAGCTGGGACACGTACCTCGAGCGGCTGCAGGCGAGCGCCGCGGCGAAGGCGTGGAAGGCGCGCGAGCGGGCGGAGGCGGCGATCGGCGAGATCCGCAGCCGGCGGATCGCGGTCGACGAGCACCTCGCCCGTGCGAACGGCGCCGGCGGGGCCGTCTGGCAAGAGCACCGCACGCGCGTCACCGCAGCCCGCGACGAGCTCGAACGCAAGGCCGACGAACTGTCCGCGAGCCTGACCTGAAAGGAGAGAGACATGAACCTCGACGCGCAACTGCAGGACGGCGAGCGGGCGCTCGCCCACATCTGGAGAGCGACGGCGATGCGCGGTGTCCTCGCGATCGCCTTCGCCGTCGTCATCCTCGCGTGGCCGAGCATCGGCCTGTCGGCGCTCGTCGCTCTCTTCGGCGCGTTCGCGCTCGTCTCGGGCGTCGCGACCGTCCTCGGGGCGTTCAGCGTCCCGGCTGCGACCGGGCGACGGGTCTGGCTCGTGATCGACGGCCTGCTCGGGGTCGCAGTCGGCGTCGTCGTCTTCATCTGGCCGGACCTCTCCGCGCGTGGGCTGCTCTACGCCGTCGCCGCATGGGCGATCGCGTTGGGGCTCTTCGAGGTCTCGCTCGCGTTCGTGGCGCCCTTCAGCGGCAGTCGCTCGCTGCTCGTCGCCCTCGGCGGCGTGCTCTCGATCGCGTTCGGCGCGATCATGTTCGCGCACCCCGGTGCGGGGGCAGTGGCCTTGCTCGCGCTCGTCGCCGCATTCGCGCTCGTGACCGGCGTGATGCAGATCACGCTCGCGCTCGAGCTCAGGCGCCTCCTCGGGGAGCTGCAGCGGCGGTTCCGGCCGCGCCCGTCCCCGAAGCCCGCGACGCAGGCGTGAGGGGGTGAGCCACATGCAGCCGATCGATCCTGCCCTGACCACGACGCTGCTCGCGCTGTGTGTCGCCGCGCTGATGGTCCGCGCAGGGATCGCCAAGCGCCGCCTCGAGTGGCGGCCGCGGCGGGTGACGTTGAGCCGTGGCCGAAGGCGGCGGACGTGATTGCCGGTTCGCCGGCGCCGCGCGAACCGGTCTGAGCGATGGCGAAGACCGAACTCGCGCACCGGACGTTGCACGTTCCTTCGGAGCCGAATCCTGCGCTCGCGCGGCATGCCCACGAACGGGCGCAGAGCGCCCAGAACCGGCTGGCCGACCGGATCACGGCGTTCTCCGGCTCGATGGCGTTCGTCTACATGCATCTCGCCTGGTTCGCGTGCTGGATCGGCTTTCGCGTCGAGCACTACCCTTTCGGCCTCTTGACGATGATCGTCTCGCTCGAGGCGATCTTCCTCTCGACCTTCGTCCTGATCAGCCAGAACCGGGCCGACGCGAGGCGTCAGGCCCTCGCCGACCAGCAATGGCAGACGGTGAAGGAGGAGGACCGGCAAAACGAAGAGCTGCTCGAGCTCTCGCGGCAGATCCTCGAGCTGACGAGGGCGATCCACGCGAAGTCGACGACGGAGCGCGTCGAGACGTAGCCGACGGCGCCGACGCCGGCGTGGCAGCGGGCGGTTTCGAAACGGCAGTCGGCTGGCACCGGCATCCGCGACGGTGGCGTGGCACATCGACGAAAGGAGTTTGCGATGACCACGATCGAGAGCGCACCGAGGACGACCGCGGCGACGCGCTGGATCGTCGACGGCCGCCGGACCTCCGTCGAGTTCGCGGTCGGCACGTTCTGGGGCCTCACGACGGTTCGCGGCCGCTTCGACCGCTTCGACGGCTCGTACGAGTCGCGGCCGGGCGGCGGCACGATCGAGTTGACGGTCGATGCCGGCAGCGTCGACACGGGTAACAGAATCCGCGACGGACATCTGCGATCCGTGAGCTTCTTCGACGTCGCGGAGCATCCGGAGGTTCGCTTCGCATCGACGCGCGTGCGTCCCGCTGGGCGGGGATTGCTGCACGTGGAGGGCGTTCTGGAAGCGGCGGGAAACGTCGTGCCGCTCGAGTTCGACGCGCGCGTGCGGCAGGTCGACGACGCACTCGAGATCGAGGCGACGACGACCGTCGACCAGCGGCAGCTCGGGATGAGCAGCGGCACGCTCGGGATGATCCGCCGGCCGGCGACGCTCCATGTCGACGCCCGCCTCGCCGAGCGGGCGGACGACGAGTCAGTGCGATGACCGGACCGTGGACGAGCGACACGGCCGCGGGCCGGCGCCGCCTGATCTTCGGAGCGCTCCTCCTCGTCCTGTTCATCGCGTCGCTCGACCAGACGATCGTGGCGACGGCGCTGCCGACCATCGTCGGCGATCTCGGCGGCCTGCAGCACCTCTCGTGGGTCGTCACGGCGTACCTGCTCGCATCGACGGTGGTCGCCCCGCTGTACGGCAAGCTCGGCGATCTGTACGGGCGCAAGCACGTCTTGCAGGCTGCGCTCGCGCTCTTCCTCCTCGGCTCGGCGCTCTGCGGCTTGTCGCAGAGCATGACCGAGCTGATCGCGTTCCGCGCGGTTCAGGGACTCGGCGGCGGCGGTCTCATCGTCGTCGCGATGGCGGTCGTCGGCGACCTCGTGGCTCCGCGCGAGCGTGGCCGGTACCAGGGGCTCTTCGGCGGCGTCTTCGGCGTGGCGACGGTGGCCGGGCCCCTGCTCGGCGGCTCCTTCGTCGACAACCTCTCCTGGCGGTGGATCTTCTACATCAACCTGCCGCTTGGCGCGATCGCGATGGCCGTCATCGCGAGCGCGTTCCAGTCTCGCCCGACGACCGAGCGCCACGCGATCGACTTCCTCGGCACGATCGTCCTCGCCGCGGGCCTCTCGGGCGTCATCCTGTACACGAGCCTCGGCGGCACCACGTACGCGTGGGACGCCCCGGCCATGCTCGCAGCGATCATCGGCGGTGCTGCATTGCTCGCGCTCTTCCCGTTCGTCGAGGCGCGCGCCGCCGAGCCGATCCTGCCGCCCGAGCTCTTCCGGAACGCGACGTTCCGGACGACGAGCGCGATCGGGTTCGTGGTCGGGTTCGCGCTCTTCGGCTCGGTCACGTTCGTGCCGCTCTACCTGCAGGTGGTGAGGGGTCACACCGCGACGCAGTCAGGGCTGCTGATGACGCCGATGATGCTCGGCCTGCTCGTCACCGGGATTGCGAGCGGCCTCCTGATCTCGCGCTACGGCCGCTATCGCCCGTTCCCGATCATCGGCACCGCGCTCGCGGCCGCCGCGCTCTTCCTCCTCGCTCGCCTCGACGTCTCGACGCCGACCTGGAACGCCGCCGTCTACCTCCTGATCCTCGGCCTCGGCCTCGGACTGGTGATGCAGGTGCTCGTGCTCGCGGCTCAGAACGCAGTCGACCAACGGCTGCTCGGGGTCGCCACCTCCGGGGCGTCGCTCGCTCGGCAGATCGGCGGGAGCGTCGGCGTGTCGGTCTTCGGGGCGATCTTCACGAACAGGCTCGGCCAGGAGCTCGCCCACCGCCTCCCGCGCGGCGTCCGCGTACCGGCGCACACGAGCCCGACGCTCGTCCGACACCTGCCGCCCGTGATCCACGAGGTGTACGTCGCGGCGTACGCTGCCGCGCTCCATCCCGTGTTCCTCACAGCCGGCGGCGTGATGCTCGTCGCGTTCGGTCTCAGCTGGCTGCTGCGCGACGTGCCGCTCCGTGAGACCGCCGCGCCGGACGCGCTCGCAGGCGCTCCGCACGTCGGCGGTGAAGCTGCGGCGGCGCGATGAGATCGAAGCTGGGCAGTCCGGAGTGAACAACACGACGGTGCTTCGAGGCGACGTCGTCCGGGAGGCGACGAGGCTGAAGCAGCAGTACGAGCGCGACATCGTCGTTCACGGAAGCCCGCAGCTCGCACAGACGCTGCTCGAGCACGACCTCGTGGACGAGCTGCGCCTCCTCGTCTACCCGGTCGTCGTCGGCGCCGGCAAGCGCCTCTTCGGCGAGACGAGCTCGAAGAGGAATCTGGCGCTGCACGAATCCAGGACGTTCGGCGACGGCATCACGCTGCTCGTCTACCGGCCCGCCGCAGCCGACCAGATCAGCAGGTCGAGAACGCGCACCTCCGTGACCGAATGACCGCGCTTCGCGAGCTCTCGGCGGACCGCCGCGATCGCGCGCCGGTTGTCGTCGAGGTCGCGCTTGTAGCCACGCACGAGGCCGAGTGCCCGCTCTGCAAACGAGGCCTCCGCCCCGAGGTCGTCGTCCGCCAGGTAGCCCTGGACGACGCTGTCGAGCATCGGGACGAGCGCCGGGCGCTTCGGGTGCAGCGCCTTCGTCATCTTCGCGACGCCGACTCCTCGGATCCCCGCGAACGCTTCGAAGAGGAGCAGGAGCGGCGTCCACGGCAGAGCGGACGCCGCTCCCGCCAGTGACACACCCGGCCCGATCGCCCGCAGGCTTCGCTCGATCGCGGGGCGGCGTTCGAGGATCGACGCGATTTCCGCTCCCGAGATGCGGGCTCCGCCGCGGTTTGCCCGCCGCAGATCGGCTTCGCCGAACGCAGCCACGCGGGAGCGGTCGAGCGGGTCGACCCACCCGGCTTCGACGCACGAGAGCACGACGCTCACCGGATCCTCGACGACGACGCCGTCGCGGAGCGTCACCGGCGAGGCGACACGCGTTCCGCGACTCCCCATGCTCAACGCGAGACGATGTTGTGCGTCGCCGACTTCACCGCCTTCGACGAGGTGTCGCCGCGGGTGAGGGCGAACACGATCGACGTCTTGCCGCGACCCACCACCTTGAAGACGACGACGACGTTGGCGCCCACGTCGGCCTCCGACGTCTCGCGCACGACGTTCGAGTCGTACCGACGCGCGATCCTCCAGACGAGGCCCGTGCTCTCCGGGGCGTGCGGGAGCGCCACTGCGACCAGCTGGTTGGGGCTCGTGGTCACGGATGTGACGAACCCCCGCGGCAGTGCGCCGACGGGCGTCGAGTCAGCGCGGGCGGCGGCGGCGATCGCGAGCGCGACTCCGGCACCGGCGAGCGCGAGTGCAACTGCAATCCGGCTGTGCGTCGAACCGTGCGCGCATGTCATCTCTGTGATCTCCTGACGTGAGAGGCCGACGAAGGAGTGATTACTACCGCTATCCGAACGTGAAGGTGGCCCCGGCCGGCCCTGGCCCCCGGCGCGCTGCGACACTTGGCCCATGCGAGCGGTGACCTACGCGCGGCTCGGCGATCCGTCGGTGCTCGAGCTCGTCGAGCGGCCCGTTCCCGACCCGGCAGAGGGCGAGGTCCGGGTTCGCGTCGAGGTGTCCGGGGTGAACCCGACGGACTGGAAGTCGCGATCCGGCGCGTTCGGCGGCGCCCCCGGTGAGCCGACGGTTCCGAACCACGACGGCGCCGGAATCGTCGACGCGGTCGGCGCGGGCGTCATGGGCTTCGCCGCCGGCGACCGCGTCTGGGTGACGCTCGCCGGCGACGGCCGGCCCGCAGGCGGCACCGCCCAGGAGTACACCGCTGTTCCCGCCGCCCGCGTCTTCCGGCTCCCCGACGGCGCGAGCTTCGAGCTCGGCGCCGCCGTCGGGATTCCCGGGGTGACCGCGCATCGCGCGCTCACCGTCGCCGAGGACGCTCCCGCGCGGCTGCGCCCCCGTGCGCTCGGCGGGCGCGTCGTCCTCGTCGCCGGCGGGGCGGGCGCGGTCGGCAACGCCGCGATCCAGCTCGCCCGCTGGGCGGGCGCGACCGTGATCGCCACCGTCAGCGGAGAGGAGAAGGCGAAGCTCGCGCGCGCCGCCGGCTCCCAGCACGTCGTCACCTACACCGACGCCGACGCCGCCGACCAGATCCGCGCGGTCGCGCCCGACGGAGTCGACCTGATCGTCGAGGTCGCCGCCGGCGCGAACGCCGAGCTCGACCAGGCGGTCCTGCGGCCGCGCGGGACGATCTCGATCTACGCGAACGACGGCGGCGCGCCGTTCGGCCTCGACGTGCGGCGCAACATGGGGCTCAACTCGCGCTACCAGTTCGTCCTGCTCTACACCGTCGGCTGGGAGCGGATCACCGCCGCCGCCGAGGACATCAACTCCGCGATCGCAGACGGTGCCTTTCGCGCCGGCGAGGATGCCGGGCTGCCGCTCCATCGCTTCGCCCTCGAGGAAGCGTCCGCCGCGCACGCCGCCGTCGAACACGGCGCGGTCGGGAAAGTGCTCATCAGCGTCGCCTCCGGATGAGCGGGAACCCGGACTACCCTCCATCCGAGCGATGAGCAGCAGCGCCGTCACCGCCGACACTCCGCCGACGCCCGAGCGAAGCGACTTCATCCGCGAGATCGTCGCCGCCGACGTGCGGGCCGGCAGGGTCTCCGAGGTGGTGACGCGCTTCCCGCCGGAGCCGAACGGCTACCTGCACATCGGCCACCCGAAGTCGATCGCCCTCAACTTCGGCATCGCGCGCGAGTTCGGCGGGCGCTGCCACCTGCGCTTCGACGACACGAACCCGGCGAAGGAAGAGCAGGAGTACATCGACGCGATCCAGGAGGACATCCGCTGGCTCGGCTTCGACTGGGGCGAGCACCTCTACTACGCCTCCGACTACTTCGATCAGCTCTACGCGTGGGCCGTGCATCTGGTCGGCGCGGGGAAGGCGTACGTCGACGACCTCTCCGCCGAGGAGATCCGCGAGTTCCGCGGCACCTTCACGGAGCCGGGCAGGGACAGCCCTTGGCGCAACCGGACGGTCGACGAGAACCTCGACCTCTTCGAACGCATGCGCGCGGGCGAGTTTCCGGACGGCGCGCGGGTGCTGAGGGCGAAGATCGACATGGCCTCGCCGAACCTGAACCTGCGCGACCCGGTGCTGTACCGGATCCTCCACGCGACGCACCCGCGGACGGGCAACGACTGGTGCATCTATCCGCTGTACGACTTCGCGCACGGGCAGTCGGACGCGATCGAGGGCGTCACGCATTCCCTCTGCACGCTCGAGTTCGAGGATCACCGGCCGCTGTACGACTGGCTGATCGAGAACCTCCCGGTGCCGTCGCGCCCGCGCCAGTACGAGTTCTCGCGCCTCAACCTGACCTACACGGTGCTCTCGAAGCGCTTCCTCGGCCGGCTCGTGAGCGAGCGCTACGTGCGCGGCTGGGACGATCCTCGGATGCCGACCGTGGCGGCCCTGCGGCGACGCGGCTTCCCGCCCGAGGGCGTGCGCAACTTCCTCGACGCGGTCGGAGTCGGGGGGAAGGGCCACAGCGCGGTCGAGATCGAGATGCTCGAGCACGAGGTGAGAGACGTGCTGAACCGGATCGCGCCGCGGCGGTTCGCCGTCCTGCGGCCGCTCAAGCTCGTGATCGAGAACTACCCGGAGGGCCGCGTCGAGGAGATGGAGGCGGTCAACAACCCGGAGGACCCGGCGGCAGGCACGCGGAAGGTGCCGTTCTCACGCGAGCTCTGGATCGAGCGCGACGACTTCATGGAAAGCCCGCCGAGCAAGTTCTTCCGCCTCGCGCCGGGGCGTGAGGTGCGCCTGCGGTACGCGTATCTCGTCACGTGCACAGCCGTCGTGAAGGACGCAGCCGGGGAGATCGTCGAGGTGCGCTGCACGTACGACCCGGCCACTCGCGGCGGCGACGCTCCGGACGGGCGCCGGCCGAAGGCGACGCTGCACTGGCTCTCGGCCGGACACTCGGTGCCCGCCGAGGTTCGTCTCTACGACCGCCTCTTCACCCGGCCCGATCCCGGTGCCGACGGAGACCTCTTCGCCGACATCAACCCCGAGTCGGAGCTTGTCCTCGCAGGCGCACTGGTCGAGCCGGCGCTCGCCGGGCTGGCGGTGGGGGAGACCGTCCAGTTCGAGCGCCTCGGCTACTTCTGCCCGGATCCCGACTCGGCTCCGGGACGGCTCGTCTTCAACCGGACGCTCGGGCTCAAGGACACGTGGGCGAAGCTCCGCGCGTAGCCGAGCTGCCGGCGTCTCAGCTCGTGGCCTTCTTCAGGAGCGCGACGATCCTCGCCTCCTCGGCGCCGGTCAGCTCCGTCAGGGCGAAGGCGGTCGGCCACATCGAGCCGTCGTCGAGGCTCGCTCTGTCGCTGAAGCCGAGCGTCGCGTACCGCGTCTTGAACTTCTGCCCGCTCTGGAAGAAGCAGACGACCTTGCCGTGCTCGGCGTACGCCGGCATCCCGTACCAGAGCCTCGGCGACAGGCGCGGAGCGTGGGCCTGGACGAGCGCATGCAGCCGCTCCGCCATCGTCCGATCCGGTTCCGGCATCTCGGCGATCTTCGCGAGCACCTCGGCTTCGCCGTCCGCCGCCTTCCCGCGACGCGCGCCCCGACGCTCCGCCTCGACCTCCTTTGCACGCTCCCTCATCGCCGCGCGCTCTTCGGCCGAGAAGCCGCTCTTCGTGCCGGGTCGCTTCTCGGCCATTCAGCGGCGTCCGTCCGCAGGCAGCGCGAGAGCGCCGAGCTCGGGATTCCCGGTCACTGCAACCCGCTCCGGACGGAGGTGATGCGGCCTGTGTTGAAGCCGAGCCAGTGCATCCTCCCCACGTAGCGCGCGTGCTCCACCTTGAGGCAGCGGTCCATGATCACGGTCACGCCGCCCGCCTCCGCGATCGCCGCCGCCTCCTCGTTGATCACACCGAACTGGCACCAGAGCGCGCCGGCGCCGACGCCGACGGCCTCGCGCGCGATCTCCGGCAGCGCATCGGGTGCGCGGAAGACGTCGACGATGTCCACGCGGACGGGCACCTCGGAGAGGCTTGCGTAGCTCGACTCCCCGAGGATCTCGGCCTCGCGCGGGTTGACGGGGATCACCCGGTACCCATGGCGCTTGAGGTAGTAGCCGACGAAGTTGCTCGCGCGCAGCTCGTTCGGCGACAAGCCGACGACCGCGACCGTTCTCGCGCTGTGGATCACACGCTGGATCGTGAGCGGATCCTGGTACCGCGTGAGGTCGGTCACGCCACGCTCGCGAGCGCCTGCTCGAGGTCCCAGATCAGGTCGTCCACCGACTCGGTGCCGACGGAGAGCCGGATCGTCCCCGGCCGTACCCCGGCGGCCTCGAGCTCGTCGTCGCTCAGCTGCCGGTGGGTCGTGCTCGCGGGATGGATGACGAGGCTCTTCGCGTCGCCGACGTTCGCGAGGTGCGACCAGAGGGTCAGGCTGCGAATCAGCTCCTGTCCGCCCTCCCGCCCGCCGGCGCAGTCGAACGAGAACACGGCGCCCGCGCCGCGCGGCAGGTACTTCTCGACGAGCGGCCTGTACCTGCTTCGCGGCAGCCCGGGATAGGTCACGTTGGAAGCGAGCTCGTGCGACTCGAGGAACTCCGCGACCGCACGCGCATTGTCGACGTGCCGTTCCATCCGCAGCGACAGCGTCTCGAGGCCCTGCAGGAAGAGGAAGGCGTTGAGCGGAGCGAGTGCTGCGCCGAGGTCGCGCAGCGTCTCGGCGCGCAGCTTCATCAGGTAGCCGTAGACGCCGAACGTCTCGTGGAACTGGAGGCCGTGGTACGCGCCCGACGGGTCCGCGACCACCGGGAACCGTCCGTTCGACCAGTTGAACTCCCCGGACTCGACGACGACGCCCCCGATGCTCGTTCCGTGCCCGCCGATGAACTTCGTCGCCGAATGGATGACGATGTCGGCGCCCCACTCGATCGGGCGGCACAGATACGGGGTTGCGAACGTGTTGTCGACGATCAGCGGCAGCTCGTGGTCGTGGGCGATCGACGCGAGCGTCTCGATGTCGAGCACGTTCCCCGCCGGGTTGCCGATCGTCTCGCCGAAGAACGCCTTCGTGTTCGCGCGCACCGCCTGTCGCCACGCACCCGGATCATCCGGATCGACCCACGTCAGCTCCACGCGCATCTTGCGCAGCAGGTGCTTGAACTGGTTGACCGATCCGCCGTACAGCGCCGCCGAGGAGACGACGTGGTCGCCCGGCTCGAGCAGGGTGAAGAGGGCGGCGGCCTGCGCGGCGATGCCGCTTGCGAACGCGACCGCGCCGGCCCCGCCTTCGAGGTTCGCGACGCGCTCCTCGAAGACCGCGACCGTCGGGTTCATGATGCGCGAGTACGTGTTGCCGTACTCCTGCAGGTTGAAGTACGCGCCCGCCGACTCGGGGTCCTCGAACACGTAGCTCGTCGTCTGGAAGATCGGGACCGCGCGTGCGCCCGTGTTCGGCTCTGGTCGCTGCCCCGCGTGGAGCTGGCGGGTCTCGAAGCCGAACGACCGGGCCGCCTCGGGCGGCTTGCGTCCGACGGTCACGGCAGCCCGAAGAACCGTCGGATGATCGGCGTCTGCCGTGCCTCTTCCAGCAGAAAGCAGTCGTGCCCGTACGGCGCGTCGATGACGTGGAGCTCGACGGGCTTGCCGAGGCCGCGAAGCGCGTCCTCGATGTCCCGCGAGGCCGACGGCGGGTACAGCCAGTCGGAGCTGAAGGCGATCAGCAGCGTGCGCGCGGAGATGCGCTCGAACGCGCGCGCGAGCGAGCCGCCGTACTGGCGTGCGAGGTCGAAGTACGTGAGCGCCCGCGACGTGTAGAGGTAGGTGTTGGCGTCGAACCGCCTGACGAACGAGTCGGCCTGGTGGCGGAGGTAGCTCTCGACCTCGTACTCCGGCTCGGTGATCGTGTAGCGGATGTCGTCGGCGAACTGGAGCCGCCGGCCGAACTTGACGTCGAGCGCCGGCGCAGACAGGTACGTGATGTGGCCGATCATCCGCGCGACGCCCATGCCTGCGGTCGGCGCGTCTTCCGTGTCGTGGTAGTGGCCTCCGTGCCAGGCTGGATCGCGCATGATCGCCTCCCGGGCGATTGCGTTCCAGGCGACGCCCTGCGGGTGGAGGGCGTGCGTGCTCGCGATCGCGACGACGGTGTCGACCTGGTCGGGGTAGCGGATCGCCCACTCGAACGCCTGCATGCCGCCCAGTGAACCTCCCGCCACCGCGGCGAGCCGTTCGATGCCGAGCTCGTCGAGGAATGCGCGCTCCGTCCTCACCATGTCCGCCACGGTGATCACGGGGAAGTCCGCACCGTACGGCCTGCCGGTCGCCGGATCGACCGATGACGGGCCGGTCGTCCCGCGGCAGCCGCCGAGCAGGTTCGTCGACACGACGAAGTAGCGGTCGGTGTCGAACGCCTTCCCGGGGCCGATCATCCCGTCCCACCAGCCGAGCCCCTTGCCGGCGGTGCCGTCACGGTCGTCGGCGCCGAACCCGTCTCGTGTGCTCCGGGCTGCGGCCTCGCGCGAGTAGCCGGCAGCGTGGGCGTCGCCGCTGAGCGCGTGGCAGACGAGGATCACGTTGTCGCGAAGCGGTGAGAGCTCGCCGTAGGTCTCGTAGGCGATGCGAACGGGCCGGAGCTCGCGGCCGCAGTCGAGCGGCACCGCGTTCGGCAGGTCGAGGTACCGCGTCTCGACCGTGCCGACCGAGCCGGCCGCAGGCGCCGAGACCGGCGTCGTCGGGGCGGCGGGCTTCTCCGTGGAGTCGCCGACGGGTATCGTCTGAGCCTCCTTCAGACAGATCAGATTACGCAGAGAAAGGAGGCGCGATGACGAGCGTCGTCGACAACGGGGTCAACGTGCAGGCGCTGCTGGACGCCCGCGAGGCCCTGGCAGGGGCACCGGAGGCCGCCCAGTTCACGTGGAAGGCGTCCTCGAGGTGGGAGGAGGGCGTCCACAGCACGACGACGATCAAGAACTTCTTCGGGCTCGGAGGCGAGCAGGAGCACAAGACGGAGGCGGTGTTCGACGCCGACCACCCGGAGGTCTTCGCCGCCACGGACAACGGGATCACGCCGATCGAGTATCTGCTCGTCGGCCTCGCGAGCTGCCTGACCGCAGGCGTGGCCTCGGTCGC
>Ga0070741_10011661_pt1 | contig 16145 bp, 15 predicted proteins | sample Coa_R1_4_FD_66440 | JGI IMG/M metagenome (GOLD analysis project Ga0070741, IMG submission 66440) | Surface soil microbial communities from Centralia Pennsylvania, which are recovering from an underground coalmine fire - Coalmine... | ecosystem: Environmental > Terrestrial > Soil > Unclassified ...
TCGGGACGACGTACCGCGGCGGTGTTCACCGAGACTTTATCGGCCCCCGACATCAGGATCCTGCGGGCGTCAGCCACGGACCGGATGCCGCCGCCGACAGCCAATGGGATGAAGACCTTGCGCGCGGTGCGAGCCACCACCTCCGCCATGATCTCGCGCGCGTCGCTCGAAGCGGTGATGTCGAGGAAGACCAGTTCGTCCGCGCCGTCGCGATTGTACCGGTCCGCCAGTTCGACCGGATCGCCCGCATCGCGCAGGTTTACGAAATTGACGCCCTTCACCACGCGTCCGCCGGTGACGTCGAGACAGGGAATGATTCGTTTGGCTAGCACTTGACGAAGTCCTTGACGATCTGCAGCCCCACGGCGCCCGATTTTTCGGGATGAAATTGCACGCCCGAGACGTTGCCGTGGCGTAGCGCGGCCGTGAAGCGCAGGCCGTGAGTACAAGCGGCGCTGGTGAACTCATTTTCTGGAACGTAGTAGCTATGCGCGAAGTAGACGAAACGACCGTCGGGATCGAGTTGGTTCCAGCCCATGTGCGGCACCCGTAGATCCTGCGGGAAGCGGCGCACCGTTCCCGGATAGAGGCCAAGACCGCGCACGTCGGGGGCCTCTTCGCTGCTCTCGAACAGCGCCTGCATACCCAGGCAGATGCCGAAGAACGGCACGCCCGCGCGAATGCAGTCGAGCAGGGTTTCGCGTACATCGAGAGCGTCCAGCGCCCGCATCATCTGCCCGAAATGGCCCACGCCCGGCAGGACGATCTTGGTCGCTTGCCGCAGGCCCGCGGCGTCGCGCACAAGCCTGTACTCCGCGCCGATCTCGGCCAGCGTATTCTGGACACTGCGCAGGTTGCCGGCGCCGTAATCGAAGATGGCGATCATGCTACTGTCCTGGATATGAGGCGGGAATGCCGGAGGGCCGGTCCGCGGCCGGGATTGGGCGCCCCACGGCGAATCATAATAGTCCTTTCGTTGACGGCAACTGATCCTTCAGACGCGCGTCCTTGGAGCAGGCGTACTTCATCGCGCGGGCGAAACACTTGAAGATCGCTTCGATTTTGTGGTGACTCGAACGGCCGTAAAACACCTTCGCGTGTAGATTCGCTCCGGCGTGATTCACGAATCCGCCGAAGAAATCCTCCACCAGTTCCGTTTGCAGATCGCCGACCTTCCGAACCTTCACCCGGTCCTTGTATACCAAGGCCGGACGTCCACCCAGATCCAGCGCCACCACCGCCAGCGTCTCGTCCATCGGCAGGACAAAATACCCGGCGCGGTTGATGCCTTTGCGGTCCGCCAGTGCCTTCGAAAAAAGCTGGCCTAGCACGATGCCCACGTCTTCCACGGTATGATGCTGATCCACGTCCAGATCGCCGTCGGCATGTAACTCCAGGTCGAAGCCTCCGTGCTTGGTGAACAGCTCCAGCATGTGGTCGAAGAAGCGAATACCGGTCGAGATGTCGTACCGCCCGCGTCCCTCGATCTTCAGCCTGCCGCCGATCTTGGTCTCTTTGGTGTCGCGCTGCAGAGTGGCCGTTCTCATACGGGTAGGACCGTTTCCAGTTGGTTGATATTCTCGACCACCGCGATGGCCCCGGCGTCCCACAACGACTGCTTCAACTCGGCAAAGCGCGGATTCGCCGGCGACGCGATGCCGATGAACGGAACCCCGGCGGCTTTAGCGCTGAGGCCGTCATCCTTCGTGTCGCCGATATACCAAGCCTTGCATCCCGGCGCGCGCGCGCAGATCTTCAGCAAGCCATCGGGGAACGGCTTGAGGCGCTCGACGTCGTCGCTGCCCACAATCGGCGCGAACGTAAGCTGCGGCGCCCATCGTCCCAGCGTCAACTCCGCCTCCCAACGCTGCCGGCCGGTGAAAACCGCGAGCTGGAAACGCTGGCAGAGCCGCTCGAACAGCCCCTCCTGCGCGATCCAGCGCTCCCGCAGGATCAACGCTTCGTGACCGTTGTGGCCGTGGAAGATCGACTGGAAATAATCGGCCACGGTGTCCAGTTCCACCTCCTTGCCGCACTGCCGGATCATGTGCTGCGACAGCCGCCAGTCGTCGTTCCAGCCACCCTGGTTCTTCCAGTCCTGGATCTGCGCCTTGGTGACCTCGGCACCTGTGAAATGCCTCACCGTAGCGCAAATGGTTTCGCGATAGGAGTCGGTGACGTCCACCAGGACGCCGTCCATGTCGAAGATCAGGAGGTCCATAATCTCTCCAGCGAGTTGAGGAGCCGGCGCGTCTGTTCCCGCGTGCCCACGGTAATGCGCACGGTGCCGGCGATCTCGTGCGACCGGTCGCGCACCAGAATGCCCTCGGCGCGCAGGGCATCGCGAATCGGAATCGCCCTCTTACCCATGTACAAAAGGACGAAATTAGCGGAGCTGGGCACGTACTGAATCCCGAGTTTCTCCAGGCCGACGGAAAGCAGTTCACGCGCGGCCAGCACCTCGGTGACGTAGTCTTCGATGTAGGCGCGATCGCGCACCGCCTCTTGCGCCGCCAAAATCGCCAGTGTGTTCACGCTGTACGGCGACTGCGCCTTGTGCAGATAACCGATGTTCGCCGGGTGCGAGAACAGGCAGCCCAGCCGCATCGCCGCCATGCCGTACACCTTCGAAAACGTGCGGCTGACGAACAGGTTCGGATGCGTTTCGAGGATCGGCAGCGCGGTGATGCCGGAGAATTCGTAGTAGGCCTCGTCGATCATCACCACGGCCTTGCGTGCACGCTTTAGAATGCGCTCGATTCCCTGCAGTCCCGTGCCGGTACCGGTCGGATTGTTCGGGTTCGAGATGAGGATGGCCCGCGTCTCCGGCGTGATCGCATCCAGGATTTCGTTCAGCGGAAAATCCATTGCCGGCCGCTGGTAGTCGATCTCGCGCACCTTCCCGCCCGCCACCTCGGCATAGAAGCGATACATGGCGTAGGCCGGGCGCAGGATCAGCACCTCCTGGCCGTCGTCAACATAGGTGTTGATCAGCACCTGGATGGCTTCGTCGGTGCCGTTGGTAAATATGAAATGATCGGGCGTGGTCTTGAAGTGCTCGGCGATCTCGCGTTTCGCTTCGCCGTATTCCGGATAGACGGCGAGCCCGTCTTCGCTGAGGCATTCACGCAGACGGGCGATGACGCGCGGTGAGCATCCGACCGTGTTTTCGTTGAAATCGAGCCGGAGTTTGCCGGCGCGTCCGGCGGTCGGCGGCGAATATGGCGCCATTTTGAGTACGGATTCGCGCGGGCGGACGCAGCCCTTGGGTAGTCTAGGCACGGGCTCTCACCTCCACGGATCGTGCGTGCGCCTCCAGTCCTTCGGCGCGCGCCAGCGTAGTGATTGCCGGAGTCAGCCGGCCGAGAGCCTCTCTGTCCAGTTGCTGAACCGAGATCACTTTGAGATAATCCGTCACCGCGAGACCGCCGCGGACGCGCGCCGCACCGCTGGTAGGCAGCACGTGATTCGGGCCAGACGCATAATCGCCCGCCGCCTCCGGGCTGAACGGTCCGACGAAGACGCTGCCCGCATTCGAGACTTTCGCCAGCAGCGATTCGTCCGGGATGCTGAGATGCTCGGGCGCGAAGCGGTTCGAGAGTTCCACGGCTTCGTCGAGCTTCCGTACAAGGATGATGGCGCTGTTGCGCGCGATTGATTTGGCGGCGACACCGGCGGTCGGCAAATCCGCCAATTGCCGGTCCACTTCCTTCGCAACCGCCGCGGCCAGACGCTTCGATGTGGTCAGCAGGATGGCTGACGCGTCCACGTCGTGCTCCGCCTGCGCCAGCATATCGGCCGCGAGACAGCGCGGATCGCCGTCAGCCGAGATGATCAGGATTTCAGTCGGTCCGGCAACGAAGTCGATACCCGCCTCGCCGGCCAGCAGTTTCTTGGCCGCCGCAACATATATATTGCCCGGCCCCACGATCCGGTCGGCCTTCGGTATCGTGCGCGTCCCGTAAGCGAATGCGGCGATGGCCTGCGCGCCACCGATCTGGAACACGTTCGACACACCCAGCAGCCGCGCCGTCCCGAAGATCTCCGTCACGGCCTTCGGACACGTCACGCAGACTTTCTGCACGCCCGCCACCTGCGCCGGCACAACCGTCATCATGAGGGTCGAGGGCAGTGGATACCGTCCGGCCGGAATGTATGCCGCCACGGTATCCAGCGGCCGCACGATCTGTCCCAGACGCTGCCCGGGCTCTATTTCTTCGAGGCACGGAGCGGGCATCTGCATTTCGGCAAACCGGCGAATGTTAGCGGTTGCCACTTCAACAGCGTCACGGAACTCCGGTGCCAGTTTCCCGCAAGCTTCCTGCAGCGCGCTCTCCGGCACTCGCACAGATTTTCCCGTGAAGCCGTCGAACTTGCGCGCGTATTGGAGCACGGCCTTGTCGCCGCGCTTTCGCACGGCCTCCAGGATCGGCCGCACGACGGCTTCCGCCTCCTCGAAGCGGGCAGCGCGCCGCGCCAACAGCCGTCCGATCTGATTGGCTTCCAGAATCCGGATCATAGGACGATCTTGTTCAGCGGATACTCGACGATCCCTTGTCCCCCCGCCTGCTTCAGTCGCGGAATGATGTCGCGCACCGTGGCTTCATCCAGGATCGTGTTCACCGCCAGCCACTCCTCGTCGCTGAGGTGCGAAATCGTCGGCCGCTTGAGCGCCGGCAGCACGGACAGGACGCGATTGAGGTCCTGCTTATGGACGTTCAGCATCAGCCCGACCTTGCCCAGCGCGTTGATCGCGCCTTCGAGCAGCATGCGCATATCTTCGAGCTTGCGCCGCTTCCACTCGTCGTTCCAGGAATCGAGATTCGCGATGAGCTGCGTGTTCGACTCCATCACGGTGTCGATAATTTTGAGCTTATTCGCGCGCAGTGAGGAACCGGTCTCCGTGACTTCCACTATGGCGTCCGCCAGAACCGGCGGCTTCACCTCGGTCGCGCCCCAACTGAACTCCACTTTGGGCTTCGCGCCGTGCGAGGCGAAGTAGCGCTTCGTTGTCGCCACCAGTTCCGTGGCGACAATCTTGCCGTCGAGGTCCTTCGCCGTACAGAACGACGATGCCTCGGGTACCGCCAGCACCCATCGGACTTTGCCGAAGCTCTGCTTGGCATAGACCAGGTCGGCGACCGCCTCCACCTGCGCCTCGGTCTCGGCCACCCAATCGCGGCCGGTCAGGCCGGCGTCAAGAATCCCGTCCTCTACGTAGCGCGCCATCTCCTGGGCGCGGATCAGCATACACTCGACCTCGGGATCGTCGATGGCTGGAAAATAAGATCGGCTGCTGGTGGTGATGTTATAGCCGGCTCGCCGAAACAGATCGATGGTGGCGTTTTCCAGGCTGCCCTTGGGAATACCGAGCTTGAGCTTCATGTCTTGCTCCCGTAGACGGCGTCAGGATCGTAGGCACGCTCCTCCGACACCACCCAGTTGCCGTCTTCCAGACGGCGGTAGAAGCAGCTTTGATAGCCTTCGTGGCAGACGCCCGGCCCGCGCGCCTCGACCTTGACGAGCAGCGCGTCGCGGTCGCAATCGGTGGATATCTCCTTCACCACCAGGCGATGCCCGGAAGTCTCCCCTTTCAACCAGAGCTTCTTGCGCGAACGGCTGTAGAAGGTGGCAAAACCGCTTTCCACGGTGTTACGGAACGCTTCCTCGTTCATGAAGCCCACCATGAGAACGCGGCCGGTGGCGTGATCCTGAATCACCGCCGTGATGAGTCCGTCTGACTTACTGAAATCCAAATCCATGCCTGACAATAAAAAAGCCCGCCGAAGTTCGGGGCGGGCGTCCTTTCAATTTCGATTGGAGTTCGATCAGAACACCGCCCGTCGCGTGGAGGACGCACCGTGGTGGTGATGATGCCGGGCGACGGGTGTCATAAAAAGTTAGTATAGCAAACCCGTGCGCCCTTGGGTATGATTGGAATCAAATGTGGAAGCACATTGCCGCCCGCTTGTTAGCTTTCAAGCCGGGAACGGGGACGTACCTCAGTGGATTATCGGCGCTGTCCGTGTGCGCGATCCTTGCCGGTCAGTATTTCTCCACAGGGCGGTTGGACGTAAAGCAGATGGTCGACGGCGGCATGGACCTGACCGACTTCTGGATTCGCAACCCGCACATCAAGTTTGTGGATTCTTACCCGCGCACCAGCCTGATTCACGTGCGCGATACACAGACGGGCCGGCACTTCATACTGGATGCCGCGGTGGTGAAAAACGCCGAAGTCCGTCCGGAACCATGCGAGGATCACGTAGGCGATGCGGCGACACTGGCTTATCCGGATTCCCTGGAAGTCACATGTTTTGGATTAATTCTGCCGAACAGCGCCAGGCCCGCTTACCGGTCGGCAATCAGTTTCAAAGTGAAAGCTAAAGACAGGCAGGTGGCGAAATACTATCGTGACGTGTTCCGCGGTCTGGGAAAGCAGATAGATCCCGTGATCGATTCGAGCCGCGCGGTGATCCTGGAGGCGGAGGACGGTATCGGGGATACGTTCGGCAGAGTGTCGATTCGCAGCTCGTTGGATACGTCGTACGGCTTTCTGGCAGTGATCAGAAATCCGGCGGCCGCGCAGTGACTTCCGCCCGTCCTGCGACTGAAGCATGCCGCAGAGGTCAGTATCGAGTTAGGACTCAACTGGCAGGTTGCTGAAAAAGCGGTGTGGTAAGAATGGGATAGACGAAACTGTCCCTGGGCACCATTCTGGAATCAGCGAGATATCGGCGCGTGCCAGCCGAGTTGGTGGCGAAAACGTGCGATATAGAAAGACGGAACTGTTGAGAGCTTTCCAGCCGCCGCAACAAAGTACGGGATGAAGCCGCCTGCCGTTTAACTGATTCTCAGGCATGCCCACCGGGCGTTTTGTACAATCAGATATCAGATGCCGGACGATAAATCTGGAAGACCGGTTTCCGGACTGCGCGGCGCGGTCGTCCGCGAGGCTGAGGATCTCGGCGTCGACAATACCAACTTCGTCAAGGAAGCCCTGAAGTGGCAGTATAACTGGATCGGACTGGCCGGCGCGGCAGCCTTCGCTGTTGTATCCGGCAGCGGTCTGCCGCTCGTGCTCGCCGCCGGACTGGAACTCATCTACGTGGCCGTCGTACCGCAGAGCAGCCGCTTTCGACGGCTGGTTCGCTCCTGGCAATTCGAGGCCGAGAAGAAGCGGATCGAACAGAAACTCACGGCGATGTTCCAGGAAATTCCGCCGGAAATGCGCATCCGGTACGCGAAAATCGATCAGGTCTGCCGCACGATTCGCGAAAACTACGGAAAGCTCTCCACCACGTCCCAGATCTTCGTCCACGAAATGCAGTGCAAGCTGGACGGACTGCTGCAAGGCTACCTGCGCCTGCTGCATGCCGAACATCAACATCTCGAGTACCTGCGCAGCACAAATAAGGATGCGATCAAGCACGAACTCGATCTACTGGTGCGTACGCTAAATTCCGAGCCGCCGAAGGTGCAGGAGATCAATAAACGCCGCATCGAGATTCTGACCAAGCGGCTCGAAAAATTCGGCAAGATCCACGAGAATTGCGAAGTGATCAACGCCCAGTGCGCCGCCACCGAGGATGTGCTGCAGTTGATTCGCGATCAGTCCGTCACCTTGCGTGATCCGCAGCAGGTGGCCGACCAGCTCGAAGGCCTGGTGCACGACGTCGAGGAGACGGAACAGACCGTTCGCGAGGTCGAGCAGATCTTCGAAATGGCGACGCCGGAGGCGAACTCACCGTTCAGTATCGCCGCGGTGGATAATAGCGGCTCCGGCTCCAGCCGTACGCAGACGCGCCTGCGAAACTGAGATGGCCGCCTCCACCGTCCCCAGGAACTCGCACCTCGACAGCCTTCCCGGCTGGGCGCGCGAGCTTTCCGAAAAATACTACTCGCGAACACTCACGATGTTCGTTCTGCACGGCAACGTGCGCGACCTTGTCCCTTATCGTCACGACGCGACTACGGAATTCTGTGCGCTGCAGCGTTTTTTGCGGGCGGGACTGTTCAGCCAGCGCGATCTCGTCATTACCTACGATCGGGGCGGCGGCCTCTCTTTCGCCGAGCCGCGCATGCAGCAGGATTTCCGTAACGCCCTCTCGGGTTACGATCAGTTCCACGGCACGAATTTTTCAGCCGGGCTGCCGCGCAATGCCGACGGAGTCCTGAACCTGCTCGACAATTATCTGCGGCTGCGCATAGCCGACGGCCGCAAAATCGCCCTGATCATCGATTTCGCCGAGACGATCGCGCCCGCGGGCGACGCTTCCGGGCTCGCCGTCGAGGATCGAAACGCGCTGGTCACGCTCAAGCGTTGGGCGCAGCATCCCTCGTTTCTCCACGCCGACATTACGATCTGCCTGATCGCCGAGAACTTGGCCGAGCTGAACGCCGGGCTGGTGCAGAATCCGGGAGTGGCAGCGATTTCCATTCCGCTACCGAATGAAGCAGAGCGGCTGGAGTTCATCCAGGGCGCAGGACCTTTGCCGGCCGAAGACGGCATTACACCCGCGACACTCTCCACCCTGACCGCCGGACTCAAGCGCGTGCAGGTGCAAAGCCTGATCAGCCAGGCGGCTGAAAATCAGCAGCCGCTCACGTTGAAATCGCTCACAGCGCGCAAGAAGGAGCTGATCGAGGCCGAATCCGGCGGATTTCTCGAGTTTGTGCAGAGCCGCTTCGACCTCGGCATGGTCGCCGGCAACGACGCGGCCAAGAACAAGCTGAAGGACGCTGCAGCCGCCCTGCGCGCCGGGCGCACCGACGTCCTGCCAATGGGATATGTGATCTGCGGCCCTGTAGGCACCGGCAAGACTTTTCTCACGACTTGCTTCGCCGGCGAAGTAGGAATCCCCGCGGTCACCCTCAAGAATTTTCGCAGCATGTGGCAGGGCGAAACCGAAGGCAACCTGGAGCGCGTGCTGCAACTCCTCCAGGCGATGAGCCCGATCGCCGTTGTCGTCGACGAGGCCGACGCCCAACTGGGCACGCGGTCCAGTTCAGGCGATAGCGGTGTGAGCAATCGAGTCTTCGCCAAGATCGCCGCGTTCATGGGCAATACCGAACTGCGCGGAAGGGTGATCTGGTTCCTGCTGACGTGCCGGCCGGACCTGCTGCCGGTCGACCTGAAGCGCCAGGGCCGCGCCGAGGAGCACATCGCGCTGTTCTATCCGGATACGAAGGATGAACGCACAGCGCTGCTTCACGCCATGCAGAAGAAGTGCGGCGCCGAGTTGTCACTGGAAGCCGAGCAGTACTTCGCCGACCGCAGTGAGGGACTGTCCGGCGCCGATATCGAAGCCGTGCTCACGCGCGCGCGCATGCGATGTGCACTGCGGCAGGAGATGGCGGTGAGTGCGGATGACATGAAAGCTGTACTCGATGATTTCGTGCCTCCGTCTTATCCCACCGAAATCGAACTGCAGAACCTCGTGGCGGTGTTGGAGTGCACGAGCTTGAAGCTGCTTCCCGCCAGGTATCGCGCCTCGGATCGGGTGGAGTTGATCCGTAGAGTGAATGAGCTGCAGTCGCTGATTCGGGAGTAGGGAAGCGGTCTTCGCGGCCGGCGCCACATCCAAAATTTGCCGGGATCGGCGGATTTCCATCGCAATTCACTGAGTCAAGGCCCGGAAAAACGATGAAAACCGCCGATCCGGCGTTTTTTGGTTTACGCCTTCTAATCAGCTGGCGCTCTTACCGACTTGTTCGAGGCGTCGCCCCGTCTGACGCAGATTCTCGATGTACTCCAGGAACCGGCGCGCGCAGCGATCCAGGTTCTCCATGCTGCCTCCGCCGGCCAACGGTGAGCACATCTCGTAGGCCACCGACCCGGTAAAGCCGTTCTCGTCGAGCGCACGCAGAAAACCTTGATAATCGATGAAGCCGTCGCCCATCGGCACTGCCTGCGCATAGGCTTCGGCCTCGCGGTAATTCACTACTGCCGGCTGGTAATGATACCGAGGCCGTTTCTGATAGTCGGCGATCGTGGTGTGCGCCGTGATCGGCGCCATTTTGTGGGCCGCCGCGACGATGTCCGCTCCGTGCAGCGCCGGCGCCCAGGCGTCGAAAAGCGCCCGGCAGTTCGGTTCGCCGACAGCTTCAATGAGATCGTACTGGCTTTCGTACCCGGCGCCCAGATCATGGTGGTTCTGGACTCCGATCGTGACGCCGAAGTCCGCGCTGCGCTGTGCGATCTCCTTCAGCGCGGCCACCACCGCGTTCCACTGCGGGATGTAGCCGGCCGCCGCATTTTCGTAGCCGGTGAAAACGCGCAGCAGGCTGCCGCCCAGGTCGCGCGTCAGGCGCGCGAGTTCGACCAGATAGTGGATCTGGATCTCGCGATGCGGCACGTCCCCATGTTCCCAGTCGGCAGTGAGGTTGTTATATCCGGCGACGCAGATGTGCCGCAGCTTGCGCTGTTCCAGCCGCGCGCGCAGGCGGTCGCGCTCTGCCGGTCCGAAGTCGAGGATCGAGACGTGCGGGCGCTTGGCCGCCAGCATCACGCCCTGGAAGCCGAGTTCGGAGGCTTTGTCGATGAAGGCGTCGAGTGAGAGGCTGGCCTGGCCCCAGGTGCCGGCGTAGCTGACGGAATGCAGCAGGGTGGGGAACTTCATAATGACTAAAGTAGCAGTTGCCGCATGAACTGCAACAAAGGTGATATAAGAGTCGGATTATGAAAAGCATTTTATTCGCGATCCTGTGGTGCGCCGCCGCGGCGCGCGCCCAGACCGCCGACATCATCTATTACAACGGCAAAATCGTCACCGTGTCGGCCACGCAGCCGACCGCGCAGGCAGTTGCCATTCGGGACGGCCGCTTCCTCGCGGTGGGCAGTTCGGCCGCCGTTCTGAAGACGGCCGGGCCGTCCACGAAGAAGATCGATCTGGCCGGCAAGTGCGTGTTGCCGGGAATCATCGAAAGCCACGTGCATCCCATCAGCGCGGCCTTGAGCGAAATCGACGGGCCGATACCGGTGCTGCACTCGCTGCACGAGATCGACGACTATATCAAGACACAGGCAGCGAAACTGCCGCCGGACCGGCTGATTTTCGTGCCCAAAGTGTACTCTACCCGCCTCACCGAACATCATTATCCCGACCGCTACGAACTGGATAGAGCGGCGCCCGGACGCGAGGCGATGCTCGATAACGGCTACGCCTCGGTGCTGGATTCGGCGCTGCTGAAGCGGCTCGGCATTACCCGCGACACGCCGCAACCCGCAAACGGCCGCATCGTCAAAGACGAAAAGGGCGAGCCTACCGGTCTGGTTCTGGGCGCCTCGCAGATCCTGGGCAAACTGCGTGCGTCGCGTCCATACACCGCCGAGGACCGCCGGCGCGGCCTGAAGAGCATGCTCGAGCACTACAATGCGGTCGGGATCACCAGCATCATCGATCGCGGCGAAGGCCCGGAAGGATTTCGCACCTACCAGTCGCTGCACGATGCGGGCGAACTGACCGTGCGCAGCTACATAACGTACATGATCAAGGCGCAGGGTACGCCGCAACAGGTCCGGCAGGAGATCGAGAGCATCCCCTTCATCACCGGCATGGGTGACGAATGGTACCGCGTCGGCACACTGAAGACGGTGGTCGACGGCGGCATTCTGATCGGCACCGCCTATCTGCGCGAGCCGTGGGGCCCGAACACCGGGATCTACGGCTTCACCGATCCGGGTTATCGGGGCGTCCTCACCGTACCCCGTGAGAACGTCTTCGAAATGGCGAAGACTGCCGACGAACTGGGCTGGCAGATGACCTGCCACACTACGGGCGGTGGCGCGATCGATATCCTGCTCGACGCCTACGAGGCCGCCGATCGTACGAAGCCGATCAACGGCCGGCGCTTCACCGTCACACACGGAAACTTCCCGAATCGCGCCGCCATCGAGCGGGCCAAGCGCCTGGGCGTCGCCTTCGACATGCAGCCCGACTGGCTATACCTGGACGGGCCGGCGATCAAAGACGTCTTCGGCGCCGAGCGCATGAAGGATTTTATCCCGCTGCGCAGCATGGTGGATGCAGGCGTGGTAGTGGCGGGCGGCAGCGACCACATGATCCGCTATGACTCGCGCCTGGCCACGAATCCATACCATCCGTTTCTCGGCATGTGGATCGCGATCACCCGAAAGATGGTGGACGGAAACGTTATGGATCCGGAGCAGCGGGTCTCGCGCATGGACGCCCTCAAGATGTGGACCTGGAACGGCGCTTACCTCATGTTCGACGAGAAGAATCGCGGCTCGATCGAGCCCGGAAAGCTGGCCGACATGGTGGTGATCGCGGAAGATTTCCTGACCTGCCCCGAGGACAAAATTAAGGACATCGAGCCGCTGGCGACCGTCGTGGGCGGCAAAGTAGTGTACGAGCGAGCGCACAAGTAACCGAAGGAGTACAATCTCCAGATGGCACCCGTGGCGTCGCGGCGTTTGTGGGCGGTAGTCGCGCTGATGTGCACGCTCAGCGCGATCAGCTACTTCGACCGCACCATCATGTCGATCGCCGGACCCACGATTATGCGCGAATTTCACTTCAGCGAAGTCGCCATGGGTACCGTGTTTTCGGCCGCGCTGTTCAGCTATACGATTCTCATGGCGGTGGGCGGCATGCTGGCCGACCGTTTCGGCGGCCGGATGGTCCTGACTGTCGGCGGCATGCTCTCGGCCGTCTTCACAGGCTTCACCGGGCTGTGCGGCAGCATCGCCACGTTCCGCATCGTGCGGCTGTTGTTCGGAGCGGTCAGCGCGCCGCTCTATCCGTCAACCGGCCGGATCTCGTCGGCCTGGATACCGACCGAGCGGCAGTCGTTCGTGCAGGCGCTGATTATGGGGACGTCGGCGGTGGGCTCGGCTACATCGCCGCTTCTGTTCGCGCATCTGATCGCGGACCTCGGCTGGCGTGCACCGTTCTGGCTGGCGGCGTTGTTGACCGCGGCCATTTTTCTGCTTTGGTTCGCGGTCGTCCGTGACCGTCCGCCGGGAGTTGCGGCGCCTCCTGCGACCCGGAGCACCGGACCCTCATGGAAGCAACTGGCGCGCAATCGCAACCTGGCGTGGCTGACCTGGGGTTATTTCTGCCTGAACTATTTCGAGTACATTTTCTTCTACTGGATCTATTACTATTTCGGCCAGGTGCGCCATTTCAGCGATGTGCAGACGTCGCAGTTCACCAGCATCATATTCGTGGCGATGGCGGTCATGACGCCGCTCGGAGGATGGGTTTCCGACCACGTGGGCGACCCGCGCGGGCGCACCGGACGGAAATGGGTGGCGGTCGCGGCAGGCACGCTGAGCGCGGTGATGCTCTTTACCGGGGCATCGGGTGTCGGGGTCGCGGCCACGGTGGCGATGCTCGCGCTCTCGCTCGGCTTTGCCGCCAGTGCGGAAGGCCCGTTCTGGTCTACAGCGATCGAAATCTCGGGAGAAAATGTGGGCGCGGCCTGCGGAATCCTGAATACCGGCGGAAATCTCGGTGGGATGCTGGCGCCGGTAATCACACCGCTGATCGCCAGATATTTCGGATGGGCGGGCGGTCTTTACTTCGGCTGCCTGATTGTCCTGATGAGCTCGGTCACCTGGTTTCTCATTTCGCCACGGCAATCAGAGCCGGCCCCTCGAACCGCCGACCTCCGCACCGCCGGAGTCTAGACCGGGATTAGCCGTGGCCGAAGTGCATCAGCCAGCCGATGCCGAACAGCGCCACCATGAAACAGCCGAACACATACAAACCATATTCCAGCCGCTCGCGGTCGTTCCGCTTAGTCACCACGCCCAGCACTACCGACGTGAAGAGCGCGAACAGCAGCGAGGCCTCGAAATGCGAGAGATTCATCTTGGGCATTAATCCTTCCTCTTCGCGGCGATTTCGAAAGCGTCCACCATCGCGAGCACGTTCAGCAGTCCGGCGGTGACCAGGAACTTTGTTCCGTAATCGTGCACCGCGCCGGCGACATCGGGCTGGTTGTATCCGAGCCAGACGCTCAGCAGATACAGGATGCCGGCGCAGAGATCGCCGATGAAACCTCCGGTATTGATCAGCATGGTGAGCAGGTCGCCCGACTGCGGCTGAAAGAACGCGCCGCGCATCATCAGGCCGCACAGGAACATCAAAGTGACCGCGACAAGCAGGAGCAGGCCGCGGCCGCTGCGTTTCAGGAGGAAATGCCCGCCGCCGGGGACGAGCCAGCCGAGAGCCACCGCGGGCGCCCACACGTTGATGGGCGGCATGGGCTGCTTCTGGGGCTTAGGTTTCGATGCCATAATTACACGTGCTTCCAGTTTATCAGGCAGCCAAACCAACCCGCATGTCGATCCGGCCAATTTACCTGGCCCAACTCAGAAGTCGCGCGTCGTAAGGTAACAACGTGTGGTAAGAATCGGGGACAGGCGCAACTATCTACGACCACCATCCTGGGATCGGCGAGGCATCGGCGCGTACTGTGGACAGTTCCGTCTGTCCCCGCGATTTCACCGGCTCCCAAGCTAACTCACGGTGCGGCGATCCAGAATCTCCCGCACCTTCGACAGCAGCACGTCCGGCGTAAACGGCTTGTGCAGGAACGGTCGCGGCCGCGACTCGGCGCCTCCCACCGGATTATCGCGGTAACCCGACATGAACAGAATCTTCACGTCCGGATTCTTCTCCGTCAGCCGTTCGCCGAGTTCAAAGCCGTCCATCTGCGGCATCACCACGTCGGTCAGGACCAGGTCGACCTTGTGCCCATTCTTCTCGTAAGCGACCAACGCCGACTGCCCATTATTCGCCTCGATGACCGAGTACCCGTTCGACTGCAAAATGGCGCTGACCAGCTTGCGCACGCCTTCCTCGTCGTCCACCAGCATCACGGTCTCCGAACCCTTCGGTGGCGCGAGCGTCACAGGCTGCCTGTCCTCAGCCTCTTCGGTCGCCCTCGGCAGATAGATCTCGAAAATCGTGCCGCAGCCCACCTGGCTATATACCGTGATCTGCCCACCGCTCTGGCGGATGATCCCGTAGACGGTGGAAAGACCGAGTCCGCTTCCCTTGCCGCGCTCCTTGGTCGTGAAGAAAGGCTCGAAAAGCCGGCGGCGAACCTCGTTATCCATGCCGACCCCGGTATCGCTAACGGCCAGCATGATGTAGGAACCGGGCGAGAGCCCCACCTTCTGGCTGGCCGTCGCGTCCGGCAACTCTATGTTGGAAGTCGCCAGCACCAGCTTCCCGCCGTTCGGCATGGCATCACGGCTATTGGTAGCCAGGTTCATGACCACCTGCTCGATCTGCGCCGGATCCGCCCGAACTTTCCCCAGGATGGGATCGGCCAGAATAATAACGTCGTTATTGTCTCCCATCAGGCGGCGCAGCAGCGGCTCCATATTCGAGAGCACGGCATTCAGGTCGAGCAGTTTCGGCTGTGCAGCCTGGCCGCGGCTGAATGCGAGCAACTGCCGGGTGAGCGCGGCCGCGCGCTCAGCCGCGTACAGGATCTCCTCGGCGAAACGATGCAGCGGACTGGTGACGCTGAACTCTCCCCGGAGCAGTTCACTGTACCCCGTGATCACGGTCAACAGGTTATTGAAGTCGCCCGCCACGCCGCCCGCCAGTCGTCCGACCGCTTCCATCTTCTGCGAGTGGCTGAGCTGCTCCTCGAGCTGCCGGCGTCCGGTGACGTCACGGAAGACCAGGATCACTCCCCGCACCTTGCCGTCGGGATCGCGCAGGGGAGCCGCGGTATGCTCGATGGCAATTTCGGTCGAGTCTTTGGAGATGATGCGCGCGCGCTCGGCCATCGAAACCGCCGCGCCTTCTTTCAGGGCGTTGGGCACCAGCCCCGTGATCTCCTGACGGGTTTCCTCGCTGATCAGGTGCAGCACCGTGTGCAGTGGCTTGTGCCGCGCCTCATTCTGCCGCCAGCCGGTGAGCGCCTCCGCCACCGAGTTCATGAAAGTGATGTCGCCGCCGCGATCCGTGGCGATCACCGCGTCACCAATGCTGGTGAGTGTCGCGGTCAACAGTTCACGGCTGCCCCGCCAGGACGCTGTCACCCACGCAACCAGAAGCGCGGAGCTGATGAATAAAAGCAACTGTACGGCAACTGCAATTGAAGGAACAGAAAAAGAGAAAGGCGGCGGTAGAAAAAAATACAGCAGCGTGGCGCTG
>Ga0070741_10011662_pt1 | contig 16144 bp, 12 predicted proteins | sample Coa_R1_4_FD_66440 | JGI IMG/M metagenome (GOLD analysis project Ga0070741, IMG submission 66440) | Surface soil microbial communities from Centralia Pennsylvania, which are recovering from an underground coalmine fire - Coalmine... | ecosystem: Environmental > Terrestrial > Soil > Unclassified ...
GACTCGTGATGGCCTTCCCAGCCATGGATCAGCACGACGAGGCCGCGCGGCGACGGTTGCGGGCTGTGATAGCCGGTGAGCCGCACGCCATCGCCGCAGTCGAGCAACGTCTGCGGCGCCTGCGAAAGATCGATGCCGCGACGCCGCCACAGCCATCGGGCCGGACGCTTGGTCGCGAGGAGCGATTGCGTGAACGCTGCGCGCAGCCCGAACGGCGGATCGAACGACAGTGCCTGCATCGGGATCAGCGCAGCAGCTTCTGCAGCACGCGCAGATAAATCTCGGACAGCCGATCGAGATCCTCGACGCGCACGTGCTCGTCGACCTTGTGGATGCTGTCGTTCACCGGCCCGAGCTCGATGGTCTGGGCGCCCCACGGCGCGAGGAAGCGCGCGTCGGACGTGCCACCGCCCGTGAACAGCACCGGATTCAAGCCGGTCACTTCGCCGATGGCCGCGCGCGTGGCTGCGATGAGCGCGCCTTGCTCCGTGAGGAACGGCTCGCCGGTGTGCCACCAATCCGCCTCGTATTTCAGTGCGTGCCGATCGAGCACCGCGTGCACGCGCTCCTTCAGCGAGTCGGCACTCGACTCGGTGCAATAGCGGAAGTTGAAGATCACGTCCGCATGTCCGGGGATCACGTTGTTCGCGCCCGTGCCGGAATGGACGTTGGAGATCTGGAACGACGTCGGGGGAAAGTGCGCGTTGCCTTCGTCCCAGCACGTGGCGATCAGCTCCGCGAGCGCGGGCGCCAGCCGATGGATCGGATTGTCGGCCTTCGCCGGATAAGCGACGTGGCCTTGCTTGCCGAGCACCTTGAGATTGCAGCCGAGCGAGCCGCGGCGGCCGATGGTGATGCGATCGCCGAGCTTCTGATCGCCCGTGGCTTCGCCCACGATCGCGAAGTCGGGCTTGATGCCGCGCGACTCGAGCACTTTCACCGCATGCCGCGTGCCGTGGCGCGCGTAACCTTCCTCATCGCTGGTGATGAGGAAGGCGAGCGTGCCCGTCGGCTTCGATGATGCGAGGAGCCTTTCGACGGCGCACACCATCGCCGACAGCCCGGACTTCATGTCGGCGGCACCGCGGCCGAAGAGATGCCCGTCGCGGATCGTCGGCGTGAACGGATCGCTCTTCCAGTGCTCGACCGGTCCGGGCGGAACGATGTCGGTGTGGCCGGCGAGGATGAAGAGCGGCGCGCCGCTGCCGCGCGTGGCCCACAGATTGGTCACCCCTTCAGCGTTCAGATACTCGAGCGAGAAGCCGAGCTTCGCGAGGCGATCGCCGATGACTTCGCAGCAGCCCGCGTCATCCGGCGTCAGCGATTTGCGCGCGATGAGCTCGCGCGCGAGCGAGAGAACTGGAGAGGGTGCGTTCACGGGCGGCGATTCTACCGTGAGCTTCGATGGTGGACCCACTCGAAGGCATCGATTGACCGCCTCGCAGTCCTGCGCAGCGGGACCGCTCCGCTAGATTGCACGGGTCTGAAACCTTTCGTGTCTTTGAGCAGTCGACCAAACAAGACGTAGGCGAGGCGGGAGGGAGGCCGCGAGTTCCGCGGTGCCCTGTCTCCAAAACTTTTTCGAAGAATCAGCTCTTGCAGGGATGCAGCCGCTGCATTCTCCTCGTTGGGAGCTTTGCACCATGTACCGAGTCACTTCGCGCATCCTCGCGGTTGCGGTGGCGGTCGCTTGTACGCTGATCGCCGCGACGCAGCCCGATCCCGCATCCGCTGCGACCACCAGCAGCGTTGCTCCGATGTCCGCCGTCTTCGCCCGCGATCTGTATTCGTTGCCGGAAACGCAGACCTACGGCGCTTTTGTCCACTTCAAGGCCGGCACGGCGACGGACCATCGCACGCTGCTCGCGGGCTACGGCTTCCAGGTCACCGGCGACTTCGAGCGCTACGCGCGCGCGGTGTACGCGATCGGCACGATCGGCGCCTTCCGCACGCTCGCCGGCAACGCCAACGTCGCTTATCTCGAAGACAATCGCCGCCTGCAGTACGACGCCAACAACGCAGGATGGTCGACCCGCGCGCGCGTCACGCAGGAAGCTGCCGCAGGCGGACCGTATCGCGACGCCAGCGGCCGCATCCTGCGCGGGCAGGGCACGACGATCGTCGTGGTCGACTCGGGACTGAACGCGCTGCATCCCGATTTCGCGGGCCGCGTCACGCACAACTGGAAGATCGTCTGCTCCACGCCCGGTCTCTCCAGCACAGCGACGGGCATGTGCTTCGGCCCGTACCAGATCAACGACGCCGGCGCGACCGACTCGGATACGAGCGGGGGACACGGCACGCATTGCGCCGGCATCGCATCCGGTAGCGGTGCGGCCTCGACCGGCGACTATCCCGTCGCGGGCGCCGCGCCGAACGTGAAGGGCACCTACACCGGCGTCGCGCCGGACGCGAACATCATCGCTTACGGCGCCGGCGAGGCGATCGAGGTGCTGACCGCCGCCGAGGCGTACCAGCATCTGCTCGATCATTGGGATCCGACGATCAAGGTCGTCAGCAACTCGTGGGGCTCGACGGGCGCGTACGACCCGAACAGCGTCATCTCCAAGCTCACGAAGCTGATCGTCGCCAAGGGCGCTGCGGTGACGCGCTCGGCTGGCAACGGCGACACGCTCAACAACGGCGGTGACGGCTCGGACGATCGCACGCGCCGCGAGTGCAAGGATCCGACGCCCGGCGTGATCTGCGTCGCCAACGTCGACGACGGCGGTACCGGCTCGCGCAACCCCGCGCTCGATTCGAGCTCGAGCCGCGGACTGAAGACCGATGCGAGCACGTTCCCCGACATCGCCGCGCCCGGCTCCCTGATCACGGCGACCTGCACGCAGCCGCAGCCGGGACAGGCGGTGTGCACGAGCGGCGAGACGACCTGGCAGCCGTACTACGGCACGATCTCCGGCACATCGATGTCGACGCCGCACGTGTCGGGCGCGGTCGCGCTCCTGGCGCAGGCCAATCCGGCGCTGACCCCGGCGCAGATCGAATCGCTGATGAAGCAGACCGCCGTGAAGCTCAACAGCAACGGCGCCTACGTGCAGGATCCGCGCGACGCGACGGCAACGATCAACTTCGGCTTCGGCGCGGGCCTGCTCGATCTGCCGAAGGCGCTCGATGCGATCAACACGGCGCACGCCGGTCCGGTCGCGGGTGGCGCGGAAGTCGCGATCTTCGACGGCTACACGATGCCGGGCATCGCGGGCGCGGCCAATCTGAAGAAGCTCACGATGCAGGAAGGCACGGTCGGCGGCGTGACGGGCATCACCTATCGGCTGACGGCGGCGAGCGCGACCGCGTTCGGCTACGAGTCGAGCGGCGTGACCTATCGGCTGTCGCAAAACGTCGACGGCGTCCCGTTCCAGACGACGATCAACGCCACGCCGGCCGGCGTCGCCAACGTCGACGGCGGCAGTGGCAACGCTTCCAACGTCTCGCGCAACGGCAACCTCATCTCGTTCTTCGTGCCGTACGTGCAGCTCGGCTCGCCGGCGGTGAACGCGCCGATCCACAACATCAGCGTCTCGGTCTTCGACAACGCGACCGGCGTGATCGTCAACGCCGTGCCGCATCCGGCGACGAGCACCGGCGCGACCGCCCTGCTGCAACCGATGTTCGGCAAGCCGTTCACGGTCACGCTCGCGACGACCTCCGGCGGCGGTGGCGGCGGTTCCAACGAGTCGTCGTGCGCGGTGCCGGGCTTGACCGTCGTCACCGACGGCGTGGGCGACAGCCTCGCGCCCGAACCGGGAACGGATCTGCGCGCGCTCAGCGTGGCCGAGCCGTTTGCGTCGACTGGCTCGGGCAAGCTCGTGTTCACGCTGGTCACGGATCCGGGCCGCGCAACGCAGCCGGTCGGCTCGGGTTGGTATGCGTCGTTCTTCAACCCGCGCGATCAGAAGGTCTATGGCGTTCGCATGATCTTCCGCACGGCCGCGCCGACGTTCGAGTCGTACGTCGCGTCCGGGTCGCTGAACACGAGCGATCCCAACGCCGCGGGCGGCACCGACGGGCGCTTCGCCGACGTCACCAAACCGGCCGACGCCAACAGCAACTACGATCAGAAGAACGGCCGCATCACGATCATCGTGCCGATGAGCGATCTCAACATCCAGCCGGGCGACACGATCGGCGGCTTCAACGGGGGATCGACGCAGACGACCAATCCGCAAGATCTCCCTGGCCCGAGCGGCACCGAAGTCCTCGATCCGATGCCGAACTCGCTCGGCTACGTCGGCAGCTTCAAGACGTATCTGGCGAACGGCTCGACCTGTCCGGTCGCCACTGAGCCGACCCCGCGGCTGACGCCGACGTCGCTGAACTTCGGCAGCCAGGCGATCGGCGGAGGCAAGACCGCGTCTCAGCGCGTGGTGTTCACCAATACGTGGACGCAGCCGTTGCCGCTGAACGCGTTCGCGACGGCATCGCAGGGATCGGCCGGCGAATACAGCCAGACGCATGATTGCGCTTCGCCGCTGGCGGTGGGAGCGTCGTGCAACATCGACGTGACGTTCCGCCCGCTGCAGCCCGGTGTCCGCGGCGGCACGCTGACGATCGTCAGCAACAACGGCCGTCGCATCGACGTGGTCAATTTGACCGGCACGGGCGTTGCGCCCGCGCCGTAAGCGTTCGGAAGGTGGAAATGCAGAAGGCCCGCGCAAGCGGGCCTTCTTCTTTGCGTTTGCGCGCGGAGATCTCTAGATGTCGCGCAGCAGCGCGTTGATGCCGACCTTCGCGCGCGTCTCGGGCGTGACCTTCTTCACGATGATCGCAGCGTTCAGGCTGTACTTGCCGCCCTCGCGCGGCAGCGAGCCCGCGACGACGACGCTGCCCGCGGGGACTCGTCCCTGCAGGAGCTTCCCGGCCTCGCGATCGTAGATCGGCGTCGACTGGCCGATGAACACCCCCATCGAGATCACGCAACCCTTCTCGACGACCACGCCTTCGACGATCTCCGAGCGCGCGCCGATGAAGCAGTCGTCCTCGATGATCGTCGGATTCGCCTGCAGTGGCTCGAGCACACCGCCGATGCCGACGCCGCCGGAGAGGTGCACGTTCGCACCGATCTGCGCGCAGGAGCCCACGGTCGCCCAGGTGTCGACCATGGTGCCGGCACCGACGTAGGCGCCGATGTTCACGAAGGATGGCATCAGGATCGCGCCGGGCGCGATGAAGGCGCCGGTGCGCACGGTCGCCGGCGGCACGATGCGCACGCCGGCTTGCGCGAACTGGGCCGGCGAGTGGCGCGAGAACTTCAGCGGCACCTTGTCATAGCCGCGAAGGTATCCGAGCTCCATCGTCTGGTTTTCGTGCAGCCGGAAGTAGAGCAGCACTGCTTTCTTGAGCCATCCGTTGACCTGCCAGCCGGTCGCGGTGGGCTCGGCCACGCGCACCACGCCGGCGTCGAGCAGACGGATCGCGCCGTCGATCGCTTCCCGCAGCTTCTCGTCGCTGCGATTGAGCTGCTCGCGGTTCTCCCAGGCGGACACAACGATCGGCTTGATCTCTTCGGCTTGCATGGGCGCCTCAGGCAGGTGCAGGAGCGAGCGCGGCCATCAGCTCGTCGCGGATCTCGAGCAGCTGGATCTCGTCGACGATCGGCGCGTGGTGCTTGTCGGTGATGTAGAACACGTCCTCGGCGCGCTCGCCGATGGTGCCGATCTTGGCGGCGTCGAGCAGGATGCCGCGCTCGTGGAACACGCGCCCGATCATGGACAAGAGGCCGGGGCGATCGCCGGTCACCACCTCGAGGATGGTGCGGCGGCGCGCTTCGTCCTGGTCGAAGTGGATCAGCGTCGGCGTGTTGAACGCGCGCAGGCGCGCCGACAGCTTGCGATTGACGTCGACCATCGAGGCATTCGGATCGGCGATCACCTTGCGCAGTGCGTCGGCGATCTCACGGAAGCGGATTTCCTGCGTGATCGGCGAGCCGTCGCCTTCGGTGACCACGTAGGAGTCGAGCACGTAGCCGTCGGCGGTCGTATGCAGGCGCGCGTCGAGAATCGACAGGCCGAGGCGGGCGAGCACGCCGGTGGTGAGACCGAAGAGATGATCGCGGTCGCGACAGTAGATGAACACCGTGGCGCCGCGATCGGGCAGCGACTTCGACAGGATCAGCGGCAGATCTTCCTCGCGCGCGCCGACGATCGCCGGCAGATGCCAAGCGAGCTCCTCGGCGGAATGGCGCTGGAAATAGTCCTGATCGATGCGCGACCACGTCTTCTCTGCCGTTGCGGCGTCGATGCCCGCGGCGAGCAGCAGCTTCGCTGCCTGCACGCGGCGCTCCGCCAGCCGCACGGCTGGATCCTCGGGATTGTTGAGGCCGCGCTCCAGCGCGCGAATCGTGCTGCGATACAGCTCATTGAGCAGCGAGGCGCGCCACGAATTCCACAGCGCCGGATTGGTCGCGCGGATGTCGGCGCAAGTCAGCAGGAACAGGTGATCGAGCCGATTGCGATCGCCGACCCTCTGCGCGAACTGGATCACGATATTGGGATCGGACACGTCCTGCTTCTGCGCCGTGAGCGACATCAGCAGGTGGTTCTTGACGAGCCACGCGACCAGCTCCGCGTCGGGATGCGAGAAGCCGTGCTCGAGGCAGAACTTCTCGGCCTCCACCGCGCCGAGCTCCGAGTGATCGCCGCCGCGGCCCTTGGCCATGTCGTGGAAGAGGCCGGCGAAGTAGAGGAGCTCCGGCTTGGGGATGCGCTCCATGATCTCGTTGCAGATCGGCAGCTCGTGCTTGAAGCGATCCATCGCGAAGCGGCGCAGGTTGCGCACGACGAACAGCGTGTGCTCGTCGACCGTCAGCGTGTGGAACAGGTCGTACTGCATGTGACCGACGACGAGGCCGAAGTCCGGAAGCAGGCGTCCGAGCAGGCCGTAGCGATTCATGCGGCGCAGGTTGCGCGTGAGCCCGTTGCCTTCGCGGAACATCTCGACGAAGGTCTCGCGCATGCGCACGTTGTCGCGCCACTGCTCCATCAGGCGGCGATCGCGCCGCAGCAGGCGCAGCGTGGTCGCGGTGATGCCCTCGACTTCCGGATGCTGCTGGAGCAACCGGAAGATCTCGAGCAGCGCGACCGGATCGCGCTTGAACACCTCGTCGTTGCGCACTTCGATGAAGCCGCCACGGACCTGGAAGCGCTCGTTGAGGATCGTCGGCGCCTCGTCCGTCGCAGGCTTCAGGATCGCCTGCTCGAACAGCTGCAGCAGCATGTCGTTCAGGCACGACAGCGACTTGATCGTGCGGTAGTAGAGCTGCATGAACTGCTCGACTGCACGATTGCGGTCTTGATCGACGTAGCCGAACAGCTCGGCGATCTTCACCTGATGATCGAAGAGGAGCCGATCCTCGCGCCGCCCCGTGATCATGTGCAGCGCGAAACGGATGCGCCACAGCAGGTCCTGCCCGGCGAACAGCTCGTCGCATTCCTGCTTGGTGAGGAAGCCGTGGTCGCGCAGCTCGGCGAGCGTGTTCGCGCCGAAGTGCCGCTTGGCGACCCAGCCGATCGTGTGGATGTCGCGCAGACCACCCGGCGATTCCTTCACGTTCGGCTCGAGCTTGTAGCCGGTGTCGTCGTACTTGCGATGGCGCGCCTGCTGCTCGGCGAGCTTGGCGCGGAAGAAGGCGTCGACCGGCCACACATGCTCGGGCTTCAGCGCTTCCTGCATCTGCGTGAACAGCAGCGGATCGCCCGCGAGCAGTCGCGCTTCCATCAGGTTGGTCATGATGGTGATGTCGCCCGCGGCCTGCTGCACGCAATCCTCGACCGTGCGCGCCGACGAGCCGATCTCGAGCCCGATGTCCCAGCAGAAGGCGCTGAACTGCTCGAGCGCGCCGCGGTGCGTATCGAGCGCGTCCTTGCCATGCAGCAGCAGGATGTCGATGTCGGAATGCGGCAAGAGCTCGCCGCGACCGTAGCCGCCGACGGCGACGAGCGTGAGGCCATTCGGTACTTGCGGAAGGAAGCGCGCCCACGCTTCGTGGAGCACTTCGTCGACCAGGAACGCTCGCGCACGCACGAGCGAATCGGCGGCAGTGCCTTCCTGGAACATGCTGTAGAGACGGTCGCGTCCCCAGTTCAGCGTGTCGCGGAACGCGGCGATCGGCTTGCCGGGCGTCGCGGCGAGGCGAGCGCGGATCCGACGTGTGCTGAATACGTTTGAAGCGTCGCCTTCGGTGAGCTCGATCTCCGCGCCCATCAGACTTCGCCGCGACGCGTCGTGAGGATCTCGTGTCCGGTCTCGGTGACCAGCACCGTGTGCTCCCACTGCGCGGAGAGCGAGTGATCCTTGGTGACGACCGTCCAGCCGTCGGGCAGCAGCCGCACCTCGGGCCGCCCGGCGTTGATCATCGGCTCGATGGTGAAGGTCATCCCGGGCTTCAGCTCGATCCCCGTGTCGGGCTGGCCGTAGTGCAGGACCTGCGGATCCTCGTGGAAGATGCGGCCGATGCCGTGGCCGCAATACTCGCGCACGACCGAATAACCGCGCGACTCGGCGTGCTGCTGGATCGCGTAGCCGATGTCGCCGAGGCGCTTGCCGGGCTTCACCTGCTCGATGCCCTTCAGCATCGCTTCGTGCGTCGTGTCGACCAAACGCTTGGCGAGCACGGTCGGCTGGCCCAGGAAGAACATCTTGCTGGTGTCGCCGTGGTAGCCGTCCTTGATGACGGTGATGTCGACGTTGAGGATGTCGCCGCGCTTCAGGACCTTGGGCCCCGGGATGCCGTGGCAGACGACGTGGTTCACCGACGTGCAGATCGACTTCGGGAAGCCCTTGTAATTCAGCGGGGCGGGGACGGCCTTGAGCTCGTTGACGATGTACTCGTGGCAGCGCCGGTCGAGCTCGTCGGTGGTGACGCCGACCTTGATGTGGGGCTCGATCATCAGGAGCACCTCGGCGGCCAGGCGGCCGGCCTCGCGCATCTTCTGCTGCTCGTCGCGGGATTTGATGGTGACGTTCATGAAAGGCAAATCTGGGGCTGCGGGGACCGCCCTGCAAGCCGCAAGCAAAAATGGTGCTAAATCGTTGTCAGGAAAAGCGCGGCATGATATAAAGCGCCGCTTCAAAAATCCATCCGCATCCCCCTTGGGTGAGCCATCACAGGGATGCGGTCTGCCAAACCCAAGGAGACCTCATGGCAAACGTGACCATGCGCCAGCTTTTGGAAGCGGGCGCGCATTTCGGGCATCGCACGCGCTACTGGAATCCGAAGATGGAGTCTTTCATCTTCGGCGAGCGCAACAAAGTCCACATCATCAATCTCGAGCAGACGCTGCCGCTGCTCAAGGACGCCTGCAACTACGTCGGGCGCCTTGCGACCAACGGCGGCCGCATCCTGTTCGTCGGCACCAAGCGCGCCGCGCGTGACGCGATCGAGGCGGAGGCCAAGCGCGCCGGCATGCCGTACGTGTCGCAGCGCTGGCTCGGCGGCACGCTGACCAACTTCAAGACCATCAAGGGCTCGATCAAGCGCCTCACCGAGATGGAGAAGCAGGTCGAGGACGGCACCGTCAATCGCCTGACCAAGAAGGAGCAGCTCAACTTCACGCGCGAGATGGAGAAGCTGAACCGCTCGCTCGGCGGCATCAAGGACATGGCGAGCCTGCCGGACTGCCTGTTCGTGATCGACGTCGGCTACGAGAAGATCGCCATCGCCGAAGCGCGCAAGCTCGGCATCCCGGTCGTCGCCGTGGTCGACACCAACTGCGATCCGGACGGCGTCGACTGCGTCGTCCCCGGCAACGATGACGCGACGCGCGCGATCAAGGTCTACGCGACCGCGATTGCCGACGCCATCGTCGAAGCCAAGGGCGCCAACACCGTGGGCGGCCGCGTCGACGAGTTCGTCGAAGTCGACGAGAAGGAGAAGTCGGGCCCGAAGACCACGACGCGCAAGCCGCGCGCCGCGAAGGGGTCGAAGGCCGAGAAGGGCGACGGCGCCGAGAAAGGAGCTTAAGAGATGATTTCCGCTGCACAGATCAAGGAGCTTCGCGACCGCACGGGCGCCGGCATGATGGATTGCCGCAAGGCGCTCGAAGCGACCGGCGGGGATCTCAACCAGGCGATCGAGAAGCTGCGCATGGAAGGCGCGGCGAAGGCCGACAAGAAGGCCTCGCGTGTCGCGGCCGAAGGCATCATCGGCGTCGCCGAAGGTGCCGACGCGGTCGCGCTCGTCGAGCTCAACGCCGAAACCGACTTCGTCGCCAAGGGCGCCGAGTTCCAGGGCCTCGCGAAGGCTGCAGCCGAAGCTGCGCTCAAGCACAAGCCAGCGAACATCGAAGCGCTCGCGGCGATCAAGCACGACGGCCAGACGCTCGACGAGATCCGTCGCGGCCTCGTCGCGAAGATCGGCGAGAACCTGACGCTGCGCCGCTTCGAGATCGTGCGGAAGGGCTCGGGCCCCACGGCGATCTACGTCCATCCGGGTAGCAAGATCGTCTCGGTCGTCGCGATGGACAAAGGCGAAGACGCGCTGGCGAAGGACCTCGCGATGCACGTCGCGGCGTCGAGCCCGCGTTATCTCGACACCAATGCCGTGCCGGCCGACGTGCTCGCCTCCGAGCGCAAGATCATCGAAGCCCAGACGGCGGAACAGGCCGCCGGCAAGCCTGCCGAGATCGTCGCGAAGATGGTCGACGGCAAGCTGCGCAAGTTCACCGCCGAGATCACGCTGCTCGGCCAGCCGTTCGTGCGCAACGAGGCCTATGGCCAGAAGGCGGACGATCCGGTCGAGAAAGTGCTGAAGGCCAAGGGCGCCGCGGTCAAGCAGTTCGTGCGTCTGGCCGTCGGCGAGGGCATCGAGCGGCAACAGACCGACTTCGCCGCCGAAGTGGCGGCGATGGCGAAGCAGCATTGAGCGTCAAAGAGTTAAACTAGCAAGCAGTACCGAGGCCCCGGAAACGGGGCCTCTTTCTAACCGATCGGAAGAGGGGCAATGCCAAAGAAGCCGGCGTATCAGCGCATCCTCTTGAAGCTCAGCGGCGAAGCACTCATGGGCCGCGAGAACTTCGGCATCTCGCCCGACGTCATGAGCTACCTCGCGACCGAGATCAAGAGCGTGCTCGACCTCGGCGTGCAGATCGCGCTCGTGGTCGGCGGCGGCAACATCTTTCGCGGCGAAGGCCTCGCGCGCGCCGGCACCGACCGCGTCACCGGCGATCAGATGGGCATGCTCGCGACCGTCATCAACGCGCTCGCGATCCAGGACGCGATCGAGCGCTCCGGCATGTCGGCGCGCGTGCAGTCGGCGATCCGCATCAACGAAGTCTGCGAGGACTTCATCCGCCGCCGCGCGATCCGCCATCTCGAGAAGGGCCGCGTCGTCGTGTTCGCCGCCGGCACCGGCAATCCGTTCTTCACGACCGACTCCGCCGCAGCGCTGCGCGCGATCGAGATCAGCGCCGATCTCATGCTCAAGGCGACCAAGGTCGACGGCGTCTACACCGCCGACCCGAAGAAGGACAAGTCGGCGACGAAGTACACCGAGCTCACCTTCGACGAGGCGTTGAACAAGAAGCTCGGCGTGATGGACCAGACCGCGATGGTCCTGTGCCGCGACAACAAGATCAACCTGCGCGTGTACGACATGGATCGCTCCGGCGCGCTGGCGCGCATCGTCGGCGGCGACGATTCCATCGGCACGCGGCTGCACGTTTAATCGAACAAGACCAGGAGGAAAGAACATGGCCGACGTCAACACGATCAAGAAGGATGCGCAGACGCGCATGCAGAAGAGCATCGACTCGCTCAAGACCGAGCTGACCAAGCTGCGCACCGGCCGCGCCAGCGCGGCGCTGCTCGATCACGTCAAGGTGGACTACTACGGATCGGAAGTGCCGATCTCCCAGGCCGCGCAGGTCGTGGTCGAGGACGCGCGCACGATCTCGATCACGGCGTGGGACAAGTCGATGGTCGGCGCGATCGAGAAGGCGATCCTCGCGTCGGACCTCGGCATCACGCCGAACACGGCCGGCTCGATCATCCGCGTGATCATGCCGCCGCTGACCGAGGAGCGCCGTCGCGATCTCACCAAGGTCGTGAAGAGCGAGGCGGAGAACGCGCGCATCGCGATCCGCAACGTGCGCCGCGACGCCAACCAGCACGTGAAGGACCTGCTCAAGGACAAGAAGATCTCCACCGACGACGAGAAGCGCGCCGAGACGGAGATCCAGAAGCTCACCGATCAGTTCGTGGGCAAGGTCGACGAAGCCGCGGGCGCGAAGGAGAAAGAACTGCTCGCCATGTGAGCAGTCGCGCGTGACGAAGAACCCGCCAGAGCTCCCGAAGGCCGCGATGCCGAAGCACGTCGCGGTGATCATGGATGGCAACGGCCGCTGGGCGAAGTCCCGCGGCCAGCCGCGCTCGTTCGGGCATCGCGCGGGCGTGAAGTCGGCGCGGCGTGTGATCAGTCACTGCAACAAGCTCGGCATCGAAGCGCTGACGCTGTTCGCGTTCAGCCAGGAGAACTGGCAGCGCCCGGAGCAGGAGGTGACGCTGCTCCTGCAGCTCTTCATCCGCACGCTCGCGCGCGAAGCGAGGAACCTGCACAAGAACAATATCCGCCTGCGCTTCATCGGCGAGCACGGCGATTTCCCGCAGGAGCTGCAGGCGAGCATGAAGGACGCCGTCGCGCTCACCGCGAACAACACCGGGCCGGCGCTGATCATCGCGGTCGGCTACGGCGGCCAGTGGGACATCGTCCAGGCTGCGCAGAAGCTCGCGGCCGCCGGCAAGGCGATCGATGCCGAAGCGCTGGAGGCAGCGCTGTCGACGTCGGGCCTGCCGCTGCCGGATCTCCTGATCCGCACCGGTGGCGAGTCGCGCATCAGCAATTTCCTGCTCTGGCAGATCGCTTACAGCGAGCTGTATTTCTGCGACACGCTCTGGCCCGACTTCGACGAAAAGGAATTCGAGAAGGCGCTCGCCTGGTTCGCCGGCCGCGAGCGGCGCTTCGGCCGCGTGCCCGAAGGAGCCTGACGCACGTGCTCGTCCAGCGCGTCATCACCGCGCTCATCCTGCTGCCGATCCTGATCAGTGCGATCTTCTTCGCGCCCAACGTCTGGCTGTACGCGATCTTCAGCTGCGCTGCGCTCGCGGCGGCATGGGAGTGGAGCGCAATCGCCGGCAACAAGGGCGCTGCGCAGATCGGTTACGTGATCCTCACCGCGGCGATGCTTGCGCTCACGTGGCTCGCGCGCGGCTGGTGGCCGTGGATCATGGCGATCTCGGCGATCTGGTGGATTTACGCGACGTGGCTGCTCACGCAGTTCCCGGAGAACTTCGACGGCAAGCTGCCGCCGCCGATCTCGATGGCGATCCTCGGACAGGTCCTGTTCCTGCCGACCATCCTCGCCACCGCCGAGCTGCACGCGATGCACGACGGTGCTTATCGATTGCTCTACGTGTTCGGCGTCGTGTTCGCCGCCGACACCGGCGCGTATCTCGCGGGACGCGCGCTCGGCAAGCACAAGCTCGCGCCGGCGATCTCCCCGGGCAAGAGCGTCGAAGGCGCGATCGGCGGGCTTCTCCTCGTCGTCGCGTGGTCACTCACGGCAGGCGTGTTTGCGTTCCGCGCGGACAATCGGCTGGAGATCGTCGAGATCGTGGTGCTGTCGCTCGTCGTCGGCGTGGTCTCGATCGTCGGCGATCTCACCGAGAGCATGTTCAAGCGTCTCGCCGGCGTGAAGGACAGCGGCACGCTGCTGCCCGGACACGGCGGCGCGCTCGATCGCGTCGACAGCCTTCTCGCTGCGCTGCCGGTGATGGCGCTCGGCGTGCATCTGCTCGGCTGGTGAGCCCATGACGAGCGAGCGCCCGCAGAACCTCGTCGTCCTCGGCGCGACCGGAACCGTCGGGCGCAACACGCTCGACGTCGCGCGGCGCCATCGCGACAAGATTTCCGTGCTCGCGCTCACCGCGTCGCGCGACGCGAGCGCGCTGCTCGAGCTGTGTCGCGAGTTCAAGCCGAAGCTCGCCGTGCTCGCCGACGCCGCCGCCGCAAAAGCCGCGCAAGCTGATTTCCGCGCGCTCGGCGTCGAGCTGCTCGCCGGCGCCGAAGGTCTCTCGGCCGTCGCATCGCACGCGGACGCGCATCAGGTCATGTCCGCGATCGTCGGCGCGGCCGGCTTGCTGCCGACGCTCGCCGCGGTGCGCGCCGGCAAGCGCGTGCTGATCGCGAACAAGGAACCGCTCGTGATGGCGGGCAGCCTGCTGATGAACGAAGCGCTGCACGCCGAAGCCACGCTGATCCCGATCGACTCGGAGCACAACGCGATCTTCCAGTGCCTGCCGCCGGGGAGCCGTTGCGGCATGCCGCCGAAAGGCGTCGCGGGTCTCGTGCTCACCGCGAGCGGCGGACCGTTCCGCGAGACGCCGATCGCCGAGCTCGATCGCGTCACGCCGGCGCAAGCCGTCCGTCACCCGAATTGGGTGATGGGCAAGAAGATCTCGGTCGACTCCGCGACGATGATGAACAAGGGCCTCGAAGTGATCGAGGCCGCCACGCTTTACAAACTGTTACCCGATCAGATCCGCGTTGTGATCCATCCTGAGAGCGTGATCCATTCCCTGGTTGAGTACGTGGACGGCTCCATGCTCGCGCAGCTCGGCGCGCCCGACATGCGCGTGCCGATCGCTCATGCGCTCGCGTGGCCGGAGCGCTTCGAGTCCGGCGTGTCCGCGCTCGATCTCGCCGAGCTCGGCCGCCTGCGCTTCGAGCCGGCCGACGAAAACCGCTTCCCGTGCCTGAAGCTGGCGCGCCATGCCCTCGTGGCGGGCGGTCCGGCGCCGAATGTATTGAACGCGGCCAATGAAATCGCGGTCGAAGCCTTCTTGAATGGCCAGATCGCCTTCACCCGGATCGCGCAAGTGATCGAAACCTGTCTCGAGCAGGCGGGTGGGGCGGACCTGCCGCCCGCCGCCGATCTCGACGCGGTGCTGGCGGTGGATGCATGGGCGCGCCAGCGCGCAAGCAGCCTGGTCGCGTCGAAGTCCGGGGAGCGGTTGCATGCTTGATTTCCTGTGGTCGGCGGGCGCGTTCGTGCTCGCGATCGGGGTTCTGGTCTCGATCCACGAATTCGGCCATTACTGGGTCGGGCGCCGGCTCGGCGTGAAAGTGCTGCGTTTCTCGCTCGGCTTCGGGAAGCCGTTCTACCGGCGCTACTCGCGCGACGGCGTCGAGTGGGCGATCGCGGCGATCCCGCTCGGCGGCTACGTGAAATTCCTCGACGAGCGCGAAGGCCCGGTGCCGCCGTCGATGCTGCATCTGTCGTTCAATCGCCAGCCGCCGTGGAAGCGCATCCTCATTGTCGCGGCCGGGCCGCTGTTCAATTTCCTGCTCGCGATCCTGTTCTACTGGTGCGTGCTCGTTCTCGGCGTCACCGATCGCAAGCCGCTGCTCGCGGCGCCGGAAGCGGGCTCGGTCGCGGCGCAGGCCGGCCTCCAGTCCGAAGACGAAGTGATCCAGATCGGCGACATGCCGGTGCGCAACTGGACGACGCTGCGCATGGAGATCGTCGACGAAGCGCTCAACGCGAAGACGATGCACCTGCTCGTTCGCTCGAAAGCGGCGGCGAGCGCGCGATCGGTCGACCTGCCGCTGGAACACGTGCGGCGCGATCCGGAATTCCTGTTCGATGACCTCGGCCTCGAGCCGTACAACCCACCCGTGCCGCCGGTGCTCAAGGACGTGCTGGAGGGCGGCTCCGCGGCCATCGCGGGGTTCCAGCCGGGCGATCGGCTGGTCGCGTACAACGATCATCCGATCGAGTCGTTCCAGGATTGGCGGACCTGGGTGCTCGCGCATCCGGGCGAAGTCGCAAAAGTGAAGATCCAGCGCGGCGGCGCCGAGCTCTCGCTGCAGGTGATCATCGCGAAAGAGACGCAAGGCGGTAAAACCTTTGGCCGTTTTGGCGCGACCGCCGTGGACCCGCCTGCGGAGTTGTGGAACAATCTGCGCGCCGAATATCGCCTCGATCCGCTGCCCGCGCTGCCCGCGTCGGCGCGGCAAACGTGGCAGATGTCGGAGCTGACGCTCAAGCTGCTGTACCGGATGGTGCTCGGCGACGTTTCGATCAAGAACGTCAGCGGGCCGATCCAGATCGCGCAGTATGCCGGCTACTCG
>Ga0070741_10011663_pt1 | contig 16144 bp, 15 predicted proteins | sample Coa_R1_4_FD_66440 | JGI IMG/M metagenome (GOLD analysis project Ga0070741, IMG submission 66440) | Surface soil microbial communities from Centralia Pennsylvania, which are recovering from an underground coalmine fire - Coalmine... | ecosystem: Environmental > Terrestrial > Soil > Unclassified ...
GAGATCATCATCAAGCTGCATCATCAAAACTTTCGGATCGTTGAAGTGCCGATCCCAACGTTCTACGGCGATGAGATCTGTTACGTGAACGGGTTGAAGTATGCGAAAGCAATCGTTCGCGCCGTTAATAGGTATCACGCAACTGCGAGATCAGTTCGCAGTTATCCGGAATATCAGGAATACTTCGTTCCTTATGCAGTCAAACGCAGCCTTTTTTCATGCCATTATTTTGCTGCCAGGCTCGTTGGAACGGATCAACGCGTATTGGAGGTAGGCTGCGGAGACGGATCGTTCGGCGCGGAATTGGCGCGCGCAGGAAATCAGGTCGTGGGCGTCGATAACCATCCGAATGTGCCTTTGAGCGCCGGCTACACCAACGTGCTGACTGCCGATCTCGAACGGGGTCTCGGCGACGCGGCAAACTCGGGCCAGCCATATGACCGGATTCTGGTGCTGGATACCTTGGAGCACCTGCGTGACGCCAACGCTTTGTTGGAGGACTGCAAGAAAATTTTAGCCGCGCGCGGCAAGATGCTTGTCTCGGTTCCTAACGCAGTCAATCTGACGGTTCGATTGATGATTTTGTTGGGTCGTTTCCATTACAACGAGCGCGGAATTTTGGACTGGTCGCACCTTCGTTTTTTTACTGCGAAGAGCATTCGCGAACTTCTGCAAAAACATGGCTTCCACGTCACGGCGCGGCGCGACACAATCATGCCGCTGGAGAGAGTTGTCGCGTTGCGGCCGGACAGCCGCTTCCTGCGTGCGGCAAATTGGATGTTGCGAGCGCTCACTGCGGTGGCTCCCGGATTGTTTGCGTACGAGATCCTACTCGTCGCCGAGCATTAAGAAATCGGTACCGCTTTCTTCACCAGCAAAAGTCAAGCCCAGGCGAAACCGGCAAAGCCCGGTTAGCTGGTAGCTACGCGGAGATTATTTTCGACACTGAAAACGTTTGGAACGGATTTCGCGCGAATATTGATCAGGTTTTTGTCCGACTCACTGTTGACTATGCCTTCGAGCTTCACGTGACCGTTGTTGACGATGATATGTATGCTCGGAAGCGCCTGATGACCGTAGCGATCTCCGATTTGCGGGTCACCATAGATGGCGCGAAATTCAGCGCGGCGGATTTGGTTATCCATGGGTGAGAGCGGCAGCACTTCGATCTGATTGTCCACCTGGGTGACGCCCTCAATGCGTTTGACCACATTCCCCGCGTCGGACTTAAGAGTAGGATTTGTAACTTGCCCCAGTAGAGTAACCGTGGTGCCATTTACGCGAAACGCAAGATCATCGAAGATTGAATAGTAGGGGAGCATCACCAACTGGTGCCGGACTTCCTGAATAAGGCGACTGTCCGCTTGTGATCCTCGAACGAACGCGTCGTTGTGATCCTGCTGCGCCCAACTTGCGGGAGCCACCGACAATCCAACAAGCAATAACGACAAACCTAGCGACGTGCGCATCTCTTTCAGACCTCTTCATCATTAAGACGGGTGAAGGGCCGGACTGTTTCTTAGTCGGCCTCGTTTGCGGCGCAGGAATTATTGCTTGCCCCTGCCTTGCCACACGCTGCTTCCACGCCTCGCAAAGATACTCACGAGGAACGTCAGGATGGCCAGGAAAAAACAAAATGCGGCGGCATAGATAGGCCAGGAGCGATCATAGGCAAACCAGATCAGGCAACCGACGCCGCAAATCAAGGAGAGAAGGGAAACGAATTTCCAGACCACAACATGCGCCTACTTAGTAGATGGGTCCGCAAAAAGTGGAGTTACGTGAGATTATGTAGTGCGGTGGGCTTCTTCCATGGCGACCATGGCCTTGCCGCTTGAAAGATTTTTCTTCTTACACCGTACGACTTGGCCGGGTTGAAATTGCCAGGTCTCGCCTTCAGGCATGTCATCGATGATGCGATAGTAGTCGCGGCCGAGGGGTTCAGCTCGCACGGAACGCAAGACGTTCAAACCTTCCCCAAGCAGTGAAACGTAAATCATCGTTTCCTTGCCGGATCTTGGAATGATGGGCGCGGGGCCGGGATGCAAGGGTTCGGGCTCGGGTGGCGGGGCCGCGGCCGACGGCGGAACCGCAAAGAGACTAGTCGCAGTCGGAAATTCGGCGCGAGGCGGGGCTTCCGAAGGAGGCTCAGGGACCGATACAACCGGCGTGGGCGGCTGCGGCGGCTCGGGCATGGGATACACAGGCTGCTGCACTGGCGGTGCGACAGGCTGATTCACTCTTTCGGGCGTCGGCGTAACGAAAACCGGCTGAGGCGGCGCCGCTTTTACCGGTTCTGGCACAGGAGTTGAAGCTCCCGAAAACATACCGGTGTCACCGAGCGCTCTGGGCACGCGAATAGGCGCCGACTTGCGGGCGCTCATCCGCATAAGATCGATTACCCAAAGCACCGCGGTGGCAAATGCGCATGTCAGCGGCAGATATTCCGTCGCCCACTGGTTATTCGCGAAGTGAACTTCGCCATGATTCGCCATCAATTGAAAAATAATTCCTGATGCGACAGCGGCGCAGAAGCCGCAAACCGCGGAAAAGCCCAAACTTTGAAACACAGTTCGATAGCCTTCCTGATCGAACGACAACAAGACGAATAGAAGCGCCAACCCGCCAATACTGCTCATCCAAGCGAACGGGCCCGAGATTTGTGTCAGGGCCAACGCGCCCGCCAGCACGGCAACAACTAACGTGACGCCATCAATTTGAGATTTCTGCATTGCTTATCCCGACGGCAACAATTCTAGCGAAGGGTACCGCCATTCCGCGCCTCTCCTAAAATGTGTTTGACCAAATGAAACTTCCTACCTTGATATTGCAACCATCGCGTGTGGAGGCTGCGGGCAATAAACCGAAGCTGATTGACGAATACATCGGACGAGTAAACTCGCGCACGGAAGTGCTCAGCATCGCGCATATGCGCAGCCCGGGCGGATGGCAAGAGCCAGGGCAAACTCCGCAGTTTGACGAGTTCACAATAGTGCTGAAAGGAACTCTACGCGTGGAGCACCGCGAAGGCCATATGGATGTGCGGGCGGGTCAAGCCGTGGTAGCACACAAAGGCGAATGGGTGCGCTACAGCACGCCCGGCGCTGAGGGCGCCGAGTATATCGCGGTGTGTTTACCGGCCTTTTCCATCGAGACGGTCCATCGCGATGCTTAAGGAGCGACCAACGCGATGGTATAGTAAGTGAGGTCGGCATTCGCCGTCTATCCATCCCACCGGACCGGGCGCGTAGCTCAATTGGCAGAGCAAGTGACTCTTAATCACTAGGTTGTAGGTTCGATTCCTACCGCGCTCACCAGAATTTACAATCACTTAAAGATTACTGAAGTGGCGCATTTGTATTTGTTAGGGCCTGCATTCGGATGTGGCTGTAACGCTCTAACATTGCGCCGCTCAGAATTCAAATTCAAATACCACTGGTACTCCACCGCCCGTCTGAGGATTCATTGACCAACGCCGTGGTAGTGCCATCAAGTTGAGGGACCTGCTTCAGTCGATTCAGAGCGGCAAGGGTACGCGAGTCGTCCCATAAATCCCGTCCATAGATATGTAGGCCGCCTAGGAGTTCCGCAATTCGTGACACCGGGGACGGGCCTGTTTGTTTAAGAGTCATCAATACGTGGTAGTCTTCGGGGTTTACGACAACGCCTTTGGCTTTGATCTTTCTTGCAATCAAGACAATGCTCAACGCTAAGCTGAAAGCCGTTGCCACAACAGGAGCATTTGCTGTTGAAAGAAGAGTAACTAGCGAGATTGCGGCCGGCCCAAGATTGCCGAGCAGGTTCAAATCCTCGTTCTTGATGACCCAACTAGTCCATCCCAGTTGGCCTCCGTAGAAGTGACCGCCTCGTGGTCTCCATGTATAGGTTTCAGTGAACCATTCGGCGTCCTTTATAGCAAGGTCTTTGAATTCGTCGGGCAGGTCGGGCCATGAACGAATCTGCTCCTTTACCTGTTCGATCCTGATTTCTCGCTCTCCTTGCATCGACGGATACGGGTCGCGATACATCCCAGATTCATCTTCCATTCTCATGAGACAAATTTTGTCATCAAATACACTATGGCTGAACTGGCATTCATGTTAAAGCATCTTGCCCGGCGCTGTCTGGCATGTCTTCGTCTCGACGGATGGCGCGCATCGCACAGCCCTCGATCATGATTCTGACTGATCTCGGAGAATGTCGAGCAAAATAGCCGCATGATTCGCGTGGTTAAAGTTGTTTGCTAGGGCTGCTGCTTACCTGTTTTGTCGTGCTCCGTTTACTACAGGGACTCTCGTTCAATCTGGTGATATCAGGTGAGCACGGCTTAGTCCCTCCTATATCGACGCGCCACGCAGCAGCAAACAGACCGGCGTTCCCGACAGTGCAGAAATCTAGTCGTGAGGAGTTCAAATCTTGGGTAACACGGCGCGAGCAACGGAAATCGTCTTCGCATCGGAATTCGGGAAAGGACCCGGAATGACTCGGATGAGAACCTCGCCCTTTAATACATTCAGCCCCAGTTTAGGGACGCGGATTGCTTTGTCGCCAAGTCCGGGAATGTCGGCCCCAAAGCCGATACCTTTTGAATCGGCCGATTTTCCAATGCTGCCAAAAATTGCTTTCGTTGCCCCGACTGCGGCCATCTGAGATCGTCCATCCGGGTCGATGGCAAGCATAAGTAATGGCAAATCGTTGCCGGTCCCCGTTTGCCCCGCCTCCGCAGCAACGCTGTTGACCAATTGGTCGATCGAGTTGGCAACTTCGGTTGGGCTGGGTTTAGCGCCCGGACCACTGGCACGCTGGAATGTCCCAGAATTTTGATCTTGAGCAAGTTTTGTGGCAAGACCATGCGGCCCGTAGTACATGCACATCTCATCCCGAGATTCCGCGCGCTCGATTGGCTCGCCGATCAGTTGAGAAACTTCGTCCTTCGAGAGAACTGCGCAAGGTTTTGGCAGCGGATGCGTCAGGCGGCGGTGGTCCGAACTGGTAATTGCATTCAAATCTACGCCATTTTCAGCCGCTCGCTCGACAACTGCGTTTTTCACGCGGTGAGCGACGTATATCAAGCCGCCGACAACTACGATTCCACCGAACACAAGGCAGCAAAGCAGGACAATCACAATCTTCAAAGCGGCGCTGCCCTTTTTGGCTGGTAGGGCCGGCGCTCCGCTTGGCGGATATTGCGGCGCGGCTGCGGGACTTGAGGGCCCGGCAACCGGAGAACCACAATTGACGCAAAACGCGCTGCTTGTATTAAGAGGTGAACCGCAATTCGCACAAAAACTTGCCACTTTCGCACCCTCCCCGAGTTATCAGTTGATCTCGATAGACGATATCAAACTGCAAAGATGTTATTCCTGTAATGCCCTCGAAACGGAAGACACACAAGGCAGTTCTCCCAGACACGAGAAAGCCGATTTTTCGGAACGCGTAAACGAAGAATTGGGGCTCATGCTGGGTGGCGCTTTGAGATAGAATTCAACGATACAGGAGACGCCACGCATGCCCACCTACATGATCTTGTTCAAATGGACGCCGCAGGGACTAAAAGACATCAAGCAGAGTCCGTCGCGGCTCGACGCGGGCCGAAAGGCGCTTGAGCAGACAGCCGGCCTCAAGATGAAGGACTTTTATATGGTGACGGGCCGGTATGATTGCATGGCAATAGCGGAAGCGCCCGACGACGCAGCGCTTGCTAAAGCGATCCTGAGCATCACGTCACAGGGCAGTATCACGACGGAAACCTGCCGGGCATTCACCGAAGCCGAATACCGAGAGATTGTTGCTGGTCTGCCGTAAGCGCGGGCGAGCACTAGCTCAAATTGCGACACCGCGATACCGTGGTGTTCAGTCACCGTACGGCACGGTGCGTCTTCATCCCTTTTCTCACTCATTTAAACCTTACATATCCAGCCACTCACTTCTTGATCTTTTCTTGACCATCCGCGCGCGAGTGATCTTCGTCATTGAACTATGTGGATCTGAGCCCGTACAAGGCGCTCACAGAAGATTCAGGAAAAGGAGATTATTTGTGCGTATTTCTATCGTTCGCCTTCTTGGGGTTGCCGCCGCAGCACTTGCGTGCACTGGCGTCATGCAGGCTGCTGAGCAGGGCACTTTTCATTTAACAAACGAAATACATTGGGGCAAGGCGGTCCTAGAACCCGGAGACTACCGAATGGTCTTACCTGCGCCTGGGCTCAGGCAACCGCATTTCCGGATTGAAGGCCGTAGCGGGATGATCTTCGAACTGCCATTGACAACCGGATTCCAATCCTACTCAGATTCCAACTACCTCAAACTTGTGAAGGTGGATGGCAACTACTTTATACAGGCGTTTTCCAGTGGCGCTACAGGCAAAACATTTACGTTTTCCGTACCCAAACCAACCAGCCGTCATCTGACTAGCGAAAACACTACTTTCGACGTCGCGGTCAGGTGAGATGCCGTTTATGGAATGACTCAAGGCCTCTATAAAATGCAGAGGCCTGAGTCGGCATGCCGCTTTAGCGTCAATGCGAAGTCGATTGCCACGCGCCAATGGGGCGCCTGGAACATTGTGAACACATCTCCCAACATGAACTCGACCACCCAGAAAGGACCATTGCGAAATACCCGCGGACGTTTCATACTGCTTGTTTTCCTCGCCTAAATTTTCAACCGACGGAGCGGAACGTCGCAGGCCTTCGATGGGCAGCAAAATAAGCTAAATTACGTTTCGCTCGTAGCAGCCTGAGCGGCAGCCAATGAACGGATAGTCTTGGGGTGACGGTAAAAGTCTCAGTATCGTCCACCGTGTTACGGCGTAATTGGTAGAAAAAATTAGATCGCTTGGAAGCAAGATTACCAATTTCGATAATCTTATCGGATAAAATCCGCTAAGGTTTGTGAGAAATCAGAGATTTTGCGCAATCTAAGAGCTGCCTATTTCGTCATAAAATATGGACAGTTTGGGCGGCTTTACGTCGTTCAGACGCTTGAGTAGGAGTAGTGATCTGAATTGGTCTTTAGATTGCTCTCAAAAAAGCACAATGCGCGCCGCGCTAGACGTCTCAATGCATAACGCCCAGGAGCAACTATCCATCAGCGGAGATAGCGGCTTCGCGTTGGCGGGCTCCGCAGACGATTTATGCGATGAGTTGATGAATCACATCTTCGCCTGTGACGCCTGCATCAATGATTTGGAAGAGCATTGCGCTACATTCCGCTCTTTACGGGAACGAATCGCCGCCGCCGGCGGTCCCAGCAAAAGCGCGCTGCTCGCGATCTAGATTCCGGCACGAAAGTGTTTTTCAACGCCAGATCTACTCCATAACCGTGGCGCGTTTGATGCCGTGTGAAAAATCATAGGTGATTTCGTCGACATAGCACCACCCCCAACTTTCGCCGGGCTCAATCGATCTGACTACCGGATGGGTGGTCGCGTGGAAGTGCTTGGTCGCATGCTTATTTTTTGAAGAATCGCAACAACCCACATGCCCGCAGGTAAGGCAAAGCCGCAGATGTACCCAGCGGTCGCCGAGCTTGATGCACTCTTCGCAGACATGCTTTGCCGGCTTCAAGTCTTTAACTTCGTGTACGTGGTCGCAGACGGTCATACCTCAAGATAAAATGCTGCCAGGCCATTCAGATGATCAGCCGTCGCAATTTCCTACAGTTTTCGTGTTGTGTACTATCGTCGGGCGCGGCGCAACTCGCCTCGGGAGAGAGCCAGGATCCATGGTCAGCAGCCGAACTAATGAAGCCGGCGGATCTTGCCGATCGCTTGCGCCGTTCAGACGAGACGATCCACGTCATCTGCGTTGCATTTCCGGTTTTGTACCGGCAACGGCACATTGCGGGCGCTATATTAGCGGGGCCGACCAGCAAGCCGGAAGGCCTCACAGCATTAAATTCCGCTTTGGAATCGTTGAAGAAAACCGACCTTGTCGTTCTTTACTGCGGCTGTTGTCCCATGGAGAGGTGCCCGAATATCCGGCCTGCCTATCTTACGACTAAAAAGCTCGAATTCAAGAATGTCCGTGTGCTTAATCTAGCGACGAATTTCCACACCGACTGGACTGCGAAGGGTTATTCTGTCGCCGAAGGGTAATCAGGACGATTTCTGGCGGACAATTGAGCCGGACCGGCAAAGAAGAACACCCGATTCCGCCGCTCGTGTACCCGTGCATACCGTCATGATTCCAGTATCGATAGGTATAATCGCGCGGGCATTTGGCGTTGCTGCGGAGCGCGCCGATTTTCGGCAGCCGAACCTGCCCACCGTGGGTATGGCCGCATAAATATAAGTGAATTCCAGAATCTGCGGCGTCGGAGTATAGATCGGGAGTGTGAGCCAGAAGGATTTTAAACGCGCCGGATGGGATGCTAGTCAATGCCGCCGGCAGGTCGTCGCATTTGTAGTCGAACGGATCATCGATGCCTGCCAGCCAAATCGATTGACGGCCTCGGTCGATTGCCGCGGCTTCGTTGATCAACATGCGCACCCCCATTTCTTCGAGCGCAAAGGCCATTCCCGATTCGTCGTGATTCCCGAGAATTCCGTAAATCCCGTGCCGCGATGCTATGCCAGGCAATAGCTTTCGCATGCAGCGGTAGACTTCGTCGCACGGACCCTCATCTTCAAACCGATAATCGCCAGTCAGGACGCACACGTCGGCCTCTATTTCGTGAACCAACGACGCAAGCTTTTCGGTGAGCCCGTCGACTCCGTCAATGTGCAGATCGGCAAGCTGGAGGAGGCGAAATCCATCGAAGGCCTCCGGTAAATCATTAAAATAAAGGTCAAATTCCGTGACGACCGGGCGAAGCGCTTGTTGTCGACCGACCTCGTACAATCGCAATGCCTGCAACCCGGCCTTGATGGCAGGTGCGACGAAGCGCTTTTCGTGCCGCCGAAAAAAGGATTTAGTCTTGATCTTTCCGCCGGCGCGGGCAAACTTCTCTTCTGCGGCAAGGCGCGGACGCAAACGTTCAATTAAAGAACGTTCCTCTACAACAGTCTGCATATCCTCCGACAAGTAATCGATCGTTCGAGCGGAACGGTTTAGCCGCCGCATAGGGCTGGCGGCATGAACTTTCAGTATGGCATTTTGAGTGCCTTTTAAGCGATAAAAACGCTAATCGAGTGCTACTATCTTTCGTGATGAAACCATTGATTTGCTTCGGCTTATTAGCGATGATGTGCTTCGGACAGGATGTCCCTCAGGATGCAGAAGGTTGTAAGGATTCTCCCTTAGTTGCCCGTTTTCCAGGAAGTCACATTAACAGTTGTGAACACAAAGAATTCGATTCCACCGAAATGCCGGTAGGCAAGGACAAGGATGGGAACGATGTCACCAAGAATTTGGAAGGTGAATATTTCTACTGGGACATTGGCGTCCGAGACGATGTAAGCCCTCTTCAGGAGTATCGGAATTTTGAGACCGCATTAAAGCGCGCCGGTTATGAAATTCTTTACCCTGGCTCGCCCGATAAGCTCACGGTGCGCAAGGGTCCGCAATATATCTATTTGCAATTTAGCGGAAGCTATTATTATCTGACCACCCTCAAGCTTCAGGAAATGAAACAGGAGGTGACGGCGGATGCCGCCGCAATGGGTAACGAAATCGATTCCAGCGGACACGTTGCGGTCTACGGCATTCACTTTGACACCGGCAAAGCCACCATTTTGCCTGACTCAGAATCCACTTTGGAACAAGTCAAGGCATTGCTGGATTCGCGTCCCGATTTGAAGCTGCGCGTGGAAGGACACACCGATAATGTAGGTGCTCGCGCCGCCAACCAGAAGCTGTCGGAAAGCCGGGCCGCGGCAGTGGTGGCTTGGCTGGTGGGTCATGGTGTGGATAAATCTCGACTCAGCGCGCAAGGCTTCGCCGATACCAAACCGGTCGAAGACAATTCATCCGAAGAGGGCCGCGCGAAAAACCGCCGCGTCGAATTAGTCAAAATCTGAGCGTTCACCCGCTATAACTGGTTGGATGAATCCAACCAAAGTCGCGGTAGTGACAGGTGCGGCGCAGGGAATCGGGCGTCGCACCGCGGAGGTTCTCGGCGAGCGCGGCTATGCCTTGGTTCTTACTGATGTGCGCTCGTGCGGTGAGACGCTTATGTCTTTAGAGGCCGCAGGCGTCAAAGCTATCGAGGTGAGTGGCGATATCTCCGATGAGCAAACGGCCGTTCAGATCGCCAATACTGCGAAATCCAGCTTTGGCCGCGTTGACACGCTAGTTAATAACGCCGGAGTTTCACATATCTCGCCGGCAGAGCAAATTAGCGCCGAGGATTGGCGGCGCGTACAGGATGTAAATCTGTTCGGGCCATTTCTGATGTGCCGCGAAATAGGTAAGCTCATGCTGGAGCAGCGCAACGGAAGCATCATCAACATCGCCTCTATTGCGGGTTTGCTGGGCATCGCTGATCGGGCTGCTTACAACGCAAGCAAACACGGCTTGATCGGCCTGACACGCACCCTGGCGGCGGAATGGGGCGGGCGCGGAGTGCGCGTGAACGCGGTTTGTCCAGGTTGGGTGAAAACGCCGATGGATGTTGCCCCGCAAGCGGCAGGATTATACACGGACAGCGATATCACCGGTCGCGTTCCGATGGGACGCTTCGCTGCACCTGACGACATCGCGTTCGCCGTTGCTTTTCTGGCTGACCGGGCACAGAGCGGCTTCGTGAATGGCCATACGCTCTCCGTTGACGGAGGATGGTTCGGCGATGGAAGTTGGGAGAGTTTGCGGCTTCGACACCGCTAACGCGCTTTACTCCCCGCTTATCTTCGGCTGCTCCCACCTGAAAAAAACTGCGCCTAACGGCGGAATATTGACAGTGAGCGAGTAATCGCGACCGTGCAACGGAATGGGCACCGTATCCACCCCGCCAAAGTTTCCGCGCCCTGTGCCGCCGTAGATGGAAGCGTCCGTGTTAAGAATTTCCGACCAATGGCCCTTGCGCGGCACACCCAGACGATAACTATCGTGAGGAAGTGGATTGAAGTTGAAGACTGCCGCGACGAGTTGATCGGGCGAATTACCTTTTCGCAAAAAGCTCAGCACGTTCTTTTCGGCATCGTGTAAGTCGATCCATTCGAAACTGCCGGAACTCGCTTCGCCCATCACCAATGCGGGTTCCTGCCGATAGAGCCGGTTCAAGTCGCCGATCAGCAAGCGCAAGGCCGCATGCGGAGGGCGCTGCAGCAATTCCCATTGCAGGCTTGAGTCGTGATTCCATTCGGACCATTGGCCGAATTCGCCTCCCATGAATAACAGTTTCTTGCCGGGTTGCGCGTACATGTATGCAAAGAGCAGCCGCAGGTTCGCGAACTTCCGCCAATCGTCTCCCGGCATCTTACCGATCAGCGAGCCTTTACCGTAGACCACCTCGTCATGCGACAGCGGAAGAACGAAGTTTTCGTTGAAGGCGTAAACCATTCGGAATGTCAGTTCATGGTGATGATATTTACGGAAAATTGGATCTTGCGACATGTACTGTAGCGTGTCGTGCATCCAGCCCATGTCCCACTTGAGGCCGAAACCGAGGCCGCCGATATAAGTAGGCCGTGACACCATAGGCCAAGCCGTCGATTCCTCAGCGATGGTTTGCGTGTCCGAATGCGCGCGGTACACGTCTTCGTTCATCAGACGCAGAAAGGCAATTGCGTCGAGATTTTCACGGCCGCCGTACCGGTTCGGAATCCACTGGCCTTCCCGCCGCGAATAATCGAGATAAAGCATGGACGCGACCGCATCAACGCGCAAGCCATCAGCATGATATTTATCCAGCCAGAACAGGGCACTACTTAAAAGAAAGCTGCGAACCTCGGGCCGGCCGTAATCAAAGATGAAGCTGTTCCAATCGGGATGCACCCCACGGCGGGGGTCGGCTGGCTCATATTCGTGGGCCCCATCAAAATAGCCGAGGCCGTGCTCATCGTTGGGGAAATGCGACGGCACCCAGTCCAGAATGACGCCGATACCGTTTTGATGAAACTGATCGATGAGTCGCATGAAATCTTGCGGTGTTCCATAACGGCTGGTGGGCGCAAAGAAGCCGGTGATCTGATAACCCCAGGATCCGTAAAACGGATGTTCCATCACGGGCAAGAACTCCACGTGTGTGAAGCCCATCTCCTTGACGTATGGAACAAGTTGGCTGGCCAGTTCGCCGTAAGTGAGCGATCGATTTTTCTGTTCAACGATGCGCCGCCAAGACCCGAGATGCACTTCGTAGATAGACATCGGCGCATCCAGGCTGTTGGCATCCCGACGCCGGTTCATCCACTCGCTATCTCCCCATTGATAATTGAGGTCCCAGATGATCGAAGCGGTCTCGGGCGGTGTGTCGTGAAAGAAGCCCACAGGATCGGCTTTCGCCGCGCGATAACTGTTTAGCTTCGATTCCACCCAATATTTGTAGTGAGCGCCCGACATCACTCCTGGCGCGAAGCCGTGCCAGATTCCCCCGCCCGCTGGAGATAACAAAGTTGCTTCTTTTTGCCAGCCGTTGAAAGGGCCGATGACGGAAACGCTGTGAGCATTCGGCGCCCACACGGCAAAGCTTGTGCCGCCTCGTTCACGAACCACGTGCGCTCCCAATACGTCGGCCAACCTGACGTGAGTGCCTTCTTGAAAGAGATAGATATCGTTCTCGTGGAGCTCTCGGGTTGCCATTTGTTTTGAAGTCAGGCAATAAGGGTGAGAATACCGCGCAGTGGAATGGCGACCCAATCGGGCCGGTTGTTCATTTCATACGCCAGTTCGTACAGCGCTTTCTGCAGCAGGAATGCATCGAGCACCATGCGCCGTTGCTCTGCGTTGACCGGAAGAAAAATATTGCCTCTAGCGGCGCGCACGTATGCATCTAGATAGGCATCATTGATTCTTGAAGAGTTCCAGCCACCAGCCAAATTATCAGGATCGTCGTTTTTGGAGCTTCGCTCCAACAGTGCAGCTTTGTGCGCGTACTCAAACGAGCGCAGCATGCCGGCGACATCGCGCATCGCTAGCGATTTCGTGCGGCGTTCGTTGAGCGGCCGCGCCGGCTCGCCTTCAAAGTCGATGATCATGAAATCACTAGCTGTCCAGAGCACTTGCCCAAGGTGATAATCACCGTGAATTCGAATGCGGTAAGCACTGATCTCGTGTTCGCGTAAAGCTGCAAAGCGGTCGGCGACACGATATTCCAGACGCAGTACTGTTCGCGCAAAGTCGGCGGCGTCGCCGGAGAGTGTTGCTTGTCTGCGCCGCAGAGTTTCAAAGGCGATATCTGCTTGCGCAAGCATTTCTTCGTATACCTTTTGTCGCGCTTCAGCGGTGAACGGTTCGGGCTCGAAATCGGGATTGCCCCCGGCGTTTGCAAGCGCAATATGCATTTCGGCTGTGCGCTGGCCGAGCAGGGCCGCTGAACGAATGTAATCGGCGGCGATCTCATCGAAACGCTCCATGCTTTGCTCGAAACCAGGGGCGCTCACGCGATCCAAGACTGCGTGTAGTGATTCCAGCGTGTACTTCCATGCGTCGCCTCGGTTAGGGACGAATTGCTGCAGAATGCCGGCCGAGTAAATATCACCTTTTTTCGAACGATATTCGAGTGTGCCCTGCACAGCGGGCGTGTGCTTGAAACCGCCTTCCGTGAGAAACGCGCCGACTTCGATGTCGGGATTAATGCCTGGTTCGATCTTTCGAAAAAGTTTGAGGATGCACCAGTCGCCATAAACGATTGAAGTATTACTTTGCTCGGCGCGCGAAACGAAGCTTTCATAGTTGCGCGAAGCGATCTCGTCGCGAAACGCCTTTGTCCGCGAAAACGTGAGTTCTCCCGATTCGCCGGACCAACTGGCATTTTCCTGGAAAGCTCGTACCAATTGCTCGCGTAGTTCAGGATTGTCTAATGCTTCACGCGGCTCACCGGAATTCGAGCCGCTATCGGTTACCAGGTAATGATCGCAATCGCCCTCTGCATATTCAATTCGCACAAGTAGCACACGCGCAGGTGAATTTGGAATCGCGATAACATCCTCAATTTCGGCTTTCTCAACGTTGCGCGCCTTGCTACGGAACCAGCGGCGACTTCGAATGAATTCCAGAAGAGATGAAGCATTGTGAGCAGCAGACGCCATATCAATTGGATCCCTTAAGCCCCAGCTCGCTTTCAGAGGAAATATTCGAAATCGGTCTCAACTCGTAGGCGGTGACGAATGCGGAAGATATGCCCCGGCACTGAATTCGGATCGAGTTCCACGTAATTCCTCCGGCCGGTCCACATATAACGAGCGCCCGTAAGCAGGTCGTTTGCCTGATACGGTTTATTTTCTTCGATGTTGAAGCGGTCGAGTGGCAAGTCGACAAAGCCCGACTGGCGATGATGCGGGTCGAGATTGATCACCATTACCAGCAGATTAGACCCATCCGCCGCGCGTTTGCTGAAACAAATCAGTTGATCGTTATCGACAGGGTGAAATTCCAGTTCCCAATCTGTTTGCAACGCTGGATTTTCGTTGCGGATGCGATTGACAAGCCCAATGAATTCGCGGAGGCTGCCGGAGCTATTCAAATCCCATGCGCGAATTTGATATTTTTCCGAGTCGAGATATTCTTCGCTGCTGGGACGTACCGGGCGGCCCTCCATCAACTCGAATGCAGGGCCGTAAATTCCATAGTTCGCGCCTAACGTAGCGGCCAGCAGAAAACGAATCATGAATGCCGGACGTGTTCTCAACTGCAAGAACTCGGTCAGGATGTCGGGCGTGTTGGGCCACTGGTTGGGGCGGAAGAAATCACGAACGGGAGGTTTCGTGATCTCTGATAAATAGGTTGTCAGTTCATGTTTTGCATTACGCCAAGGAAAGTAGGTGTATGACTGGCTGAAGCCTACCTTGGCGAGCCGGTACATAATTTTTGGGCGCGTGAAAGCCTCGGACAGAAACAATACGTCGGGCCATTGTGCTTTAAGTTCGCCGATGCACCATTCCCAAAACGGAAATGCTTTTGTGTGTGGATTGTCCACGCGAAAAATGCGAACTCCTTGTTCGATCCAAAACACGAAAACACTCTTGAGCTCCTGCCACATCTCGAACCAATTGGTGCTTTCGAAGTCAAATGGATAGATGTCCTGATACTTCTTGGGCGGATTCTCCGCATATTGAATCGTCCCGTCAGGGCGTTTGCGAAACCACTCCTCGTGCTCCTTAACGTAGGGGTGGTCGGGTGCCGCTTGAAAGGCGATATCGAGAGCGATCTGCATTCCCATCTCTGAAGCCCGGTTGACAAGCCGACGAAAGTCTTCGATCGTTCCTAACTGCGCGTGAATTGATTTGTGACCGCCCTCATCCGAACCAATCGCCCACGGACTGCCCACGTCATCCGGTCCCGCAGTGGTTGAATTGTTTTTGCCTTTGCGAAATTTGGTTCCAATAGGGTGAATGGGCGGTAGATAGACAACGTTGAATCCCATCTCCGCGATATAGGGCAGGCGCGCTTCGCAATCTCTGAATGTGCCGTGCTTTCCCGCCTCCTTTGCCGCCGAACGCGGAAAAAATTCGTACCACGAGCTAAACCGAGCGCGTACAGGGTCGACGACGATTGCGAGTTCGCGATCAAGTTCCGTAGCGAAGCGGCGATCCGGATAACGCAGCATCAGGTCGTGTAGCGCGGGGTCGGTTGCTTCGGTGCGATGTTGCGGATTATCGTCGAGCGTGCGCAGCGCTTTTCCCTGCATAAGGAGCCATTCCTGATCTGCACCTGCAGCACGTTCGGCCGCGGCTTCGATCAGTTCCGCTCCGATCAAGTAATCTACCGGCGTATCGGTGTTCGCCTGAATGCGTTTCAATAAATCGCGGCGCCAAGTCTCCCAATGATCGATCCAACCGTGTATGGTGTAGCGATAACGTCCCAGATCGGTGACCGGGAACTCAGCTTCCCACCGGTCGTTCACCAGCGGACGCATGCGCGTCTCTTCCCATGCGCTAGATTTTTCGTGGCGAAACAGAACAACGGCTGCGACGGAATCGTGGCCGTCGGTAAAAACATCCGCTTCCACTCGCACGAGATCACCCACTGTCCGTTTGGCTGGAAACCTGCCGCCATCCACCTCCGGCGAAATGCCCTCGATAATGACGCGCCTGCGTCCGTCCGGC
>Ga0070741_10011664_pt1 | contig 16143 bp, 17 predicted proteins | sample Coa_R1_4_FD_66440 | JGI IMG/M metagenome (GOLD analysis project Ga0070741, IMG submission 66440) | Surface soil microbial communities from Centralia Pennsylvania, which are recovering from an underground coalmine fire - Coalmine... | ecosystem: Environmental > Terrestrial > Soil > Unclassified ...
TGGCCTCAACATTGCCGCCTTCGGTTTCCAGTTTGACCAGAGCCATCTCGCGCGGTACCGTCACGTTGAATTCACCGGAGAAGTGCCGGGGACGTTTGCTTCCCTGCCAGTCTCCGACGATCCAGGCGGTATCGCCTTTTACATACGCGGTTACCTTGTACTGCTCGAATTGACGGCGGGCATCCTGTTCCGAAGAAGAATTGCCATATTTGGTATGAACGATGTAATTGATGCCCTGCTGCTGGGATCCGTGCACGACCACCGACCCCATGTCCACTTTCACTCGCAGATTCTTGACCGCGGCCAGGGAGCCCGTGATCTCCTGCCCCCAGGATCCGCCTTCGCGGGATACTTTTGCTTCCTGCGCCTGGGCCAGAGGCATAAGCAGGGCCAGCACTGTGGCCAGCCTGACGAACTGTGACGCGCGTTTCAAAGGAATCACCTCAATTCATGGTGAAGGCAGAAGGAGAAGTCATCAGGAAGGCAGAAGGAAGAATTCAGAATGCAGAAGTAAATTCGCTTGTTCGCTTCCGCATGTTCTCATCAGTCTTCAATTCCGCATTCGCACTTCTTCTATATTCTTACTTCTGCATTCTGACTTCTGACTTCTGACTTCTAACTTCTGACTTCTCCCTAATCAATCTCAGGCAACTGCGCCAGCATGGTGCGAGCTTGCGATTTGATATAAGTGCTCTGGTCCTTGGCGGCCAGCGCCATCAACACGCCTCGCACGCTGCCATCGGCTTTGACTGGCTCGATCAGGCGCAGCGCTTCAATGCGTACCCCGGAATTGTCATCGTTCACCAAGGCTCGCAGCACGGCGTCGCGCACGTTGGTGTCGCTCTTCACGTAATTGCCAAGGGCGTCGAGGGATTTGAGGCGCACGCCAGGATTGGTATCGTTCTGCAGGGCGTAGATGAGGGCATCGCGTACCTGCAGGTCGCTGGATCGTTTTGCCAGTAAATCCACGGAATCGACGCGCACGCCGGAGTTGTAGTTGTTGCGGGCCGCGTAAAGCAGCAGTTGCTGGATCTGCTGATCGTTGAGCGAACCCTGCCTCTCTTCGGTGGACAATGTGTTGTACTTGATGGTGACCTGATCGGTGCCGGGGATGGGAGTGATGGAATCAATGCCCGCGATAGCTGCGGCGCTGGCTGCAGTGGTGCCGCTGTTGGCAGCGACGGGGAGGCGGTCAGGCTTTGCTCCCCGGCCAAAAATCTCGTAGGTCGTTCCCACGCCGCCGGCGAAGCCCAGAATCAGAATCGCGGAAGCGAGAGCGGGGGAAAATCGCACCTGGCGCAGCCAGTGGGCCGGATCGAACGCCAGCCGGGTCCAGATGCCGCCCTGCTGGGCAGTTTCGAGCGCTTCCTGCAGGTGCATGCGCGAGGACGCCAGCAGGTTGGGCGTGGGATCGGCAACTCGATCCTGCGAGAGCAGCGCGTGGAAATCCTGCTCTGCTTTCAGTTCGGCCGCGCAGTCGGCGCAGCGGGCAACGTGCTGTTCGAGTTCGTAGCGGGCGTCGTCGGGCAGCTCGCCGTAAACGTGCAGCACAATGTTTTGTTTGACCCATTCACACTTCATAAGCTCACCTTTGCAGGTCTTGGGTCGCGGGTGTCAGGAAAAACCCAAGACCTAATACCTAAGACCCAACATCTACCTCATATCCGCCAGCGCGCCCCGCAATTTCTGCGTGGCCCGGAAGAGCGTGTTCTTGGCGGTCTCTTCCGTCGTATGCAAAATCTCTCCTACCGTCCGCAGCTTCATGCCGTGGTAGTGCTTCAACTCGAAAACCATGCGCTCGCGCGGGGTCAACTTTTCCAGCGCTCCTGCGATCCGCGCGCCTAACTGGCGCCGCATCAGATCGCGTTCCGGGTTGGCTCCCGCCCGGGCGTCAGCCACCTGGTCCAGCAGGTCGTACTCTCCGCCATCCGCGTCCTTGGCGACCGGTGCGTCTTCCTTGCGCACCGTCTTCTTGCGCAGATGATCCAGGCACAAATTGGTTACGATCCGGTAAATCCAGGTGTAGAAAGAGCACTCGAAACGGAAGCTGCCGATGTTTTTGTACGCCTTAAGAAAGGCGTCTTGATAGACATCCTGGGCATCCTGTTCGGTTCCGGTGAGGTGGAGGGCGAGCCGCAGTACGGCCTGGTCGTAGTGACGGACGAGTTCCTCGAAGGCCGCGCGGCTGCCGCGCTGTGCCTCGCGGATGAGCATCGTGTCGTCGATGCGGCGATCTTGAGCTTGGCGATCTAGCCCGGCCATGCGGCCCCGCGCAGGGAGTTGGTTCTCAGCAACTTTTACCGCTCGTTCACGCTCTCTCGAGTGGGCCCGCCCGCCAACCGCAAATGGTACTGCCCATACACCGGCCGGCATGTTCGCTATCCTCTACCTGCCCGGCTTTAGTGTCCTCCGGGCTTGTATAGGAATAGACGGGGAATCAACAGATCCGTGAGCAGGAATTATAGGCGGAAGCGGGACTTTTGGGCGAGACTAGGTGCTTCTGGAACAAAGATTTACGCCGAAACAGAACAGCGGCCCACAGAGTGGGCCTCCGCTTTGGTCTAAAAAGTGCTTCTCCGGTGGCAAACACTTAGCTTACGACGTCTCTATCGAGAACATCGTAAATAAAGAGACGTTGCAAGCAACGTCTCTACGAATTATTCGGAAGCGGCTTCCTTGTCAATGAGGACCTTCAAGTGCGCGCTGACGTCCTTGTGCAGCTTCACGGGGACAGTGAACTCGCCCAAGGTCTTCAGCGGCTCGTGCAGCTGAATCTTGCGACGATCCACGTTGAATCCCTTCTTGGAGAGCGCGTCCGCAATTTCGCTGGAGGTGACCGAGCCAAAGAGTTGATCGTGCTCGCCGGATTTCCGCGTGAACGACACGGAGACGCCGTCGAACTGCTTGGCCAATTCCTCGGCTTGAGCCTTTTCTTTTGCCGAGCGGCGCACGGCAGCGGCCTTCATCTGCACGATGACCGCCTTATTGCTGTCATTGGCCTGAATGGCCAGTTTGCGGGGCAGGAGATAGTTCCGCCCGTATCCTTCCGCGACCTTGACCACGTCGCCGCGGGATCCCAACTTCGCAACGTCTTCTTTCAGAATGACTTCCATGATAGCTCCTGGCTTCTAGCTGCTAGCTCCTACACCCAACTCCCAGCCGCTTTGGCAACGCTAGGGGCCAGGAGCTAGAAGCTGCTTTTCTTAGCTTGCCCGCCCGGCAAAGGGCAAGAGGGCGATGTTTCGCGCCTGCTTGATGGCGGAAGACAAGCGGTGCTGGTGCGGAGCGCACACGCCGGTCAGACGCCGCGGCACAATCTTGCCGCTCTCCGCCACGAACTGGCCGAGCAGACGGTAATCCTTGTAGTTGATGTCTTCGATCTTCTCGACGCAGAACTTGCAAACCTTTTTGCGCCGGAAGAACTTGCGGCCGCCCCCGCCTTCGCGCGGAGGTCCGCCCGGTCCGCGACCGGGCCCGCCAAATCGCGGGCGGTCTCCGCCGGGACGCGGCCCCTGTGGCCGATCGCCGGACGATGCTTGTTGCTCTGGTGCTTTTGTTTCGTCAGCCATAACTCTCCTTGAAAGTCTTTTGCCGGATCGCAGTTGCCTGGCGTCCTGGGCGAATGGCGGCGGAATCTACCTTCCGATTCCCGCCGGAGTTCGCCGCGGATCGGGCAACGGCCGCGGCGTAAGCCGTTGCTAGGCGGTTGCCGGAGCTTCCGCCGCCGGAGCGGCTGGGCTCTCTTCGGCCGCTACAGCCGGTTGTGCGCTTACCTTCTTCTTCGCGTCGCGCAGCTTCTTGATCTTGTCGAGGCGCTTGTGCTCCTCATCGACGCGCACGGTGAGAAATTTGATCACCGGCTCGGTCACGCGCAGGCGGCGCTCCAGTTCGTGAATCGCCGGGCCTCCGCCCTCGATGACCATGAGGACGTAAAGGCCGTCATGAAAACGGCGCACCGTGTAAGCCAAACGCCGCTTTCCCATCTTTTCGACCTTCTGCACCGTCCCGCCCGAGGCGGGCACGACCGATTGCAGGGTTGAAATCAGTTTGTCCAGATCCTCGTCCGTCATATCGGGCCGGACGATGAACATCAGCTCATAAGTACGATTCATTCGTTTCTCCAAACTTTTGCCTCCGGTTTCACAGCTTCCACGGTTCGACCCGTGCCCACCGGCGGCTAATCTTTTTCGTCCGGCGCTTTGCGGTTGAAGCGGTTCATGGCCGCCGCCGGACCGTCCCTCAAAATCATCTTTACCGCTTCTTCCGCGGTATCGAGCATTTCGTCTACGACCTTCAAATCGGCCTTGCGCATGGGCGACAGCAGGTACTCCTTGCCATCCGCCACCTTGCGATCCGGCGCAACGCCGATGCGAATGCGCAGGAAATCCTGGGTGTCCAGGGCCTCGATGATCGAATCGATGCCGTTGTGTCCCGCCGAACTGCGGCGCGTGTGAATGCGCAGCGTGCCGAGCGGAAAATCCAGCTCGTCCTGAACCACGATCAGGTCCGACTCCGGTTTCGCTTCATACTCCCGGACCAGTTCCCGCACCGCGATGCCGCTCAGATTCATGAAGGTCTCGGGCTTGGCCAGCAAGACCATCTGATCGGCCAGCACGGTGCGCGCCGTAAGCGCCCGGCACTGCCGGTTTCTTACTTCCACTCCCAGGTTCCCGGCGATGCGATCGATCGCAAGGAAACCTGCGTTATGCGGCGTGAACTGATATTCGATTCCGGGATTTCCGAGACCAACGATCAGTTTCACGCCACTCCGAACTGTGTCAGGGGCGGACAACTCGTCCACCCGGCGTTGTGCGAGTATGTCGAGCTTTGCTCGAAAGGACGGGCGAACGCGCCCACCCTGCACAATCTATTTCTTTTCCTTCTTCTCGGCCTTCTCCGCTTTCTCCGGAGCAGCTTCGGCCCCTTCTTCCTCGGTCTCCTGCTTGCCCTTCTTGATGACCTCGGGCTCGCTGGGAGCAGCAGCTTCCGCAGCCACCGCTTCCGGAGTAGCCACGACTTCCTCCTTCACCGACGTGACGTGGGCCACGGGCTGATTCTCATCGGTCAGGAATTTCAGCTTCTCGGAGTGGGGTAGATCCGAAACGCGCAAGACTTTGCCGAAGGTGAGATGGCTGACGTCGGCATCGATGTGGCTCGGGATATCTCCCGGCAAGCACTCGATTTCGACCTCACGCAGCATCTGCTCCATGATGCCGCCTTCCTGCTTCACGCCGGCAGCTTCGCCGACCAGGAAGATGGGCACGCTGACCGTCAGCACCTTGTCGAGGGCGATCCGCTTGAGATCGATGTGCAGCAGTTTGCCTTTGATCGGCTCATACTGCCAGTCGACGATCATGGCCTTGGTCTTGTCTCCATTCAGGGTGAGATCGAAGATGGTGTTGTGGCCAGTTTCGGAGTTCAGAATGCGCGTAACCACCCGGGGATCCACGCTGATAGAGAGCGAATCCTTCCCCGCTCCGTAGACCACGGCCGGGATCTTGCCCTCCCGGCGCACTCGGCGGGCGTCGTTCTTGGTGCCCGCTTCTCTCGGTTGCGCTTCCAGTACATTCGTTTCCAGTGCTGTCGCCATAAGTGTCAAATCCTGTCTGAAATTGCTGAACTGCCATCCTGTGGAGACGTAGCTAGCTACGTCTCTACGTAAACAACTTACTGACCGAAGTCTCTTCGTGATTGGCCTGAATCGCCCGGCCAATCAACCCTGCAATGGAGAGGACCTTGATCTTTCCGCCCTTCTCCGTGGTGGCCTGTTCCGCCGCCGGATTGAGGGGAATGGTATTGGTCACCACTACTTCCTTGATCACCGAGTTGCGGATATTCTCCACCGCCGGGCCGGAGAGCACCGCATGGGAGGCGCAGGCATAAACCTGGGTGGCGCCGTTCTCAAGCAGGGCAGCCGCGGTCTTGACCAGCGTGCCGGCGGTGTCAATCAAGTCATCAATGATCAAGCAGGTGCGCCCGTGGACATCGCCGATGACGTGCATGATCTCGGCGACATTCATCTCGACGCGGCGCTTGTCAACGATGGCCAGGGCGGCGTCCACTTTCTTGGCAAAAAACCGGGCCCGTTCCACGCCGCCCGCATCCGGCGATACCACCGTGAGATTCGGCAGCGCCAGCTTGCGGAAATGGTCCACCAGCACCGGCGAGGCGAACAGATGGTCCACCGGGATGTTGAAAAATCCCTGCAACTGCGGCGTATGCAAATCCACAATCAAAGCCCGATGCGCGCCCGCAGTAGTCAGCAAATCTGCGACCAGCTTCGACGAAATCGGGCTGCGCGGCTTGTCTTTCCGGTCCTGCCGCGCGTATCCGAAGTAGGGAATGACGGCCGTGATGCGCCGCGCCGAGGCGCGCTTCAGCGCATCGATCATCAGCAGCAACTCCATCAGGTGCTCGTCTACCGGACGGCACGTGGGCTGCATCACGAAAACGTCGGCGCCGCGCACGTTCTCCTGAATCTGGACATAGCACTCGCCGTCGGCAAAGCGCGTCACCTGAGCCTGGCCGCGCTGCATCCCGAGGAAGTGGCAGACTTCGTCGGCCAGGGCCGCATTGGCCGTGCCGCTGAAGATCTTGAACTTGTCATCCCCCCGCGCGCGCTGCTTGCGCTCAGGCTTGTCGTCGGGTACGGGCGGACCCTTCTTCTCGACTTTCTCGGTCGTCTTGTCGGGCGGCGTCACCAAAGTAGCCATAGTTAGATCTCAGCAGCCAGCCATCCATTTTGCGCCGCTACCATGCGGGCAAATCGCCGACGGCTGCAATTCTGGCTGGGCCGCTAGGATTCGAACCTAGACAAAGTGCTCCAAAGGCACTTGACCTACCATTAGTCGACGGCCCAGTAAGTCATGTTGATGGTCGATGTCGGAGTGTTGAATCAGGCCCACCGCAAGGGCAGGACCATTTTCATGCAACAATCCGAAATCAACAATCAAAAATTCGCCGCCGGTAAGCGGACCGGGTCAGTGTAGTAGACGCCTGTGCCGCCCAACCCTGCTTGCGCAGCCGATTTACCGCAACCGCTGCCGCAGCTTTCGACCCAAACAGCCCGTACAGCGTCGAACCGGAACCGGACAGAGACGCGTACTTCGCGCCTGCGCGCAATAGCGCAGTCTTAGCTTCACCTAGCTCGGGATACTCAGGAAGGACGACCTGTTCGAAGTCGTTCTTGATCCCGGCCCGGACAAGCGCGAGAAGCGGATTCTCGGCCCGGCCCCTTCCAAAAGGAGCACCGGAGTACTGCTCGCTCAGCCACGCCGACAAGCCGCAGCCAAGCTCATACATTCTATCGGACGAGCCGGAGACCGTCAATTTCGCGGTGGGGGCTGCGATGGCATCTGCCGGCGGCTGGCCGGCCCGGCGCAGTTCGAGCACCTTTTGCGGCCGAGGCGGTTTACGCTCACTGGTGACTTGACGAGCGACATCCCCCGCGCCACAGATCTGGTCCCATCGGGCAAAGGCTCGCGGGGTGGATACCCCAACCTGCGGAGTAACTATGACGCACGGGATCGCGGGCAGGTCCTGCAATGGATAAACCCGCTCGCCGCGTCCAACCCCGAGAACGGTCCCCCCGACGAGAAAAAGGGGCAAGTCCGAACCAATTTCCGCGGCGATCCGCAGTTTCTCTTCCGCGGGGAGAGTCTTCCTCAAGGCCCGCTCCATTCCCAGCAGAGTCGCAACCGCGTTGGAAGAAGCTCCGCCCAACCCTCCTTGTACCGGCAAGCGCTTTTGAATTTCGATGAGAACGCGCCCCCTTGCGCGCAGGCCGTGCATAGCACGTTCGGCCATGCGATGGCAGGTGTTTGTCTCATCGCGGGGAACCCGCGGGTCCGCGCAGCGAATCTCGATGCCTGAACCTCGCTCGACGGTTATGCGGAGAATGTCGTGCAGAGCGATCGTCTGATAGACGGTGAGCAGCTCATGGAATCCGTCGGCCCTGGGGGCGCCGATGAGCAGTCCGAGGTTGATCTTTGCGTAAGAACGCAAGGTAACGCCCATGGGAGCCCTGATTGTACGGTCTCGTTGCCAAAATTACGATCCAGCCGCGCGGGGGAAGTTTACGCCAGGCGTATTACAAGATCCCCCAGAAGGTAGAAAAAGGGATGGCACTGGCAGCTTCAATTTGCCGTCCCCTTTCCGGGCCGCGTTTCCAGCCGCACGATGCAGACGCCGGGAATGGTCAACCTGCGCTCTCCGGCGGGCTTCCCATTGTCGGCGGGATTGCTCTCTGTTGGCGAGGCGAATCGTGCTTTGCGAGCACGCGGGAATACGCTTTCATTGCAATCGTAGAGACGTAGCTAGCTACGTCTCTACGGCACAGGCTCGGGTGTGTAGAATGAAAGCTGCATGTCTCAGGCAGCCCCAGCTATTACCAGAAGCCCGGCCGAGGTAGTTCGTCTGACGCCTGTGTCTCAGGCGGCCAACGGCATTTGCTTTGCAAGCGCGGGGGAAATCGCAGTCAATAGTTTTGATTTGGAGCGAATGGTGGCCGCGGTTCCAACCCGGATCGCCGCGGCGCTTGAGCGCAAAGCCTATTATTTCGTCCCGCTGACCGTCAGTCAGGGAGACGACACGCTGATCGCGGACCGCTACGACGTTGCGCTTAGCGACAACGCCGTCTGCCATCGCAACCTGAGCCTGGGCGACTCGCAGTGCGTCTTCATTTCGACGCGCCTGATGGACGATAAGTTCTCGGTGGCATTTGAGTTCTATATCAACGTGGGACACGCGCTGGTGGAGCGTGCTGGAGTATCGCAGGAATTCAGCCAGTTGGCATGGAGCCAGGTAGAAGCAGGAGTGCGCGGCGAGACTTCGCTTGACGCCTTTGAGGCCCGGAAACTGGCTACGGCCAATGGCCCCGATGCGGAACGCTACAAGACCGAGTACCTGGAGGCGACCTTTTCGGACGCGATCTCCATTTATCTGTTGTCCCTGTATCTTGACGTGGACTATTACGACTTGCGCGAGCGGGATTATCCGCTGCTAGCCCCTTCCGCGCTGGCCGAGCGTTTGCGAAAGATCGCGGAGTTGTTTCCGGCAAACCCCGGATTTGAATTCGCCATTCTGTATAAGCGTCGTGGCTGAACTGTCGCCAAGCAAGACTCTGATCGGAACCCGGCAGGGAGATCCCTCGCCGCACTGGTATGGCGTCGCCGTCCGGGTGCTCCTGCTGACCTTGATCGGAACCCTGTTGTCCTTTGCCTTGAGTCTGCTGCTGGCCATCCTGGGCACGGTTCTCGTTTCCGCAGTTCGGGGCGCCCATGCCGATATGCGGACCGCTTATTGGCACATCGCGCTTCCGGTGGGGGTGGTAGCGGGCGGCATCATCCTGGTTGCGGCCACGGTTCTGGAGATCCGGCACTACCAGCAGAAAAAGACATTAAGCGCGATCGAGAGAATGGGCTGATGCGGCCGCGCATCGCCATTCCCATGCCGCACTCGACCGATCACGAGTACGGGCAGCGCGCGATTCCGCAATACGAATGCGCGGTTGAACTCGCCGGTGGACTGCCAGTCCGTATTCCCCTCGATCAGGCTCCGGCCGAAGTCAAACAGATCATCGAAAGGTGCGACGGCGTCTTGCTGCCCGGCAGCAATGCGGACGTGGATCCGGCGAAATTCAGGCAAGCGCTTTCGCGGCACTGCGCTGCCGCGGATCCGCGGCGCGAGGCAATCGACTTTCTCCTGCTCGACGATGCTTACGCGCGGCGCAAGCCTGTGCTGGGAATCTGCTACGGCCTGCAGAGTCTCAACGTGTACCGGCGCGGATCTCTGATTCAGCACATTCCGGATTTCCTGCCGGAAGCTGCGCGGGGCAAGGTAAATCACGGGGCCGGCAAAAGTGTTGCCATCGCGCACACGGTCGAAATCGAGCGGGGATCGACCTTGGCAGAGATCGTGGGAGAGTCCGCGGCAGCCAGTGCTCAACCTGGCATCGTCGTGCCGGTGAATTCCTCGCATCACCAGTCGGCGGATGCAATTGGCGAAGGATTGCGGCCGGTTGCGCGCTGCCCAGAGGATGGCATTATCGAGGGTCTGGAAGGGACCGCGCCGGACCATTTTGTCCTGGCGGTACAGTGGCATCCGGAGCGCTCTGTCGATCAGGATGAATATTCGCCGGCCATCTTCCGCGCTTTGGTGAAGGCTGCGGGATAGTCCAGTTGCCCGATGTCGTGGAATTAGCGGCCGGCGCCGAGGATTTCCTTGCTCTCGTCTTGCGCTACGGCGGGATAAGCTGCGGCTTTGCGGCGCCGCAAATCGCGCGGCAGTTCTGAGCGCAAGAGCCACAAACCGGCCGCCGCGGCTGCCCCCCATGTGATCGAGACCAGCGCCAGTTGCAGGATGTCGGCCAGGCGGTTTCCGCCGCCGGCACTTGTCAAGGGAATGGACTTGGCAACCTGGAAGCTGATGGCCGCGGCCATCACTGCCGCCACTGCTGCTTTGCCCAATTCCTTCCAGCGCATTTGGCCCAGAGGGACCAGCCCGCGATATTGCAGCAGCCCTGCCAGGGCGATCAGATTAATGCCGATCCCGATGTCGGAAGCCCACGCCAGACCGACTACTCCGAAGGTGTGGAACAAAAAAGAATAAATGGGGAGCGAGATCAAAGTGATCACGCTGACCGCGAGCATGGGAGTCAGCGTGTCGCCGGCAGCGTAGAATGCGCGCGCATAGAGTCCCTGCGCCGACCACAAGACCAGCGACAGGGAGAACCAGAAGAAATATACGGCGCTGGTCTGGGTGTCGGTGAAAAGGAATTTTCCGCGGCGGTACACCAGATCGATTAAGGGAACCGCCGCTACCATCATCCAGCCGGTTGCCAGCAGCGATGCCGCCGACACGCGGTAAACCGAGTCGTTCACCGTATCGGCGAATTCCTGGAGTTTCTTCTGATTGAACAGCCGCGCAAAGAACGGGAGAGACGCTTGCCCGGTCGCCTGTCCTAACACCGCGATGGGCACCGCGAAGAGACGCTTGGCAAAGGTTAGACGGGTGATGTCGCCCACGCCGCTGGCCGCGTAGTGGCGCAAGATCCAGTCATCCGCCGTTACCAGCGAAACCCCCAGCATCAGCGGGACCGATAGTTTTACCCATTCCCGGAATGCTGGATTCGTCACCTCGAAGGACGGCTTATACCCGGTGCCTATGCGTGCCGCCCCAATCACGCTGGCCAGAAATGGGCCGGCGAAGCTTCCGATTAACGCGCCGTAGGCCAGCGATTGGATCCCGAAATGCTTGCCGCCGATTACGCCCCCCAGGATGATGAAGATGTTGTAGATCAGTGGCCCAAACGCCGGGAAAAGGAACAGGCGATGGGATAAAAGAACGGCGGAAACTACGCCGCCCACGTAGAAAAAAATCTGCGCCGGCAGCAGAATGCGCGTCAGGTGAACGCAAAGCTCAATCTTGTCTGGCGGGAATCCCTTGACGAACCAACGGACGAATTGCGGTGCGAAGATTTCGGTGATGATTGTCCCGGCGATCATCACGGCTGTCATCACGCTGATGATGATGGAGAAAGTCTTCTGCGCGTCGGCATCGCGCTTTTCTGCGAGAAAGCGGGTATAGATCGAGATGAAGGTGATCGAAGCGGCGCCGCCGGCCACGATGTAATTCAGGAAGTCGGGTAGCGTGAAAGCCGCGACGTAAGCATCGGTCGAGCCCCCCGCGCCGTACGCCCACGCAATGTAGGCATCGCGGGCATATCCGATGACCCGCGACAGCATTACCGCCGAAATGAGCAGCAAAGTCGCGGAAAATGCCGTGTGCTGGTGCGACGGCCGGAAGAAGCGCAGCAATTTCCTCATCGAGACCCGAGTGGAGTGAAATCCAATCTTATCGGAAATCTCAACGCGTCAGTGTTGATCGACTCGCATCCTGCAAGGCTGAATCCGGCTTAAGCTTTCATGCCCTCTTCAGCAGTCAATGCCATGCGGGGCCATCAGGCCAGTCCCGGCAGCGGCAAGTGCGATAATTCTGAGGTGACTCCCGTGAATGCCGTGCAGACCCGCTCGTCCGTATTCCGCCGGTCGTTTCGCAAAGAATTTCCTGCCGCTGTCCGCGGGGACGGGGTTTATGTCTGGGATAGCGCCGGGGAAAAGTATCTGGATCTTGCCGGCTCGGCGGCGGTGAATCTCATTGGACACGGCGTACCGGAAATTTCTGCCGCCATGGCGCAGCAAGCCTCCCAGCTGGAGTTCGTCCATACCAGCCAGTTCACGACGCCAGTTGCGGAAGAGTACGCCGAACAACTGCTGGCCTTTGCCGGGGATCACTTCCGCGGCGGGGCGGTGTACTTCACCTGTGGAGGCTCCGAGTCGATCGAGACGGCGCTGAAGCTGGCACGCCAGTACCAGTTCGAGGTTGGGCAGAGCCGGAGATATCAGGTTCTGAGCCGTTCCCAGAGCTACCACGGGGCCACGCTGGGGGCGCTTTCCGTTTCGGGGAACAAGCGCCGGCGTGAGATTTACCTGCCCATGGTGCGTGAGTTTGCCCACATCGGGATGCCGTATTGCTATCGCTGTGACTTCGATTGTGCCGACGGTTGCCGGAATTGCGGCCAGCAATACGCGGCGGAACTGGAGCGAGCCATCGAGTCGGCGAATGGCCAGGCCGCAGCCTTCATCTTTGAGCCCGTGAGTGGAGCGACCCTGGGCGCCGTAGTTCCCCCGCCGGGATATGTTCCGGCGATTGCCGAGATCTGCCGTCGCCATGGCGTGTTGCTGATTGCGGATGAAGTCATGACTGGCATGGGTCGCACCGGCCGCAACTTTGCCGTTGAGCACTGGGACGTTCAGCCGGATATCCTGGTGGCCGCCAAAGGACTGTCGAGCGGCTATGCCCCGTTGGGCGCGGTGATCGCCAGCAGAAAAGTCGTTGATGCAATCGTTACGGGATCGGGAGCGTTCCTGCACGGATTCACTTATAACGCGCACCCGATTTCATTGGCCGTGGGACGCGCCGTGCTCCGCTACTTGCAGGGCAAACGCCTGGTTGAGGCCGCCGATTCGGATCTCAAAGCGAGTCCTGCCGCGGAGTTCAAGCGGGAGATCAGCAATCTGAGCGGAGAAGACTCGGTCGGGGAGGTCAGAGGCATCGGATTGTTGTGGGCCGTTGAATTTGTGGCCGACAAGAAGAGCAAGCGCCCCTTCCCCGCGGATCTGGGATTCTCAAGCAAGGTTGGCGCTGCGGCATTGCGGCGCGGGCTGCTGGTCTACCCGATGCAAGGCAGCGTGGATGGAACCTCCGGGGATCACATTCTTCTCGCGCCACCGGCGGTAATCACCCCAGAGCAGATCACGTGGTCCATGGATCAGCTTTCGGCCTCCATTCGGGAAGCCGGGCAACAGACCTGAATTCCGCGGAATGGGTCGAATGAGACTGAATTACGGCAGCGGAAGAGCCCTGGCAGTGCGAACTTTCTTCAGAATCGCGATCTGCCCGGCGTGATAGAGCTCATGCTGCACGATTCCGTGGAGCATATGGTAGAAGTCGTAGCGTTTTCCAGGGACACGGTCGCGCAGTCGTTCGTCGGGTAATGCAGAAACGGCTTTGACCAGGCGATCATGCATGTGCTTCGCTGCGGCGACCGCTTTGCGCCAGGCGGCTTCGTCCGGTTTCGTGACCGGAGGAAAATTAGCATCCCCGGAAGGCTGGCATTTCGATCCCCTGAGTCGAGTCAGGGCCGCTTCGTCCCAGGCAGCGACGTGCAGCAGAAGCTCCCAAATGCTGTGCACACCCGCCAGGGGTTTGGCTGCGGCGGTGACCGCATCGACGTCCTCGAGCAACTCCATCAAAGCCGGCCCATGCCAGGCACTTCCATAGAAGGCGCGCTGCAACTGATCTGCGATATCGGCGCACTCTCCGGACGCTTTTGATTTTTCTTTCATCGGCCTAATCTTTACCTTGGTCTGCAACAATGGTAACTCCCACCGCGTTGGCGGCATCGATCACCTTCTGCCCGTCCAGCAACAAGCACTTGCCAGCATCCACCGCCAGACACGTGGCCTGCGATGCGTGCATGACCTCGATAGTCTTGACTCCGATCACCGGCACGTCGAAGCGCATGTCCTGATTCGGCTTGGCGATCTTGACGACGGTTAGAGCCCGGCTGAGAGTGGAAGCGTCTCCGTGGAGGGAACGCATGATCTGCCCGGCGCGCTCGATGGTCGCGTCGGTGCCCTCCATCGCCTCGACTGTCACGCATGCGGACTCGGCGATGACCACCGTCTGCCCGATGTCATGCCGCGCCAGTTCGCGGGCCACGGCGCGCCCATACTCGATGTTTTTACGCTCCGGCTCGTTTGGAGCACGCTGGGTCAGTATGCCTGGCCGGACGAGCAAAGGTTCGAGCAGCCAGGTAGATTTCTCCAGAGTGATTCCCTCATCCGCCAGAACCTTTGCCACCGCGCCGAGCAGGGAATCAGTGTTGCGGGTGGTCAGCGACAGCAGCAGCTTGGCGAGGCGCCAATCCGGCCGGATGCTGGAAAAAATCTGCTTGTGCTTAACCTGTCCCGCCATGACCGCGCGACGGACACCTTCCCGCTGAAACATTTCAATGAGTTTGGAGAGTTCTCCCAACGAAAGCCAATGGATGGATGCCGCTCCGGAGTCGGAGATTTCGGGGAACGCCTCTTCCTTGATGGCGGCCACTACAACGTCGTAGCCCTGAGCCCGAGCGGCATCGAGCACGAGAAAGGGGAATTTGCCGTTGCCGGCAATCAAGCCGAGTTTCTCGTTCCGGGCAGGCATAGAACTGCGATCCGTGGGAGCGCGGAGTCAGTCTAGCACTCGTGGTTAAGGCAGGACGGGGTCAATCAACGCTGTCGCTATTGCTGGTACGTTAACTACGCGGTTCGCTTTCGGAGGCGGGGTTGGTAAGGCTCCCAGGTCTCGCAAAGGCGGCGAGACCTGGGGCACCCCTGGGTCATACCTGTTGCGGAGGGCCTACTGCTCGTAGCCTCCTATGTCGATGTTCGATGCCGGCAAGTCCGTACGGTTCTCTGAGGGTTGTGTTCCTCGGAGACTCAACTATGTGAGGGTCTCACTTGATAATCCCGCGTTCCGCCTTCTCGACGAAGCGGATCAGCATATCGACATCTTCGCCGCGGCCCGGCTCCGACTTGAGCTTTTCCAGGGCCTGCGAGGTATTCATCTTCGAAGCCAGCAGAACCTTGAACGCATGATGAATCCTGGCAATGCGTTCTTTGGAAAAGCCGCGGCGCTGCAGGCCCACTCTATTCATGCCGTAGGCGTGAGTCTCGCGGGCGGCCGAGGTCATGGAGAAGGGCAGCACGTCCTGCGTGATGGTGGTGCCTCCGCCAATGTAGGAATGCGCGCCGATCCTTACGAACTGATGCACCGGGCAAAGCGCACCGACGACTGCCCATTCTTCCACGGTCACGTGTCCACCGAGCGTCGCCCCATTGACCAGCATGACGTGATCGCCGATCACGCAATCGTGGCCGATGTGGGTATAAGCCATGATCAGCAGATGGCTCCCGAGCCTGGTCAGCCCTCCGCCTTTCACCGTGCCACGATTGATGGTGACGTACTCGCGGATCTCGTTGTGATCGCCAATTTCCAGTCGCGTCGGTTCGCCGCGGTAAGTTACATCCTGCGGTGCCATGCCAATCGCGGCAAAAGGAAAGAAGGTGTTGTCGGCGCCAATTCTGCAAGGGCCTTCCAGCGAAACGTGGGACAAGAGCCGGCAGTTCTCTCCCAGTTCTACGTGCGGTCCGATCACGCAGTACGGGCCGATGCTGCAGGAAGCGGGAACCTTTGCTCCCGGATCAATGATGGCTGTGGGATGAATCATGGGAGAGGGCGGCTGAGGCTGGGTTGGCATGCGCGAGTTTACGATCCGGCCGCCCCGTCACGGGAAGCGCGCCCGCGCGAGCTGTCGACGAGTTGGCAGGATACGATAGCCTCAGCGACCTTCTTCTCGCCCACGTAGGCGTATCCCTGCATCTTGGCCGCCGTCATTCCCGGTACTGAGCGCCACCCTGTGACCATCACCTCCAGACGCAACTGGTCGCCGGGGCTGACTGGCCGGCGAAATTTCGCCCGTTCGATGCCGGTGAAAACCATGACTTTGTCGGTGCGATCTTGGATCTCGGTCAGCAG
>Ga0070741_10011665_pt1 | contig 16142 bp, 17 predicted proteins | sample Coa_R1_4_FD_66440 | JGI IMG/M metagenome (GOLD analysis project Ga0070741, IMG submission 66440) | Surface soil microbial communities from Centralia Pennsylvania, which are recovering from an underground coalmine fire - Coalmine... | ecosystem: Environmental > Terrestrial > Soil > Unclassified ...
GCCGCCGTCGCCGGCGCGCAGCTCGACGGTGAGCGTGCGCGCCGGGCGCAGCGCCGCGCCGGGCACGAAGCGATCGGCGCGCAGCCCCGCGAGCGCGTCGATCGTGCGCGCGACGATCTCGGCGTCGGCGTCGAGCGCGGCCGGACGCACGATCCGAAAGCCGCCGTCCGCCGCGCGCGCCGCCTCCTCGACGACGCCGCCCTCCTCCACGCGGATCCGCTCGACGTCGCCGGCCGCGAAATTCAACACGCGCCGCGGACGAAAGCGCGCGGCGTCGACCTCGAACAGCGCGCGCGCCGACGCATCGATCGCCTGCCGGTGGCTGTCGCCCTCGCGGTAGACGAAGAGGCGCTCGCCGTCGCGCTCGAGCGCGATCAACGTGAGCCCGTCGGGCGTGTGCAGCCCGAGGCGCGCCAGCCGCTGGTGGCTCATCGACTCGAACCCGCTCGCGCGCGCCGCGGCCAGTGACGCCAGCCACTCGCGCACCGCCGCGTCGTCGGCGGGACCGGCCGCGCTCGCCGGCTCGACGATGCGCCACTCGCCCGCCGCGCGTTCGAGCGCCAGCTCGTGCGGCCCTTCGAGCGTCACGCGCGTCACCCGCTCGACGTCGAGCGGCACCAGCCGCGCGTCGACGAGGTCGCGCGGCTCCGGCGTGAGCCGCGCCAGCGTCGCGTCGTCGAAGCACAGGCACGCGCCGTCGGAGCGCAGCACCACGCGCTCGAGCGGATGCTGCGGGCACGCGGGCCCGAGCGCCGCCTCCACGTCGCCGTCGAGCTGGATCGCGACGCCGTTCTGCACCGGCACCGGATCGATGACGCGCGTGGCGCGCGCGCCGTCGAGCGCCGCCAGCCACGCCTCGACGCGCTTGTCGTCGGCGGCCATGCGAAACGGCTGCGTCAAGCGCCAGCCGCGCGGCTCGCGTTTGATCAGCACCGCGCCGGCGCCGAATTGGCGCACGCCGCCGACTGCGCCGACGGCGAGCCGCTTGGAGACGAAGCCGTCGCGCGCGCGATCGATCACCTCGAGCAGGCGGCGCTCGACCACCAGCGCCTCGCGCTCGCCGCCGCGCGCGACGTACACCGCGTGCCCGCCCGGCGCGTCGCCGCCCACGCGCGCCGTCCAATCTCCGACGGTGATGGTGGCGCGCGGCGCGTCCAGGCCCATGCGCGCGCGCCCCGCGGCGTCGGGATACAGCCGCCGCTCCACCTGGCCGAACTCCAGCTCGCCGAGGATCTGCTCGACGGCGTCGTCGTCGGCGCGCCGCCTCGGCTCGGTGAGCCACCAGCCGTCGTCCGCGCGCTCGAGCCGCGTCTTCTCGCCGCCGCGCTCGATGGTGATCGCGAACGCGCGCGCGCGCTCGAACCCCGGCGCCAGCCGCGCGCGCGCCGCCCGCGCGTCGTCCGTCGACGGCCGCCCGCGATCCCACCACAGGAGCGCGCCCACCGCCGCCGCGATCGCGACCAGCACCGCGAGCGCGCGCCACCCGCGCATCACGACCGCCTGAGCCAGAACACGCCGCCGCCGAGGAGCAGCGCGCCGAACGGCACCAGCACGAAGCACAACCAGAACACGCGGCGCAATTGCGCGTCGTCGAGCTCGAGCCGCAGGTGCTCGGGCGCGCGCGGCCCGACGGCGATCTTCGGCTCCGCCTTGACCAGCCACGCCACCGACGAGAGCAGGAGGTCGCGGTTGTAGCCGAGCACCTGGCGGTTGGCCGCCAGCTCCGACGAGCCGAGCACCACCAGCCGCGCGCCCTTGCCGGTGCCGTCGGTGCGCTCGGCGGCGACCGCCAGCGGGATCGGCCCCTTCACGTCGGTGGCCGCGTCGTACTTCAGCTCCGCCTGCGCGCGAAACAGCGCGAGGTCGGTCTCGCCCCAACCCGCGTCGGTGGTGTGCACCAGTTCGCGCGCGGCGAGGCCCGGCTTGGGCGCGGCGCGCACCTCGCGCGCGTCGGACCACAGCGTGCGGTGGTGCATGAGGTGCCCGCTGATCGGATGATCGGCGTAGCCCTCCGAGACGGCGAACGCCACCACGTTGCCGCGCAGCCGCGGCGTGTCCACCACCACGTCGTCGCGCAGCGACGCGCCCCAGCGCTCGAGCAATGGCTCGAGGCCGATCGACTGAAAGCGCGTCACCTGCGGATCGAAGCTCGGCCCCAGCATCACCAGCAAACGCCCGCCGCGCTCGAGCACCGCCTCGAGCGCCGCCGTCTCGCGCGCGGCGAACGGCTGCAGCGGGCCGGCCACCACCGTCACGTCGCACTCGGCCGGCACCGCGCCCGCCGTCGACAGATCGATCGCGCGCACCTCGTAGTGATCGCGCTTCAGCTCCTGCGCGAAGTCGCCGTACTCGCCCTGCGCGTACGAATCGATCGCCGGCTCGTCGTGCCCCTGCGTGAAGCACACCACGCGCGCCTTGTCCTCGGTCACCGCCACGAGCGCGCTCGCCAGCGCCTGCTCGCCCTTCCACGCCTTGATGCGCGGCGCGCGCCCCTCGTCCTCGCGCGCCCAATCGTACTCGGCCAATTCGTCGCGCGTGATGAACTTCGACTGCGCGCCCGCGTCGACGATGATCACGCCGTTCACCAGGTCGTCGCCGCTCACGCCGTATTTCTTGCCGACGGTCTTGGCGCGCTCGGGCTCGCGATCGACGTCGACGTAGGTGACGCGCAATTTGTCGGAGTAGCGGCGCGCGCGCTCGAGCAGCTCGTGCACGTCTTGATACAGATCGCTCGCGTCTTCGCCCGACGGCAGCATGAAGACGATCACCTCGACGGGGCGATCGAGCGCGCCGACCACCGCGATGGTTTTTTCCGAGAGCGTGAAGGTCTGCCCGCGCGTCCAGTCGCCGCGGCGGTAGTGGCGCGCGGCCAGCCAGTTGACGCCGGCGAAGATCGCCAGCACCAAGAGCAGCTCGACGGCGACGCGCGCGCGCTTCACGCTCCGCGCCTCCACGCGAGCGCGCGCGTGGCGAAGAACAGCCCGACGAGCGCCAGCGTCACGTGATAGACGACGTGCCGGCTGTCGACGATGCCGCGCCCGAAGTCCTCCATGTGGCGAAACAGGTTGATGTGCTGCAGCACCGGCGCCCACGGCCCGGTGCGCACCAGCGCGTCGCCGAGCGCGCCGACGAGCAGCAGGATCGCCAGCACGCTGAAGCACAGCACCGCGGCGAGGATCTGGTTGCGCGTGAGCGCCGACGCCAACAGGCCGAGCGCGATCGCGCTGGCGCCGACGAGCAGCGTGCCGAGATAACCGGCGGCGATCGGCCCCGCGTCGGGCGCCGCGCCGGCGGGCGCATACGCGCGCAGCACCACGACGTAGAGCAGCGTCGGCAGCCACAGCGCCGCCCAGAAGCCGAGCGCGCCGAGATATTTTCCCGCGATCACGTCCGCCTCGCCGACGGGCGCGGTGAGCAGCGGCTCGATCGTCCCCTGCCGCCGCTCCTCGGCGACCAGCCGCATGGTGATGACCGAAACCAGGAACATCACGAACAGCCAATAGAGGAACGTGCCGCCGAAGAAGTACTGCATGACCGCGCCGTGCGGCGTGTCGCGGCCGGAGAGCAGCTCCATGAACAGCCAGAACGAGTAGCCCTCGACGACCAGGAACAGCGTCAGCACGAGGTACGAGACCGGCGACAGGAAGTAGGCGGCCAGCTCGCGGCGCGCGATCACCAGCGCCTTCACGACGCGCGCTCGCGGGTGAGGCGCGCGAAGACCTCTTCGAGGCCGCGCGCGCGCGGAGACAATTCGCGCAGTCGGCCGCCGGCGCGGGCGACCGCCTCGGCGGCGGCCTCGCGCACGTCGCGCGTCGCGGCGACGGTGAAGCGCGCCACGTCGTCGGGCTCGGCGGCGGCCTCGACGCGCGTGACGCCTTCGAGCGCGGCGAGCGCGGCCTCGATCGCCTGCGCCGCGCCGCGCGCGATCACGATCAGATCGTGCGAGCGCTGAAGCTCCGCCGGCACGCCCTCGGCGATGATGCGCCCGCGATCGAGGATCACCACGCGCGAGCAGACGCTCTCGACCTCCGGCAGGATGTGCGTCGACAAGATCACCGTGCGCTCGCGCCCCAGCTCGGCGACCAGCGCCAGCACGTCGCGCCGCTGATTGGGATCGAGCCCGTCGGTCGGCTCGTCGAGGATGAGCACCTCGGGCCGGTGCAGGAGCGCATCGGCCAGCCCGACGCGCTGGCGATAGCCCTTCGACAATTGTCCGATCACGCGCCGCCGCTCGCCGGCGATGCCGACTTTTTGCGTGACGTCGTCGAGCCGCGCCGCCCGCGCGCGCGACGGCACGCCCTTGAGCGCCGCGCGGTAGCGCAGGTACTCGTCGACGCGCATCTCCGAGTAGAGCGGCACGCTCTCGGGCAGGTAGCCGATGCGCGCGCGCGCGCGCCGCGAGTCGGCGTGGAAGTCGACGCCGCAGACCTCCACGCGCCCGCGCGTCGCCGCCACGTAGCCGGTGAGGATGCGCATGGTGGTGGTCTTGCCGGCGCCGTTCGGGCCGAGGAAGCCGAGCACCTCGCCCGGCCGCGCCTCGAAGCTGACGCCGTCGAGCGCGGTCACGCCGGCGTAGCGCTTGGTGAGCTCGAGCGCGCGGATCACGGCGAAGGTTTACCTAAGATCGCGCCGCGCCGCCAGCGGGCGCGAGCGCTTGTCGACGAGGCGGGCGGGCGTCAGAGCCGGACCTGGATCTCGTAGCGGCGGTTCTTGGCCTTCTTGGCCGGCGTGTTGTCGGGCGTGACCAGCGGCTTCTCCGAGCCGAGGCCGACGGAGATGATCTCGCCCGCCGGCACGCCGCGCCCGACGAGCTCCTTGACGATCACCGCCGCGCGCCGCCCGCTCAGCTCTTTATTGTGCTCCGCCTTGCCCGCCGAGTCGGTGTGTCCCGAGACCTCGAACTTGAAGTTGCGCACGCCCGCCGCGTCGAGCTTCTTCTTCGCCTCGATCAGATCCGACGCTAGGTTCTTGAGCTTCTGCTCGCAGCCCTTGGCGAGCTGATCGGTGTCGCTCTTGAAGCTGCACTGGTTCTTGCGCCCCTCCTCGAGCAGCCGGGCGTTGATCTCTTTTTCGATCTGCCCCGTCGCCGCCGAGCCGACGGCGGTCTTCGCGATGTCCCACGGATCGTCCGCGCGCGCCGCGCCGGCGATCGCGAGCACGCCGAGGATGCCGAGCACTCTCGTCATGGCCACCTCCCCACCCGAGCTTACCCGACCGGCTCCACGGATCGAGCTTGACTCGCGCGCCGCCCGCAGCTAGAAAATGCCTTCGTCGCACACGGGGCGTTAACTCAGCGGTAGAGTGCCATCCTCACACGGTGGAAGTCACAGGTCCGAATCCTGTACGCCCCACTGATCCTCCGCAGTAGCTTCCGCAGATTCCGGGCGCCGATGTTCGAGACGACGCCGCGCTCAGCGCGTCGACCCGCTCGGCTATCGCGGCGTGTACTGCGCCAACGGGTCGAACGTGCTCGACGCGGTGTGGGCGGGCACGATGGCGACGATGCCGACTTGCTCGAGGCGCAAGCGATCGGCGAGGGCTTTGAGCGAAGCGTGGTTTTGCGCGGTGCTGTCGGAGAATGCCCAGGGCGCGCCGGCGAGCGCGCCGTTGCTCTTCAAAACCGCACTGTCGCCGAGGAAGAGCACGCCGCTCACCAAGTACGCAGCGCTGCCCGCGGTGTGACCGGGCAGCGCGAACACGCGCACGGATTTCGAACCGACCACCACGGTCTCGTCGTCGCGGAGCGCGCGCGTGACGTGCGTGCCGTTCGGCTTGGGCGACATGAGACGAGTGATCGGACCGTGCGACCTTTCACGGCCTTCGGCGAGAGCCACGTCCGCTTGCAGTGCATACACGGCGGCGTGCGGAAACAGGTGCGCGCCGGCCGTGTGATCGGGGTGGCCGTGCGTGAGGAAGATCGCGCTCACCGCGTCGCTGCCTAAATGGCGACGGCTCAACTCGGCGAGGATGGTCGTTCCCGTCGGGTCGTCGCCGGCATCGATGAGCAGCACTTTGCCGTCGCCCGCGTCGACCACGCCCACACACACGAAGCCGTCTTTCACGATGCGCACGTCCGGCGCAGGGGCCGCGCCGTCCACGATCGCGGCCAGGCCCCCAAACGCCGAATAGAAAATCACGCCCCCGGCCAAGGCGACCACGGCCAGCAACACGCCGGCGACCTTCAACACGGTTTTGACTGCTCGGTTCATCGTGACACCTGAGTCAGCATGGCGCTGGCGTCCCAGAGCTCGGCGGCGCGCGCCTGGTCGTACGACTCCTCCGATGAGCGAATCTCGCTCCGGCCCTCGAAATACTTGCCGCTGGTGCCGTCGAGCGCCGGGTCGACGAGCAGCCGAGCGAGCGCACCGCCCGATTCGTCGACGGTGTGGATGTTCGGCGACAGCAACAGACGGAGCAGCGGAATCAAGGGCGGCAGCACGTGCAGCCAGATCCAGCGCCACGGTCGCGGAAATTCGCGCGCTAAGCCGGTGCCGGGCATGAGGCCGGGGTCGAAGGCGTTGACGGTCACGCCGCTCGGCAGGCGACGGGCGAGCGCGTAACTGAAATAGACGTTGGCCAGCTTCGAGGTGACGTAGCGACGGCGGCTGTCGGTGCCGGGTTTGTCGGCGGCGCCGGCGGGGCCGAGCTCACCACGCGCCAGCGCCGCCGGCTGGTTCCAGGCCGGGGCCGGCATGCCGCTCTTCTGCGCCGGATCGTGGACTCCGCTGGCGACGACGGCGATGCGCGCCGGCGCGGTCAGCGACGGCAAGAGCAGGTTGACCAGCAGGAAGTGGCCGAGGTGATTGACGCCGAACGTGGTCTCGAAACCGTCGCCGGTGAAGGTTCTGGCGCCCTGCACGCCGGCGTTGCAGACCAGGCCTCGTAGCGGCGGCAGCTCGGCGGCGGCGAGGCGACGCGCGAGGTCGCCGGCGAAGGCGCGCACCGAGGCGAGCGACGCGAGGTCGAGCGCCATTGCCTCGACGCGGCCGGAGGGTGCAGCTCGCCGGAGATCTTCGACCGCCGCCTCGGCACGAGCCGGATCGCGGCAGGCGAGGACGACGTGCCAGTCGCCGGACGCCAACAGCGAGCGCGCGCACGCGAAGCCGAGGCCGGAGTTGCCGCCGGTGATGACGGCGGTGCGGGTGACGGTATTAGCTAGCGTGCTAGGCATATCGCTAGCATGCTAGCGATCGTCGGTGCTGTCAAGGCGGCTCATGTTGTCGGCGATGCGGCTGAGCATCTCGGTCAAGGCCGCGGTTTCGCCGCGGGTGAACCCGCGCAGCATGCGGGCGGCGAAGGCGGCCTCGCCGTGCGCCATCAACGCGTTACGCAGCCGTCGCGCCTTCGACGTGAGACGCACGGTCTTGCCGCGCGCGTCGCTCGGGTGCCGGCTGCGCGTGACCAAGCCTCGGCGCTGCATGCCCGCCAAGAGCCGCGTCAGCGTCGCCGACGTAATGCCGAGCTCGGCCTGCAGTGCGCGCTGATCGAGACCGTCCGCCGGCAGCAACTTCAGCACGTCCAACTGCGCGGCGGTCAGCCCCGTCGGCTGGAGCAGGATCTCGAGCGCGTTGCGCGCGGCCTGGTAGGCGCGTTTGAGAGCGAAGAGCGTCGGTTGCATGAGGTTGCCTCACCATACTACGTCGCGTTCGAGCTCGCTCCTCGGCGGTCGGCTAGCGGACGGCGCGGGCGAAGGCGCCTGGGGTCAGGCCGAGGATGCGCTTGAAGTGGCGGTGCAGTTGGCTCTGATCGTAGAGGCCCACGCTCGCTGCGACCTCGGCCTGCGGGAGGCCGCGCGCGAGCAGCTCCTGGGCGCGGCAGATGCGGCGATGGGTGACGTACGCGTGCGGCGGCAGGCCGACTTCGTCACGGAAGGCGCGGCATAGGCGGTACTTGTCGAGGCGCGCGTGGGCGGCGAGCTCGGCGAGCGTGACGGTCTCGGTGAGGCGCTCGTCGAGCAGCGCGCGGGCGCGCGCGACCGCTACGCTCCACGCGGATCTCGCGAGACGCGAGCCGCGCGGAGCGCTGGTCAGATCAACGAGAGCTGCGATCGCATCGCACGAATCCTGCTCGAGCTCGGACGATGTCGCGTCGTCGTCGAGCAGGCGTCGATGAAGCGCGACCAGCGGCCGGGCGCGCGGGTCGCGGCCGTCGAGCCCGTACTCGTCCGGAATCGCGAACGGCCGATCGAGCGCGGCGCGCGCATCCTCGACGAGCGCGTCGTCGAACAGCACGACCTGGAACCGCGCGCGCCCGTGTCGAGCGCGCTCGGCGTAGACCTCGCCCGGGACCTTGAGGCCGATCGTGCCGGGAGCGGTCGACCAGCGCGCGCGTCCGCGGGTCCATTCCGAGCGGCCCTCGAGGTGAAGCACCGTCGCGAAATGCTCCGGCACCGATCGCGACAGATGCACCCGACTCGTGAAGCGAGCCACCGCTACGCCGCGAAGCAAGCGCGGCCGGTGGAACGAGATCCGAACGGGAGCCTCCTGCGCAATGGCGAGATTCACCCTTCAACTATACGCGCCGGCCGCGCGCGCGCTTGGGCGTTCTTGGCACTCGCGCGCGATCGTTTTTCGCCAACTTCGTCCAATCGATCGCCGCCGCGCGCGGCCATGCTGAGCGAGGCTCAACCGAGGAGAATCGACATGCGCATCTTCGTCACGGGAGCAACCGGCTTCATCGGCTCCGCGATCGTTCAGGAGCTCATCGGCGCGCGGCACGAAGTGATCGGCCTCGCGCGCTCCGACGCCGCCGCCCGATCGCTCGCTGCCGCGGGCGCCCGCGTGCATCGCGGTGCGCTCGAGGATCTCGCGAGCCTCGAGCGGGGCGCGGCCGAATCCGACGGCGTCATCCACACCGCCTTCATTCACGACTTCTCGAAGTTCGAGGCCAGCTGCGAAACCGACCAGCGCGCGATCAATGCGCTCGGCGCCGCGCTCGCGGGATCGGGACGCCCGCTCGTCGTCAGCTCCGGGAGCATGGGGCTCGCCAACGAAGAGGCTGCGCCCAACGCTTCCATCCCGCGCAAATCGGAACAGACCGCGCTCGCGACCGCGGCCGCGGGCGTGCGCGCGATGGTCATTCGTCTCTCGCCGTCGGTGCACGGCGACGGCGACCACGGCTTCGTTCCGCGAATCATCGCCGTCGCGCGCGAGAAAGGTTTTTCGTCGTACGTCGGCGACGGGAAGAACCGCTGGCCCGCCGTGCACCGTCTCGACGCGGCTCGTCTCTACCGGCTGGCGATCGAGAAGGGCACCTCGGGCGCCAGGTTCCACGCCGTCGCCGACGAGGGCGTGCCGATTCGAGACATCGCGGAGATCATCGGCCGGCGCCTGAACGTGCCGGTCGTGTCGAAGTCGCCGGAGGAGGCCGTCCACCTGTTCGGCTTCGTCGGGCGCTTCCTCGCGATGGACGGGCCGTCTTCGAGCAGGCGAACCCAGGAGCAGCTCGGATGGCGCCCCAGCGAGCGCGGGCTGATCGCCGATCTCGAGCAGGGTCGCTATTTCGACTGAACGGCTGGTGCCACGTCGGGGTTGACGACGTTGATCGGGCGGCCGGCGGACCAGGCGACGATCTGGTCGAAGATGTCGGCAAATTGCAGCTCGTACTCGTCGCGGGTGACGTAGCCGAGGTGCGGGGTGGCGACGACGTTGGGCAGCGTGAGCAGCGGATCGGCGGGATTGGTGAGCGGCTCCTCGTCGAAGACGTCGACGGCGGCGAGGCCGGGGCGGCCGGCGCGCAGCGCCTCGACGAGCGCGCCGGGGGCGATCAGGCCCGCGCGGCTGGTGTTGACGAGCAGCGCGGTCGGTTTCATGCGCGCGAGATCGGCGGCGGTGACCAGGCCGCGCGTCGCGGCGACCAGGCGCAGGTGCAGTGAGACCACGTCGCTGTCGGCGAAGAACGACTCGCGGCTCGCGGCGATCGGCCAGCCGTCGGCGCGCGCCCGCTCGCGCGACGCCTCGCGCGCCCAGATGACGACGTTCATGCCGAACGCGCGCCCGTAGCCGGCGACCACCGCGCCGATGCGCCCGTAGCCGAGCACGCCGAGCGTCTTGCCCCGAAGCGTCCGGCCGACGCCGATCTGCCACGCGCCCCGCTTGAGCGCCGCCACCTGCTCGGGGAGCTGCCGCATCGCCGCCAGCACCAGCGCCCACGTCAGCTCGGCGGCGGCGTACGACGGCGTGTCGGCGTGCAGGTTCGACGACACGATCACGCCGCGCCGCGTGCACGCCTCGACGTCGAGGTGCGGATAGACGCTGCGCTGGCTGATCAGGCGCAGCTTCGGCAGCCGCTCGAGCAGCGGCGCGCGGATCTGCGTGCGCTCGCGGATCAGCACCAGCGCGTCGGTGTCGGCCAGCCGCGCGGCCAACGCGTCCGTGTCCTGGACGTGATCGTTCCAGATCGTCACGTCGAACGGCGCCAGCCGCGCGAAGCACGGCAGCGTGTGGAGCGTGTCGAAGTAGTCGTCGAGGATCGTCACCTGGATCGGCCGCGCGCTCGGCAGCGACGGGGGAACGTGGCGCATCGCGCGAGTGTACAATGGGGCGTGTTGCCGGTGATCTTCGTGTTGGTCGCGGTGGCGGTGCTCGGCACCACGCTCACCGCGCGGCAGCTCAACCGGCGGCGCGCGCGCGCGGGCGCGCAGATCCGCGAGCGGCTCGACGTGCACGCGGCCAACCAGGAGCACGAGCGCGCGGCGGAGGAGCTGATCGCGCGCTTCCAGCGCGGCGAGCTGGCGTGGGCCGACGCGCTGGCCGAGCTCGCGCGCCGCTTTCCCGACGACGACGCGGCCGAGCACGAGCGCGCGCTCGAGCGCTGGCTGGCGTTCAAACGCTGAGGACCGATGCCGACGACCCGCGAACAGATCGAAAAATTTCTCGCCAAGTACACGCCGGCGGTGCAGAAGGAGGCGCGCGCGGCGCGGCGGGCGTTGCGCAAGCTCATGCCGGCGGCGGTCGAGCTGGTCTACGACAACTACAACGCGCTGGTGTTCGCGTTCTCGGCGGGCGAGCGCGTGTCGCAGGTGGTGGTCTCGATCGCGCTCTATCCGAGCTACGTGACGCTGTTCTTCCTGCACGGCGTCGGGCTGGCGGATCCGGACGGCCTGCTGTGCGGCGAGGGGCGCACCATCCGGCACATCCGGCTCGAGAGCGCGCGCGATCTCGCGCGGCCCGCGGTTCGCGCGCTGCTGAAGCAGGCGCTCGCGCGCGCCGAGACGCCGATGCCGAAAAGCGGCCGCGGCTCGACGGTGATCAAGTCGATCTCGGCCAAGCAGCGCCCGCGCCGGCCCAAGGCGTAGCGCGTGCCGCCGCTGCTCTACGGCGAGCTGGCGTCGTGGTATCGGCTGATCGATCCGCCGGCGGATCATCGCGAAGAGGCGGCGTGCTTCCAGGCCGCGTTCGAGCGCGCGGTGGGGCCGCGGCCGGAGACGCTGCTCGAGCTGGGCGCGGGCGCGGGCCACAACGCGCTTCACCTGAAGCGGCGCTTTCGCTGCACGCTCACCGATCGCTCGCCCGAGATGCTGGCGCTCAGCCGCGCGCTCAATCCCGAGTGCGAGCACGTCGCCGGCGATCTGCGCGAGCTGCGGCTCGGGCGCTGGTTCGACGCCGTGCTGGTCCACGACGCGGTGACGTACATGACCTCGGAGGAGGAGCTGCGCGCCGCGGCGGCGACGGCGTTCGCGCACACGCGGCCGGGCGGCGCGGCGGTGTTCGCGCCCGACTGCGTGCGCGAGACGTTCCGCGAGTCGAGCGAGCTCGTCGAAGGCGCCGACGGGGCGCGTGCGCTGCGCGGGCTCCTGTGGTCGTGGGATCCCGATCCGGCGGACGACACGTACCGCACCGAGTACGCGCTCGTGCTGCGCGACGGCCTCGACGTGAAGGCGGTCCACGATCGCCACGTCGAGGGGCTGTTCTCGCGCGCGACGTGGCAGCGCGTGCTGGCGGGCGCGGGCTATCGCGTCGAGCCGCTCGAGCGCCCGCTCGGCGACAACGTGTTCGACGAGGTCTTTCTCTGCACCCGGCCGTGATGCGGCAAATTGCCGTCAGTCGAAGAGGCGCAGGAACTGGCGCGGCGCGCGCTTCTTGCGCAGGCAGCGGGTGGCGGCGCTCATCAGGCAGACCGAGAGCGCGCTGCGGCGGCGGCCGGTGCGGTTGGTGCCCGAGCGGTGCCACACGTGGTTGTGGATGATCAGCGCCTCGCCGGCGCGCGCCGGGATCGGCACCGCGCGGCGCTCGGCGTCGGCGGTTTGCAGCGCGTCGGCGGGGATCACGCCGCCCTCGCGCGTCGACAGGCCGGCGCGGTGGCTCTCGGGGAGCACCTCGAGGCAGCCGGCTTCGGCGGGGCAGTCGTCGAGCGCGGTCCACAGCTGCACCAGCGGCGGGCGATCGACGCCCCAGAACGCGCCGCCGTCCTGGTGCCATGGCAGCGCGGTGCCGCCGCTCGCGCTCTTGGTGAACAGCACCGCGCGATAGAGCGCGATCGGGCCGTCGATGAGCGCGCGCGCGACGCGCTCGAACAGCGGGTTCGCGATCCACGCGCGGAACAGCGGATCGAGCTCGAGCTTTTCGATCTTGCGATAGTCGGGCGACGGGCCCTGCCAGCCGGCGCCGAAGGTGAGATCTTCGTAGCGGCCCGTCGCCGAGTCGCGCTGGAAGAACAGGCCCTCGTGGCGCACGCGCGCGCTCATCAGGTCGTCGACGCGGGCCGAGAGCGCGGCCAGCGCGTCATCGGCGAGCACGCGGCCGAGGCGCGCGAAGCCGAGCGCGCGATAATCGGCGAGCGCGGGCGCGAGGTCGAGCTCGGCGGCGCCGTCGGCGAGCAGCGTCACGCGGGCGGCGCCACGCGCGCGAGGAAGCGTCCCACCGCGCGCAGCACCGGCAGCGGGATCTCGTGGCCGCCGCGAAACGCCATCCACTCGACGTCGAGCCCCGCCGACGCCAGCCGCTCGCGCAGCGTCTCGGCGACGGAGAACGGCAGCAGCGGATCCTCCTGGCCGTGCGCCAGCAGCACCGGCAGGCCGCGGCGCGCGGCGAGGAGCGGCGTCTGCTCGCGCTCGGCGATCAGCGTCGAGGAGAGCAGCACCAGGCCGGCGAGCGGCGCCGCGCGGTGCAGCGCCACGTCGAGCGCCAGCATCGCGCCTTGCGAAAATCCGCCGAGCACCAGCCGCCGCCCGCCTGTGTGCAGCTCCCGCTCGACGTCGTCGAGCAGCGCCGAGAGCCGCGCGCGCGCCTCGGCCAGCCCGCTCGGCACCTCCGCGGTATCGAAGCTGCGCCGCGCGCCGAGCGTCAGCCGCTCGAGATCGATCATCCACCACGCGCGCATCTGCTCCATGCCCTCGACGGTGAGCGGCGCCGCCGGGAAGACGAACCGCGTGTCGGCCGGCGCGCGCAGCATCGGCCCGAGCGCCACCAGGTCGTCGCCCGGCGCGCCGAACCCGTGACACAGCACCGCCACCGGCCCATCGCCTCCGCCCGCCCCATCCACGCCGCCGGTCACCCGAGCCTGGAGCCCACCCAGCTTCATCACGCGCATCGCTGCACTCTACCGCTCCCCGCGAAACGGTTCATACTCGGATCGATGAGCAAGAGCGTGCGCGACCAACTCCTCGAGCAAGGCGTCGTCAAACCCAAAGCCCCCGCTCCATCGCCGCCCGAACGATCGCGCGCTCCCGTCGAGGAAAAGTCCTCGCCCCCGCCATTCGACGCCCCCGCGCGCGGCGTGATCGTCGAGTCCCCGGCGCGTCCGAGAGCCACGCGCGTCTGCGAAGACTGCGGCGCCCCGCTCTCCCGCACCAACGCCCACGCCCGCTGCCCCGAATGCATCGCCGATCAATAGCGACAAACGCCGTCGCGCGTGAGCAGCGGTCCTTCGTGCGGCTCGTCACTCGCTCCCCGGCGCTCCTCGACGAAATCGCGTACGATTGACTTCGTGACCGCAGCCCCCGGAACGCTGATCTGCCCCGCGTGCGGCGCGCAATACGGCGTCGGCGCCTTCTGCGCCACCGACGGCACGCCGCTCGTCCGCGCCGGCGCCACCGACCGCGTCGGCCAGGTCCTCGCCGAGCGCTACCGCCTCACCCGCCTGCTCGGCCAGGGCGGCATGGGCCAGGTCTACGCCGCCGAGCACCTGCACATCGCCAAAAAATTCGCCATCAAGCTCCTGCGCCCCGAGGTGCTGTCGAGCCCCGAGGCGGTGGTGCGGTTTCGCCAGGAGGCGTGGACCGCGTCGTCGATCGGCCACGAGAACATCATCGGCATCGACGATTTCGCCACGCTGCCCGACGGCACGGTCTACCTCGCGATGGAGCTCCTCGACGGAGAATCGCTGGCCGAGCGCATGAAGCGCGCGCCGATTCCGCCGCCCGAGGCCGCCGAGCTGATGCGCCAGGTGTGCCGCGGGCTCGCCGCCGCGCACGAAAAAGGCATCGTGCACCGCGATCTCAAGCCGGAGAATTTGTTCGTCGTGCGGCGCGAGCCGCCGCTGGTGAAGATCCTCGACTTCGGGATCGCCAAGGTGTTCGGCGGCTCGGAGCCGTCGGTGCAGACGCGCACCGGGCAGATCATCGGCACGCCGCAGTACATGTCGCCCGAGCAGGCCTGCGGCAAAACGCCCGGGCCGTCGACCGACGTCTACTCGCTCGGCGTGATCATGTACGAGGTGTTCAGCGGGCGGGTGCCGTTCCCGGGCGACTCGGCGCTCGAGGTGCTGACGCAGCACTTGAGCAAGATCCCGTCGGCGCCGTCGGCGGTGGCGCCGGAGCGGCAGATCGCGCCGGACCTCGATCGGCTGATCCTCGGGATGATGTCGAAGGAGGCGGGCGAGCGGCCGGGGCTCGGGCGCGTGCTGGAGGTGCTGGGCGGCGCGAGCTACGCGGGGCCAAGCGTGGCGCGGGCGATCGCGCCGCCGATCGCGACGCCGCCGGCGTTCGCGGCCGGCGCGGCGCAGACGGGCTCGACGACTTTTCCGGCGGGCGCGGCGGCTTTCCCGACGGGCGCGGGCGGCGCGGCGGCGAACGCGGGCGGCGCGGCGGCGAACGAAAAATCGCGTCGCGGGATCTGGATCGCGCTCGGCGCGCTCGGCGTCGCGGCGGCGGCGGCGATCGGCGTGGTCGCGATGCGCGCGCGCAGCTCGCCGACGCCGGCGGCCGCGATCGGCTCGCGCGAAAACGCGCCGCGCGGGATCGCTCCGTCGGTGGAAGCGCCGTCGTCGTCCGCGGCGGCGACCACCACCGTGCTCGTCGACTCGATCCCGGTGCGCGCGCAGATCCTCCTCGACGGCAAACAGATCGGCATCACGCCCGAGGACGTGCACGTTCCGGCCGGCGGCGTCGAGCGCGTGGTGCTGCGCAAGGACGGCTTCGCCGATCACGAGCTGGTGGTCGATCCGGCGCAGGGCCACAAGCTGGTGGTCAAGCTGCAGCGCGCCGAGGCGCCGCGTGCCGAGACGGCGCACCCGGGCCATTCGCCGTCGCACGCCGGCTCGCGCGAAGCGAACGCACGCGAATCCAGTTCGCGCGAAGCGAACGCGCGCGAATCCAATTCGCGCGAAGCGAATGGCGCGCGCGAAGCGAATGGCGCGCGCGAAACGAGCGGCTCGCGCGAAACGAGCGGCTCGCGCGAAACGAGCGGCTCGCGCGAGGCGTTCGCGCCCGCCGAGCCGAGCACGCCGTCCAAGCCCGAGCCGCGCCCGCGCCCCGCCGCGCGCGACGCGCTCACCGAGCGCATCGACGCCGAGGCGCGCATCGTCGCGCCGGGCTCGCGCCGCGTCCACACCGTGCAGGGCGCCGGCCCGCGCACCGACTGGTTCGTGCAGCTCGACGGCAACCGCTGCTACACCTTCGTCGGCACCGTCGAGTCGGGCGGCCTCTACCTTTATCTGTGGGGCCCCGGCGGCCGCCGCCTGGTCGATCACCGCTCGCGCACGCAGACCGGCGCCATGAACTTCTGCACCGCGTTCCCCGGCGCGTATCACCTGCAGGGAAAAGTCGCGGGCGGCGGCGGCGGCTACAAGGTCGGCGTCTACACGCGCTGAGCTTTGCGCGGCAGGCGCACCGCGAACGTGGTGCCCTCTTCGTCCGTCGAGCGCACCGCGATCGTGCCGCCGTGCGCCTCCACGATCTGCCGCACGATGTAGAGCCCGAGCCC
>Ga0070741_10011666_pt1 | contig 16142 bp, 15 predicted proteins | sample Coa_R1_4_FD_66440 | JGI IMG/M metagenome (GOLD analysis project Ga0070741, IMG submission 66440) | Surface soil microbial communities from Centralia Pennsylvania, which are recovering from an underground coalmine fire - Coalmine... | ecosystem: Environmental > Terrestrial > Soil > Unclassified ...
AGCATGCCGGAGCCGAGCCGGACCAAGGCAAACAGGAAGACGGCGTGCAGGATATTCGAGATGCGGCTGGTTCCGCCGCAGCGAACATTGGCGAGGCTCCGCGCCGGAATCCCCACGCTCAGAGGCGCCCCAAATATTCCGGCACAGAGGTTGGCAATGCCGTAGGCTCCGAGTTCCGCATCGGCATCGCTGCGCTTCAAATTCTGATGGCGTCCGCGAAAGTGTTCCACCACGCGCGACGTTAACAGCAAATTGATCGAAGTAACAAAGGCCAGTCCAAATGCGCTGGGGAGGACCTTCAGCGCATCTTCGGGGCTCCATGAGAAACCCGCGAGGGGCGGAAGGGTCAACCGGAGCGAACCGACCTCGGCGACATGCAAGCTGAAGATCCGTGTTATCGCTCCGGCCAGTGCCATGCCCACAAGCGGCGCAGGCAATAGCGGCGCCCAGCGGGTCGACAATGCGGCCGCCAAAATTACCGTAGCGCCCAACAAGATGGGCCCCCACTGACCTTCCGGTACTTCCCGTAATACGGAAATCAGTTGCGCGAGCGAACTCTCGCCGCCCGGTGCAGGCACATCCAAAATTACGTTGAGTTGTGAGATCGCCATGATGGCCCCGATCCCGGCCGAAAAACCGGCAACGACCGGAATCGGGACCCGGCTCACGTGGCGTCCTAAACGCAGAACGCAAAAGGCCATCATGAGCACAGAGGCCACAATCGAGATCTTGGCAGCGCCGCCAATGCCTTGGGCGCGAACGGCGCTGGCGATGAACGGAACCGTGACGCTGGCGGTGCCGCCGATGAGGACCGGATTGCGGCCCAGAAGCGCCGTGACGGGCGCGGTCAGAATGGACGTCAGAACACCCAGAACCGGCGGCAACCCCATCAAAGCTGCCATCGAAAGTCCGTAAGGAAGCGCGATCAGAGCGGCGATCAGACCGCCGCCGCAATCACCCAGGAAGCGCTGCCAATTGTACTTACCCGTTTTCCTGATCATGTGCCGGTCAGGCCATCACCTTGAGGAATGCGGTCTTGAACTTATTCATCTCCTCCTGGGTGCCGACAGTGACGCGGACATACGTCGGCCAGCTGGGCCAGACGCGGCCGATGTAGACTTTTTCCTTGCGCATGGCGAGGGCGACTTCTTCGCCCGGCCGTTTCACGTCGACCATGAACTTGTTGGACATGGTCGGCACGTAATGGAAGTTGTGCTTATCGAGGAAGGCCAGCGTGTCTTCCCGGACGTTCTTGATGATCTCGCGGCGCTCGGGAACGAGATTCTTCACCTTGAGACTGGCTTGGGCGGCTACCATCGAAGTGATCGGCATCGCTCCTGCGCTGAAGGGGACAAACTTCTGCAGCAGGTCGGGACGGGCGAATGCCGCGCCGGCGCGAAGCCCGGCCATACCGTAGATTTTCGAGAAAGTGCGCAGGATGATTACGTCTTTGCCCGCGGCCACCAGGTCGCTGCTGAACGGAATACCCGCAATATGGGCGTAAGCTTCGTCCACTACCAGCACGGATCCAGCGGGTTTGTTCCCGGCGAGCCAGGCGATATCCTCTTTCGGCGTTACCGAGCCGGTGGGATTGTTCGGATTACAGACGTAAATGAGCCCGGCATCCGGAGACGCCTGGGCCATTGCTTTGACATCGTGCATGTAATCTTTCGTGAGCGGAACGCGAATGACCCTCGAGCCAATGAATTTGGCCGCGCGTTCGCCGGCTTCATAGCCGGGATCGGCGGTAACAAAAGGTTTCGATGGCGAAGTGAATGCCAGCACGGTCTGATGCAGCGGCGCGCTCGAACCGGCGAAGATCTGGACGTGATCGGGGGGAAGGCCTTCCTGCTCGGCCATCAGTTTTTGAACCGCGTCGGTCTCGGTGTACATATACCGGCCGCCTTTGGCGACGATTCCGTGTATCGCTTGACGGGCTTCGTCGCAAGGCCCGAGTGGGTTTTCGTTGGCGTTAATCATCACGGCGCCGGGCGGCACGTTTTCGACTTTCGATAACTGCGCCAGGGCCGGTTCGTTATAGAACGGCAAGGTGGCACCCGCGCTCAGCATAGCCGCCAAACGGCCAAAGCTCCGCCGCGAAAAGCCCCGTTCCACAAACTCCATTCTTGCTTTGCTCGTAAGAGTCACGTTTTATCTCCTTATGGGCACACAAATACCGGGCGCTGGAAATCCTTCGTGAACGAGGACAAACGTCCAGCGTGGTGGTTGAACTGCGATTAGCTCTGAACGGGGAGAACAGTGCGCGGCGGGGCGTCGGTAGATCCTTCAGGCTGCCCAGAAACTCATGGCCGGACGTACATGCTGAAGGAAGACGAGACAGAATAACCCTAACCCAGCCCGCTGAACAAAGTCAAGCATCGAGTGTTGGCATCGAGTGTTGGCTCGGTAGTACCAGCACTGCCGGCTGTAACCCCAGGCTCGATAAAAGATTTCGATTAGGATGCAATGAGATTTCTTCGTGACACATCACGGGGGCTGCTGTACTATTTCGGAAAGCATCTCGTATTTCGGTAAGATTGCTCGCGCCAAGCCGCGCCTCGCGGATCGACGTATATCCCAAGACGCACAACCTCGATAGTTTCATAGGCCTCAGTAGGCCACCCACATAAGCTCGAATTCTCGGAGGTAAGTTGTGTACTATCGACCTATTACGCGTGTCTTCTTCGCGGCCGTGCTGAGCGCGGCCACGGTCCTACTGCTCCCGGCCCAATCGTATGTTGGCGGCGTGCGCGGCGCCATTCAAGATCAGGGCGGCGCTTTCATGCCCGACGCTAAAGTCACGCTGACCAACGTGGCTACGAACGTCTCAAGATCTACCGTGACCAACGGTTCGGGCGAATATTCGTTCTCGCAAATCGAGCCTGCCACGTACATGCTGTCGGTCGAGTCCGGGGGGTTTAAGAAACTGGAGCATCCGAATGTAATCGTAGCTACCCAGGAGTTTCTAACGATCGATCTGAAGATGGAAGTTGGCGAAGTCAGCAGCAGCGTGCAAGTTACTGCCGAAGTCCCGCTCATTGAAAGTTCCAACGCATCGAACGGCCAGGTACTGGATACTCAGAAGCTGACGGATTTACCCAACCTGGGCCGAAATCCGTTTCTGATGTCGAAACTGTCGGCCAACGTGAATCCCGTCGGCGACCCGCGATTCAATCGGTTTCAGGACCAGAGCGGCTCGTCAGCGATTTCGATTTCCGGCGGGCCCGTTCGCGGCAATAACTATTTGATCGATGGTATTCCGATCACCGATTCGACGAACCGTGCCGTGATCATCCCGTCGATTGAAGCAACCCAGGAGATGAAGCTGCAGACAGAGACCTATGACGCCACGATGGGCCGCACCGGGGGCGGCGTTTTCAACACTACGCTCAAGTCTGGAACCAATGACGTTCATGGGTCGCTTTTCGGCTATACGCGCCAGAGCGACTGGCTGGCGAATCAATACTTTCGCAATGCCACCGGACAGCCGAGGCCGGATACTCCGCAATATCAGTGGGGCGGATCGTTTGGCGGACCGGTTTTCATTCCGAAGCTGTACAACGGCAAGAACAAGACATTCTTCTATGTGGTGACGGAGAGCTATCGGCAGAAGTCGCCCTTATCGGACCAGTATGCCCTGCCTACCGCGCTCGAAAAGGCAGGCAACTACTCCCAGAGTTCGGCAACCATATTTGATCCGTCGTCAGCGCACGCGTGTACCGCGGCCGACAACTGTCCCGCCGGCGTTACCGTGGCCCGGTCGCCATTTGCTGGAAATATCATCCCGAAGTCCCAGATCAATCCGGTGGGCGCCGCGATTTTAGGGTATCTGCCGCTGCCCACCCGCAGCGCGAAAACAGACAGCTATAACTTCACAGGCGTCGATACCCTCACCGACCGCGCCGATGAATACACCGCGAAAGTCGATCAGACGATCACCGAGTGGTGGCGGGTCAATGCCTATTACATGCATTACAAGAGCCGCGAACCGGGAGGGAACAGCCTGGGCACACTGCCCGGAGGTAGCAGCAACGGTCCGTACCTGCTGTTTCGGAAGGTGGACGCGACGGGTGTGAACAGCGTCATGACGCTCAACCCCACCACGGTGCTCACGGTGCGATACGGTTTCAACCGATTTCCGAATTTCACAGAGGGCATCAGCTATGGCTTCAACCCGTCGACGCTCGGACTGCCCGCCAGTTACGCGGGCCAGATCCAATCCTCGTACTTTCCCGAGATCGACCTGCTGAACAACAAAATCAGCTCGACCTCGCCCAGCATTTCCGTGTTCTCGTCCAAGAACTTGTCCGGAAGTGTCTCGAAATACATAGGGCGGCATAACATCAGCGCCGGCATGGACTACCGGTCAATTCACACGGATTTCACGAGCTTGAGCTTTGCCGCGGGGGACTTTGCGTTCAATGGTGTGTTCTCGCGCCAATTTCCAACCCTGACTAACGGGACGGGCGCCGATTTCGCGGACGTGCTGCTCGGGTTTCCCTCGAGCGGTTCGGTGAATACGACGACGAAGCTCTACGATTACGTTCGTTATTATTCCGGATTCTTCCAGGACGACATTCGCGTGAGCAGCAAGCTGACTGTGAACCTGGGGCTCCGGTACGAATACGAAACCGGCCTGGCGGAAAACAACAATAGCCTGGTGGTCGGGTTTAATAAGACAGCCGTCAACCCTGTTGGCGCGAATGTGACGGGAGTCGCGCCGATGGGCGTGCTGCAATACGCCGGGGTCGGCGGTAATCCGACCTCCTGCTGCAACGTGCCGACTACCAAGTTTGGGCCGCGCGTCGGCGCCGCTTATCAGTTGAATGGCAAGACGACCTTGCGCGCCGGATGGGGTTTGTTCTATGCGCCCACGATTTTCTCCACCGATGCGAGCATCGCTCCTGGTTATACGCAGTCGACGCCTTATGTCGCAAGCAATGACGGCAATGCCACCCCGGCCAATTCGCTCAGCAATCCTTTCCCGAGCGGAATCCTGCAGCCGGTCGGGCACACGCTCGGCGCGCTCACCGCGATCGGTTCCACTTTTAATTACCTGGACCAGAACCGCACGGCGGGCCGGATCCAGCAATTCTCGGTCGACATCCAGCGCCAATTGCCGTTCGGTATCGCGCTCGAGGTCGGCTACATCGCATCCCGCTCTAGCGACCTTCAGCCGGCTCCTACGGGCAACGGCAATATGAATATCAATCAGGTGCCGGATAGCGCTCTCTCTCTGGGATCGAAGCTCAACTCATCGGTGCCCAATCCGTTCTATGGTCACGGCGGAACCGGCGTGATCGGCGCCGCGAATGTGGCCCAAGCCCAGTTGCTGATGCCGTTTCCGGAATACAGCACCATAGGCGAGGTCACCAATCCCAGCCACGCTCGATACGACTCGATGGTGATCACGGCGCAGAAGAGGCTGTCGGCCGGAGTCACGTTCTTGAGCACGCTCACCTGGTCCAAGAACATGGACAACGAATTCGGCAACGGAACTGCAAACTCATTCAACGGATTTTCTGGACCGTCTCCGGCATCGCAACCGCAGGATTCATACAATCTGCAGAACGAGTGGTCCCTCGCTTCGGTGAACACGCCGCTGCGCTTCACGGGCGGGTGGACGTACTACCTCCCGTTCGGGAAAGGGAAGCGGTTGCTGAATCAGAGCAGAGTGCTGGACTACGCGGTCGGCGGCTGGGCGGTGAACGGAACCACGATCTATCAAACCGGGTTCCCGCTGTTCGTTTTCCAACAAAATCTGAACTCGGTGATCGGGACCGGCGAACAGCGTCCGAATGCCACGGGCATCAGTCCGGCGACGTCGGGCAGCGTGGAGCAGCGCCTGAACGGCTATATCAACCCGGCAGCATTTTCGCAGGCGCCCGCGTTTACCTTCGGAAACCTCGCGCGCTCTCTGCCGAATCGGGGGCCGGGCATGGCCAACTGGGACCTCTCGGTCTTCAAGGACTTCACCATTCTGGAGCGCCTCAAAGGTGAGTTCCGCGCGGAGGCTTTGAACGCGATGAATACGCCGCTGTTCTCGAATCCCAATACTCAATTTGCGCCGAACAGCAGTTCTTTCGGCAAGATCATCTACCAGGCCAATCTCCCCCGTCAGCTGCAGCTCGGCGTTTATTTCCACTTCTGAACCTCACCGGGCGTGACCGGAAGTTAACATGTCCGGTCACGCCCTAACTTATTCCGCCATCTCGCGTATAATGACCATCGAGCCTTGTGGCTTGAACCCTCCGAGCGCGAGAGATGTTTCGTACGCCCAGTTGCGTATTTCTCGTAACAGCCTGCGCCTTTCTGGCCGCAGCGGATACCCGTCCATCTTCCAAGCTCACCGTGGTCCTGGATTTCCGAGGAGCGCATTCCGATCGCTCCGTCACCGCCATGGAGCACGAAACTGAGGACATCTTGAAATCCTCCGGCCTGTATCTGGATTGGCGTTTTGCCGGAGAGGCCGCGCACGAGACTTTCGACGACCTGGTCGTCGTGCAATTCAAGGGTGCTTGCAAGGTCGAACCGATTCCTTATGTGTACGACGAACTAGGTCCGCTGGCCTTCACGTACTCCGCGGACGGCACCGTTCAGCCCTTTACGCAGGTCTCCTGCGATAAGGTGGCAGCCACGGTGCGTTCCGCGATGTGGGGTGAGGATTTTCACCGAGCAGACTTCCTGTTCGGCCGCGCGCTCGGACGAGTACTCGCGCACGAGCTGGTCCATATGCTGACCGCTTCGGCGCAGCACGGCCACGAGGGCGTTCACAAGCCCGCGCTCTCCGGTAGGGAACTGATCACGGGCACCCTGCTGCTTAGCCCTGCCGATATCGCCCGCTTGCGGGAAAACCAGAAAGTTTCACCGCTGAGACGCTGAGACGCGCAGAAAAAAACTGGACTTGCGCGTCCGGTGCGGCGGAATCGCGTTTGTTCGGGTTCGCGCGCGGAGGGGGCGGAGGGAACTTGGGGCTGCCGCCCCGGGGCGCTGGGGAAATAGGCTGCCTTACCTAGCTTGCTGCGCCAGGGCTTGCCCCAACGCTTGATCGGCCGCGGCACCCGCGGCATCGCCACTGAGTTTGCGGGCGACGGCGCGGTTGACGTACGCGTTCTGATAACCAGGTTGCAGGTGGACGGCTTGATCGAAATCCGCGATTGCCGCAGCATACTGCTTGAGCATCAGATGGGCGTAGCCGCGAGCGTTGTAGGCTTGCGGCAGCTTCGGATTCTGCTCGATCGCCTGTGTGAGCGCCTGAACAGCCTCTGTGTAGCGTCCCTCACGCAAGAGTTGGCGGCCCTGTTCGTGATAACCGGGGGGGCTGCTTGTCGGGCTCGCCGGTTTAGCTGCGAGGGATGGAACTGGGGCGGGCGGTTGCGCCGCGGCCGGCTGGGTGTCGGTCGATGTATCGGGCAGTCGCACGTTATCAGTATCCGGCTTCGCTTCTTCAGCGCGCGCTTTCGCAATGAGTTCGTCAACTTTTGCTTGAGCCGCGGCGATCAGTTGGACCGTCTCGCTGTTGGACGGATCGAGCACTTGTGCCTGCTGTAAATCCGACAGCGCCTGGTCGAACTTTCCGGATAAATAATACGAACGGCCGCGCGCTGCCCATGCGGGCGCATAGTGGGAGTCCATGGTGATCGCGGTCGACCGATCGGCAAGCGCTTTGTCGTGATCTCCGACGAGATCATAGGCGGCGGCGCGTGCGACGTAAGCTTGGGCGCTCTTCGGATCGAGCTCGACTGCGCGCTGCCGGTCCGCCAGCGACTCCTGGTATTTCTCGAGGTGCGCGTAGACCGCGCCGCGCGCCAGGTAGAGGGGCGGATCATTCGGAGCCTGGCGAAGGGCTTCGGTGAAATCGGCGAGCGCGCCCTCATTGTCTCCCAGTCGCTCCCGCACGGCTCCACGCACGCGAATCGCCCGCCCGTCCTGCGGCGCAACGCGCAGGGCGGCATTCAGGTCTTCCAGAGATCGCGGAAAGTCGCCCAACTCGGCATATGCAATCGCCCGCTCGGTCAACCCGCTTTCGGAATCCGGCTTGGCGCTCAGGAAAGCATTGAAATCCGCGAGGGCATCCTGGGTTCGGTGCTGGGCGGCACAAGCCTTGCCCCGGTCCAGGTAGAGCTCCGCACGATCGGGCGCCAGCTTCAGCGCCTCTGTGAAATCGGCTTCCGCCCCGTCGTATTTCCCGATGCCTGAAAGTGCGTTCCCGCGCGCCTCGTAAATTTCGGCGTGGCGCAGGTTCAGATAGAGGGCAGCCGTATAGTCCTTGATTGCCTCGCCGTACTGCGCACCGGCCAGCCACAGATCGGCACGGGCGGCGTATGATGCGGCATCTCCAGTCTGGAGCTGAATCACATGACCGAGATCGGCGATCGCCTTCTCGCGATCGCCCTTGGCTTGATAGTCCCGCGCACGCGCGCTCCACGCCGCGGCATTCGAGGCGTCGGCCTGAACCGCCTCTGTGAATGCTGCGATGGCGTCGTCGCGGCGCCCGGCTCTATCGAGACGCTGCCCGCGCTCCAGCGCAGCGCGGGATTTCTTCGGGTCCGCCTTCGAATCCTCAGACGCCCCGCACCAGGGCGCCAGGATAACCATCGATAATATAATCTGCGCGAGGATCCGCACTGCCGAAATGCCTCAATTTCTGCACATAGTGTACACTCGAAGCCGGAAACATGAGCCATGAACCCTTCGATGCGCCGCGCGTCGCGATTAACCGGGTCTACACGCGCCGCGGCGACCAGGGCGATACCGGCTTGGCGGGCGGCCAGCGCGTGCCCAAAGATTCGCCGCGCATCGAGGCGTATGGCACCGTTGACGAGCTGAACGCGTTTCTCGGCGCAGCGCGCGTGACGACGGCTGAGGTCGCGGCCACCAAGCCCGGCCTGGCGCCGCTGGTACCGATCCTTTTGCGGGTCCAGCACGAACTGTTCAACCTCGGATCGATCCTCGCCACATTGCCGGAAGACGTGCATCCGAAGCAGGCCCGCATCACGGATGCGGATGCCGCGCGGCTGGAGGCGGAGATCGATTGGATGAATGCCGAACTGCCGGCGCTGCGCTCGTTCGTCCTGCCAGGCGGCAGCCGGCTCAACGCCGATCTGCACATCTGCCGGACGGTGTGCCGCCGCGCCGAGCGGGCAGTGGTCGCGCTCAGCCGGAGCGAAACGATTCCGCCCGAGGCCGTCCGCTATCTCAACCGGCTGGGCGATGCGCTCTTCGTGTGGAGCCGCTGGGCGAGCCATGTGACGGGCGCTGCCGAGACGTTGTGGGATCCGAATCAATAGATTCGAAGGCGCTTGAGGCGTGTCCCACTGATATCATGGGCTTGTACCATGGCGTTAATCGCCGTCTCGGGTCATCCTGGATGCCGTTTTGAAGAGGTGGCGCGGCTCACCGCCCACCAACTGGGATTCGAGCTGCTGACACAGGCCCGCATCCAGTCTGCAACCGCGCAGGAATTCGGCGCCGAGACGCACATCCCCGAAAAAGCTTATCCGAGCCTGGTCACATCAATCCTCGCTCGCCTGGCGACCGAACACCATCTGGTGTACTGCGCGATCGGTGGCGAGTGCCAGGCGCGCCACTTTCCCGGGATGCTGCGCGTCCACGTGGTGGCGCCCGAAAATGTGCGCGTGGGCAACCTGATGCTCGATCACCGTCTGCAACGCGATGCCGCGCGGAAGTTGCTCCTTGAGCTCGAAGCCGCCGAACGCGCCGCACGCAAAGCGAAGTTCGGCAAGATGCGCGCCACGGCGGATCAGTTCGATCTGGTTCTGAGCGCCGAATTACTCAGCACCGAACAAATGGCCGAGCTCATCCGCACCGCGGCGGAGTCGCTCGGGCTGAAGGAGCGCGGCTTACTGAGCGCTGCCGCCGAAGCCCAGCTTCAATTTCAGATGCGGTTGCGGCTGGCGCGCCACGGCCTCGTGCCGCCCGACAAGATCACCATCCGCCGCAAGATGTTCGCTCACCCGAGCGAAGAGATGTTCGCCAATCTCCTGGATTTTTACCGCATCGCCTGGGATTATGAGCCGCGGAGCTTCCCGGTTCAGTGGGACCGCGACGGTACCGTGCGGGAAGCCTTTACTCCCGACTTCTACCTCCCCGAGTTCGATCTCTACGTGGAACTGACTACCATGAAGCAGTCGCTGGTCACCAGGAAGAATCGCAAAGTGCGGCTTTTGCGGGAGTTGTACCCCGATCTGAACATCCAGGTCTTTTACCAGAAAGACTTTGAAAACCTGATCTTCAAGTATGGCCTGGCTGAGCGGACCGTCGAGGCATGAGCGCGGCATCCATACCTGGAGTGGATCGCATCCTCTTTACCGAGGAAGAGATTGAGGCACGCATCCTTGAGCTTGGCGGCGAAATCTCGCGGCGCTACGCGGGAAAGACGATCAAGCTGATCGGAGTTCTCAAGGGCTCGATCTTTTTTCTGACCGCGCTGGCCCGGCATATCGAGGTCCCGGTCAAAATTGATTTTCTGGGCATCTCGAGCTTTTCCAACAAGAGCGGCGCGCCCGGCGTGGTGCGGATCGCTAAGGACCTGGATGAATCGATCGAAGGCGAAGACGTGCTGCTGGTGGAAGATATCGTGGACACTGGCTTTACGCTGCGCTATTTGCTGCAGACCCTCGCGGGCCGCGCGCCCAATTCCCTTTCGGTGTGCACGTTTCTCGACCGCAATTCGCGGCGTATCGTGCAGGTTCCGGTAGATTACCGGTGTTTCGAAATCCCCGACCGGTTTGTGGTCGGGTTCGGTCTCGACCACAATCAACTCTACCGGAATCTCGGTTACGTCGCGGTCATGAAACCGGATCGAAGCACGTAGCGGTGGCCAGCCGACAGCGGCGGCGAAACGGCGAGGAGCGGGCCGAGGAAATTCATGAAATTGTATGTTGTCATTGCGGCAGTTCCGGATCTAAAATGAAAGAAAGTTAAGATTGAAGGAGCGTGCACCATGCGGTCCCGGATTCTGTACATCTCCGGACAGTCCGAAGACGCCCGCCACCTCTCGCAGATGTTGCATCCGCTTCCGCTACGGCTGGACTACGCGGAATCCATGCAACAGGCTCGCGAAAAGCTTCGATTGGAAGACTACGATGTCGTTCTAACCGACGCGCAACTGCCTGATGGAAAATGGCTTGATGTGCTGCACTTGGTTCGTGACAGCCCCGGCTATCCCAAGGTGATCGTCACGGATCGCAATGCGGATGCTCGTTTCTGGGCCGAGGCGCTCAATTTGGGCGCTTACGATCTGCTGGCGCAGCCTTTCTATCAACCCGAAGTGCAACGCATCTTATATAACGCCTGTTCGTGCATGGTGGCGGGCGCCTCCGCCCTATAATGGTTTCTCCGCTCAGGAGAAGCCTTGTCCACCGCCCTCGACGCATACATTAGGACCAATCGCCAGCGGTTCCTCGCGGAACTGAAGGACTTCCTGCGCATCCCCAGCATTAGCACGCTGCCCGAACATCGCCCGGATATCGACCGGGCGGCAACCTTTGTCGCGACGAGTTTGAGCGCGGCCGGCATGGAGAACGTCGAGATCATCGCCACCCCGCGGCATCCGCTGGTCTACGCGGATTGGATGCACGCGCCCGGCAAACCGACGGTCCTTTGCTACGGTCATTACGACGTGCAGCCCGCCGATCCGCTGGATCTCTGGGCAAGCCCTGCGTTTGAGCCTACTGAGCGCGACGGCAACCTGTATGCTCGTGGGGCGGCCGACGATAAAGGCCAGATGTACATGCACATCAAGGCTGTCGAAGCGCTGGGCGCGGCTAATGGGACGCTGCCGCTCAACGTGAAATTCCTGGTGGAAGGCGAAGAGGAGGTCGGCGGCGCTTCCATCTCCAAATATGTCGCCGCGAATCCGGATAAACTACGGGCCGATGTCGGGCTGGTTTCCGATACCGCCCTGTATGCCGAAGGCCTTCCCACCTTGTGCATCGGCCTTCGCGGTTTGGTGTATCTGGAGATCGAGGCTACCGGACCGATGCGCGATCTGCACTCCGGGCTATACGGCGGCGCTGCTCCCAACCCTGTGTTCGGTTTAATCGAACTGCTGGCGAAGGCCAAAGATGCAGAGGGAAAGATTCAGATCCCCGGCATCTATGAGGGCGTCGAACAGCCCTCTCCGGCCGAACGGGAGAGCTGGAGCCGGCTGCCTTTTCGCGAAGACGACTTCCGCATCCAGGAGGTGGGCGCGCCCGCGCTCGTCGGTGAGCCGGGGCATAGCGTGCTGGAAAGGATCTGGTCGCGTCCTACGTTCGAGGTGCACGGGATCGCCGGAGGATTCACCGGCACCGGCTCCAAAACCGTGATCCCGGCTCAAGCGACGGCGAAGGTGAGTTTCCGGCTGGTGCCGCGACAGAATCCGGATCAGGTGATTCGTGCGTTCCAGGACTGGGTACGCGCTAACACCCCGAAGGGTATCCGTACCGCCGTTCGGGTCCTGAGCGCGTCGCCGGGGCTTGTAGTGGACCCAAATCATCCAGCTTTGGCAGTGGCCAGCCGCGCCTTCGGCGAAGTCTTCGGGAAGCCGACTGTATTCATCCGCGCGGGCTCATCCATTCCCATCGTCGGCGACTTCGCTCAGCATCTGGGCATTCCCACGATTCTGATGGGCTTCGGTCTCCCCGATGACGGCCTGCACTCACCCAACGAAAAATACAAAGTGGAGAACTTCTACCTGGGGATAGAGACCATCGCACGCTTCTTCGAACAGTACGGGGAACGGGAGCAGGCGGTTTAATGCCGCTGGCGGGCAACGACAACAAACATCACGACCAGCGCCAGCGCCGTAGCGAATGTGCCGGCCACCATGTAGTCGAACGGAGTGCGCTCTCCCGGCAGGACCCGAAGCAGCAGCGCAACGAAAGCCACGAACAAAACGGCAAACCCGCCGAAGAGAATAAACGGGCGCTTGGTTTCGATCGTCACAACCTCATTGTAAGGCGAGTCACCGCCAGCGCAGATTGATAAACTGGAAATACAGGTGTGCCGAAGTCTCATATCCATAGTTAGTTTGGCTCTTCTGCTGGCATCGTGCGCCGACCGAGTGGAGCGCGCCACCTCGATCGGCGAAGCTTTTGTCGGTCCGGTCGTCCTCAAGATCCGTAAGGATATCCCGCTGCAGTCTCCGGTCGTGGCGACCGTGAAGCATGGCGAACGTCTGGAAATCCTGCAGCAGCGCCGGCGCTTTCTCCGGGTTCGGACGCCGTCCGGCGCCGAAGGCTGGACCGACGAGCGGCAACTGCTGGCCGCCGAGGATATGCAGAAGCTGAAGGATCTCGCTGCCCGAGCCACGCAGATGCCGGTGCAAGGCCAGGCCACGAGCTTCGGTGAGCTCAATGTGCACACACAGCCGGCCCGCCAGTCTCCCAGCTTTCTCCAGATCAAGGAAAACGAGAAGATCGACGTGCTCATGCACGTCAGCAGCCCGCGAGTCGAGCTGTCGCACAAGCCGCTGATTCCGCCGGCTCCCAAGAAAGTCAAAGAAGAGGAAAAGAAGCCGCCGAAGGAATCGAGATATCCGCCCATCACTCCGCCCAAACCTCCGGGTCCGCCGGCCAACTGGCTGGAACTCTCGAAGACCAATCTGGAGGACGATGACGAGTTGGCTGAAGGCGCTGAGCCGAAAAAAGAGGAAGCGGCCGTCGCGCGAAAGCCGTTGCCGACCGATGACTGGAGCCTCATCCGGACCAAGACCGGAGAGTCCGGTTGGGTGCTGACGCGGCGGTTGATTATGGCAATTCCCGACGAGGTCGCGCAATACGCCGAGGGACACCGGATCGTTTCGTACTTTTCGTTAGGTGCAGTCCAGGACGGCGCCGAAAAGAAACAGAACTGGCTTTGGACGACGATCGGCGACGGCACCTATCCGTACGACTTCGACAGCTTTCGCGTCTTCATCTGGAGCCTCGGCCGGCATCGTTACGAGACGGCGTACATCGAACGCAATCTCCATGGCTACGCGCCCGTTCTCCAGCGCGATGTGGAACTTTCTTCCACGAAAGCAAAGGGCGACGCCGCTCCGGTGAAATACCCCGGCTTCTCCGTTTGTATGGAGAAGAAGGATGGCCACCGGTATCGCCGCGATTACGCCTTCATTACGAACGTGGTGCGGTTTGCAGGAGAACAGCCCTGCGAAGAATCCGCGCCGCAGGAGAATGTGCAATCGCCGGCCCCGTTAAAGGTGGCGTCCGAGCCACAGGGCCACGAGAGCCTGGCCAAGCGCGCGCGGCAGCGACTGCGCGCATTTGCAAAAAGCTGGTTCGGCAAGTGACGCGCTGGAAGTGACGCGCTCGTTGCGGGAGCCTCCGGGTTGTGTTATCTATTGGGGAAAGCAGGACATTTGATCCCATAACGAGCCGTCCGGTGAGTAGCGGCGGCCGATCATAAGCTTTTCAAGAAGGATGGCATTCCGTGGAAGCTGTCAACCGCAAACTCATTCGTCCGTCTTTGAACGAGATCAAGGAGCAGATTACGCCTCCCCGCCGGCAGCCGCCGCAACAAAAAAAGCCTGTTCCGCCCGACCAGACCAACGCGGAGAATTTTTATTACGTCAAGCAAATGCAGGCCAAGACGCCGATGGTGTTTGTTTTGCGCGACGGTGAAACGCTCCACGGAACGATCGAGTGGTATGACAAGTGCTGCCTCAAGGTAAATCGGGACGGCGAGCCCAATATCCTGCTTTACAAGCCCTGCATCAAGTACATGTATAAGGAAGGCTGAGGTTGGCAGGCAAGGCCGTCAGGGCTGAGCCTTGCGTGTGCCCAGGCGGTATTCCCTTCGCGCCCCGGCTTCCTGGTAGCGCCGCTTCTCCTCCTCGGTTTCCGGAATCACCGGCGTAATCGGCGTCGGCTTCCGGTTTTCGTCCAACGCCACGAAGGTCAGGTACGCCGAGCAGGTGTGCCGCCGCTCTCCCGTCAGCAGATTTTCGGTCATGACCTTCACTCCGACCTCCATCGAGGTATGAAACACGCGATTGACCGAGGACCGCAGCACGATCAGCTCTCCGATGTGCACCGGATGAAGGAACTGCAGCCGGTCGACTGAGAGTGTGACCACGGGCCGGCGCGCGTGCCGGATCGCTGCCATGGCACCCGCCAGGTCGACCAGATGCATGACTTTGCCGCCGAGGACGTTCCCGAGCCCGTTCGCATCGTTCGGCAGCGCCAACTCGGAGTACTCGGAGATCGATTCGCGTACAATTTTGCCCTGCGTCATTCCTCTCTCCTGATGCGCATCAATCCACGCCGGCTTCAAGATTCCGCCGCGTGGCGTAAAGTTCGGCTTGTGAGAACGGCGCGGCGAGCATTTGGCCGCGCAGCGCGCGATCGGTGATTCGGGTGCCGGCTGTGCGCAACTGTTCGACCTCGCCGGGATCGAGCTCCCTCACATAGTGGTCGGCGCGATCGCGATACGAGTACCCGAGGTAGGCTACTTTTCGAGCCAGCGCGATCTCCATCAGGAGACTCCAGAAACTCCGGCGCTGGAACAGCCGCTTGCGGGCCGCGACTTCGCGCGGCAGCTCCATCGCCTTCCCGGCTCCGCGCAGAATCGCGCGGACACACCGGTCCGCGGAAAACGGACGGTCCGGATCCGGGTCCGGGAACGCCGCGAGCAGCTCGCGCAATCCATCCGGGTCGGGATCCCACGCAGGCCACCGGAAACGAGAACCCCCGCTCACGAGAGTGCCGCGGCGCAAAATCTCCCGGATGCGGGCCTCGTCTTTTCCGGTGATTGCGAGCATGTGCTCGATCAACTCGCCCGGCGTCAGGTGCTGCACGACCACAGGTGTGACGGCGATCATCCCCGCTCCTTCGGAGCTGAGCTTGACCGGGATGATCGGCGGCAACGGCATCTTCAGTTCTCACGCTAGCATGTGGAATCGCATCGGCGTGATGGTCTTCACAGCCGGCCCGGCCCGAATGCTAACCATGGCTTACCAAAGGATGTGAACTAGTGGCGTGCCGGTGCGATGGGCGCACGCACCGCTTCCCGCGGTCGCGGCTCAGCAGCGGTAGCCGAGCCGCGACCACGTTGAGGGTCCGCTCCGCGAAGCATCGAACGCAGTTCTGAAAGGGGAAAGAGAAAACCGGAGAGGAAAGCCTGAAACAATAAAAAAG
>Ga0070741_10011667_pt1 | contig 16141 bp, 13 predicted proteins | sample Coa_R1_4_FD_66440 | JGI IMG/M metagenome (GOLD analysis project Ga0070741, IMG submission 66440) | Surface soil microbial communities from Centralia Pennsylvania, which are recovering from an underground coalmine fire - Coalmine... | ecosystem: Environmental > Terrestrial > Soil > Unclassified ...
GACTTCCGCGGGCAGGTCGACGACGACGTGGTCGATCGGCAGCTTCGTGTCCGCCTGCAGGCGCTCGACGAGGTGCCGCCGCATCCATCCCGAGCGGGCGCTCGGGAACGTCGACACGATCAGCTCGTCGACGCGCTCGTCCTCGACCGCCTGCATGACCGCCGTGTACGGGTCTGGGTGGGCGATCTGGCCGTGCACGTCGAGCCCTTCCGAGCGGAGCCGCGTGACGGCGCGGAGGAGGCGCTTCTCGGCAGCTGCGGCAGAGCCGGGCACATCGCCCTGCGGCGAGAGGATCAGGAACCCGGCCGGACCTGCCTCGGCACGCGCGCGGATGCGGTCGAGTAGTGGCTCTCCGAGCACGGTCTGGTTCGCGACCACGAGGACGTTCGCCGGCCCGTGCTCCTCCGACAGGTCGACGACGACGTGCTCGAAGGGAAGATCGCCGGCGACCCGGCGCATCTGCTCGACGGCGTTCTTGCGCAGCCAGCCCGACTTCTGCTCGGGATGGGTCGAGACGATCACCTCGTCGGGCTCGAGCTGGTCGACCGCGTCGCGCAGCGCGGACACGGGATCGGTCTCGACGACGACACCGGATGCGTGGACGCCGTCGAGCTGCAGCTTGTCGAGCGTCTTGTCCAGGCGCCGGCGGGCGGCGGCCTTGCGCGTGTCGTAGTAGACGACGTAGCCGTGGCTGGGCTGGTTGACCGGCGCGACGACGGTGACCTGCACCGGGCCCTCGCCGGCGTGCCGCTCGATGAGCTCGACGAGCCGGCTCGAGACGACCGTCTCGTTCGCGATCACGAGGATGTGCCTCGGCTCGCTCACGGGACGCCGACCTCCTCGACCTCGCGGGCCGGCGACGGAGCGAGCACGGCGTGTTGGGCGCCGGGGACGCCGTACTCGTACGGCGAGCCGACGACCTGCGGGATCTGGTCGAAGTTGAAGATCGGCGGGGGCGAGGTCACCTGCCACTCGAGCGTGAGCCCTCGCCACGGATTCCCCGGTGCGATCGGTCCGTTCCTCATGCTCGTGATGATGTTGTAGAGGAAGACCATCACCGACGCGCCGAGGCCGAAGGACGCAAGCGAGATGAACATGTTCAGCCCCGCGAACTTCGGTGCGTAGTCGGCGACGCGACGCGGCATTCCTTCCGTCCCGAGGATGTGCATGGGGAAGAACGTGAGGTTGAAGCCGACGAACGTCAGCCAGAAGTGGAGCTTGCCGAGGCGCTCGTCGTACATCCGGCCGGTCATCTTCGGGAACCAGTAGTAGATGCCGGCGAAGATCGTGAACACCGAGCCGCCGAAGAGCACGTAGTGGATGTGCGCGACGATGAAGTACGTGTCGCTGACGTGGATGTCGATCGGGACGGCTCCGAGCATGACGCCGGAGAGGCCTCCGATCACGAACATCGAGAGGAAGCCGAGAGCGAACAGCATCGGCGTCAGCAGATGGAGCTTCCCCTCCCACATGGTCGCGAGCCAGCTGAACACCTTGATCCCGGTCGGCACGGCGATCAGGAGCGTCGTGATCATCATCGGCACCCGGAGCCACGGCGCCATGCCGCTGACGAACATGTGGTGCGCCCAGACCGAAAAGCCGAGCACGACGATCGCCATCAGCGACAGCGCCATCAGCCGGTAGCCGAAGATCGGCTTTCGGCTGAAGACCGAGATCACCTCGCTCATGATCCCGAAGCCGGGCAGCATCATGATGTAGACGGCCGGGTGGGAGTAGAACCAGAAGATGTGCTGGTAGCCGAGTGGATAGCCGCCGCGCTGGGGGTCGAAGAACGCGGTGTGCATCACGTGGTCGAACATCGAGAAGAACTGCGAGCCGGCGATGAACGGCGTCGCGATCACCACGAGCAGTGAGGTCGTGAAGTTCGCCCAGACGAGCAGCGGCATGCGCCAGAAGGTCATTCCGGGCGCGCGCATGGTGATGATGGTGACCAGGAAGTTGAGGGCGGTCATGATCGACGACGCTCCGGCCCACTGGACGCCCTGGTTGAAGAAGATCGCGCCGAGCGGCTCGTGCGTCGAGCACAGCGGGACGTAGCCGGTCCAGCCGCACGCGAACGCTCCGCCGGGGACTGCGAACGACGCGAGCATCATCACGCCCGCGATCGGCAGCAACCAGAACGACAGTGCGTTGAGACGCGGGAACGCCATGTCGGGCGCACCGAGCATCAACGGGACGACGAAGTTCGCGAGCCCGGCGAACGCCGGGATGACGAAGAGGAAGATCATCAGCGACGCGTGGACCGAGAACAGGCCGTTGAAGGTCTGCGTGTCGACGAACTGCATGCCCGGCCGCGCCAGCTCCGTGCGCACGAGGAGCGCGAGGAAGCCGCCGATCACGAAGAAGACGAGCGTCGTCGCCAGGTACTGGATGCCGATCACCTTGTGATCGGTGTTGACGCGGAAGTAGTCGCGCCACGTCCTCGCGCCGTGCCCCGAGTGGTCTTCGGGACGGGTCGGGAAGCCGAGGGCGTAGTACACCCAGTAGTCGAACGCGCCGATGCCGGCCAGGAAGCCGACGGGGCCGGCGACGAGCAGCGAGACGAGCGTGATGACCTGCATGTCCAGCAGCGGGTGCCAGCCGCCCCACCACCGGAAGACGACGACGAGCCCGAAGCCGAACGCGCCGAGGAGGCAGAACCCCAAGGCGCCGCGGATGAGGCCGGCGCGATACAGCAGGCTCCAGCGACCGCCTGTTCGCGGCGTCATCTCGTGGTGCTCGACCGTCATTGCCGTCACTTCTTGCCTCCCACGAGATACGTGACCAGTGCGTCGAGTTGCTGCTTCGAGAGGGAGGTTCCGAAAGTCTGGGGCATGACGCCCTTCGGATACCCGGGCTGGATGTAGTCGTTCGGGCTGACGATCGACGTCCGCACGAACGCCTGGAGCGGCTGGTGCGCCTGCTGCGCGTACGCGGCCAGCTTGTCGAGGTCGGGGCCGATCTTCGCCGTCGTCCCTGCGGCGGCGAACGTGTGGCACGCGCCGCAGCCGTTGTTCGTGAAGACGGCTTTGCCGGCCGTCGCCGGATTCGGCGATGCGACCGCCTTCGACTGGCCTTTGAGCCACTTGTCGAAGGCAGCCGGGGTCATCACCACCGCCGTCGTCCGCATCGTCGCGTGGCCGAGGCCGCAGAGCTCGGTGCAGATGACCGGGAAGGTGCCGACCCTGTCGGGCGTGATGTGGAGGGTGGGATGAAGGCCCGGGACCACGTCCTGCTTCTGCCCGAACTCCGGCACCCAGAAGGAATGGATGACGTCCCTGGCCGTGAACCTGAGCTGCACCGAGCGGTCATTCGGGAGCATCAGCGTCGCGCTCGTTAGGTTGTTCGCGTCCGGGTAGCTGAACGACCACTCGAACTGCTGCGCCGTCACGTTGATTCGGAGGACGTTCTTCCCGAGGGCGTCGTCCTGGGAGAGGACGATCGCGCTCGTGACCCCGATCGCGGTGACGAGGATCGTCGGGATGAGGGTCCAGACGATCTCGAGCTTCGTGTGGCCGTGGATCGGGGGCCCGTCGGAGTCGTCGTCGGGAGCCGCCCGGAACCGCCAGACGGAATAGAGGATCGCGGCGGCGACGATGGCGAAGATGACGATGCAGATCGTGACCACGAACCAGAACTCGAAGTCGATCCGGCCCGCCTCCCGCGAGGCCGGTTTCGGGAGCCAGGGGAACACGAGAGCCACGGCGGCGGCGATGCCGCCGGCCACGACGCCGATCCCCACTAGCGACGCGATCGAGCCCCTGCGCATCCGGCTCGGAGCCTAGACGAATGGCGGCTGCTCCACCTGCCGAACCCGGATCCGGCCCTTCTCCGTTTCTCCGGATGGCCCCTTCGGGCTGACGAAAGGAGGAGTATGGGTCTCGGAATCGGAATCATTCTCGCTGCCGTGGGCGCCGTCCTTGCGTTCGCGGTCAGTGCGACTGTGTCCGGCGTGAACATCCACGCGGTCGGATGGATCCTGTTGATCGTCGGGATCGCCGGCATCCTGCTGTCGATGATCTTCTGGTCGTCGTGGGCAGGCCCTGGGTACTTCACGCAGGCGCGGCGGCGCACGTACATCGACGAAGGCCCGCCTCCGTACTAGAAGAGGCCGGGCGTTTCTCTCGCTTCCGGCCGGCGTGACGTTCGTGTCCGCCGGCCGGCGGCACTCGCTCTTGCAGCCCTACCGCCATCAGCGTGCCTGGAGTGCGCGCCAGACGCGCACCGGCGTCATCGGCAGCCGGCGCAGGCGCACGCCGGTCGCCGCCGCGATCGCGTTCGCGATCGCGGGGCAGCCGGGTACGATCGCGCTCTCGCCGATGCCGCGCGCGCCGAGCGGCCCGTGCGGCGCGGGCACCTCGACGATCAGCGTCTCGATCTCCGGCACGTCCTCGATCGTCGGGATCGCGTAGTTGAGGAACGAGCCGCTCAGGAGCTGGCCGTCCTCGTCGTGGATCAACTCCTCGTAGAGCGCGTAGCCGATCGACTGCACCGCGCCGCCGTGCATCTGGCCCTCGACGAGCGCCGGGTTCAGCGCACGCCCGCAGTCCTGTGCGGCGACATAGTCGAGCACCGCGACACGGCCGGTGTCGGGATCTACCCGGACGTGGACGATGGCGGCCGCCGCCGAGGGCGCGATATCCGGCGGGACGACGGTGCCGTGCCCTTCGACCGGCGCGTGGTTCGTGCCGAAGCCGGTGAGACGCGCCCCGATCGTCGCGAGCGTCAACGTGCGCTCGGGCCGATCCGCCTGCCGGACGACGCCGTCCGAGATCTCGAGGTCGGACGGGTCGACCTCGAGCTGCTGCGCGGCGTAGTCGAGAATCTGCTCGCGCGCGTCTCGGGCCGCGAGAGCGACCGCGCTGCCGAGGCAGTACGTGACCATGCTGCCGCCGCTGACGCCGGCGATCGGAACCTCGTTCGTGTCGCCGGAGGTGACGCGAACCGCGTCGAGAGGCGCGCCGACGATCTCCGCCGCGATCGCGGCGACGCCGGTGTCGGTACCGGTCATGTCGACGTAGCCGGAGAGGACCGTCAGGCCGCCGTCGCCGTCCAGCCGGCAGACGGCGCTTGCGCCCATTCGCGCGCCTGGGAAGAGGCCGGCTGCGAAGCCGATGCCCTCGTGCTCCGGAAGATCGCCGCGGCGCTGCCAGAGCGGGTGCTCCCTGATCGTCTCGAGCGTCTCGCGTAGTCCTGTCGCCGGCCATTCGATGCCGTCGATGCGGAGGTCGCCGGCCTCCGGCGCGTTGCGGAGACGCATCTCGATCGGATCGACGCCGAGTCGCGCCGCGAGCTCGTCGACGAGCTGCTCGATCGCGAACGCGGTCGGCGTCGCGAGCGGCGCGCGGTAGGCGCCGGCGCCGAAGCGGTTCGTGCGGATCGCGTACGTCCGCACCCGCCAGGCCTGAAAGGAGTACGCGCCGCCGAGCTTGCCGCCCGCCATCGCGACCGGCGAAGAGTCGGAGAACGCGCCGCCGTCGGCGAGCACGCGCGCCTCGAGCGCGGCGAGCGTCCCGTCCTCGAGCGCGCCGACCTTGAGGTCGACGACGATCCCGGGGCCGGGCGTCGTCGCGGTGAAGTCCTCGCTGCGCGTGAGCGCGAGCCGCACCGGGCGGCCGAGGTTGAGCGCCGCGCCGACGACGAGCGGCTCGATCACCCCGAACTTCCCGCCGAAGCCGCCGCCGAGCACCGCGCCCTCGACGCGCACCTTCGCGACGGGGATGCCGTAGATCCGGGCGATGTCCGCGCGCAGCCAGAACGTCGTCTGCGTGCTCGAGCGCAGCGCGACGCCGCCCTCTCCCTCCGGCCACGCGACCGCGACCTGCGGCTCCAGGTAGCTCTGGTGCACCCACGAGGTGCGGAAGGTGCCCTCTGCGACCGCCGCGCATCCGTCGAAGACGCGGCCGAGGTCGCCCTCCGTGTACGAGATGACGTCGAGGACGTTGGCGGACAGCGGCTCAGCAACGCCGCCCTCCTCGCCGGCGCCGGCCTCGCCATGCATCGCGACGTCGGTCTCTTCCTGCCCGCCGTCGACGCGCGCGAGCGGCGAGCCGGGGACGATCGCCTGCTCGAGGTCGAGCACCGCCGGCAGCGGCTCGTAGTCCACCACGACAAGCTCCGCACCGTCCTCGGCCGCCGCCTCCGTCTCCGCGACGACGAGTGCGACGGGTTGCCCGACGAACACGACCTCGGCGGCGGCGAGCGGTTCCGCCCTGCGCCCAGCGCCGCCGACGATGGCGAGATCGGACGCGGTGAGGACGGCGTGGACGCCCGGAACGTCGAGTGCTGCAGAGGCGTCGATCGAGAGGATCCGCGCGTGCGCGTACAGGCTCGGCACGAGACGCGCGTGCAGCAGCCGCCGATAGAACGCGTCGCTCGCATAGGAAGCGCGGCCGGTCACCTTCGCGGCCGCGTCGAGCCGGGCCCGGCGGCTGCCGACAGCCCCGCCGGAGAGCTCGCGTTCGACGATGCTCACGCGCGCGTCTCCGCACGGGCGCGCGCGGCCGCGAGCGCGCGCTTCACCACGACCGCGGCAAGCCGCCGCCGGTAGTCGACGTCGCCGTCGTCGGCGAGCACCGGCACCCTGTCGAGCGCCGCGTCGAGGTCGCTTCCGGTCGCCATGGCCTCCTCGACGGACCGCGCTCGCAGCGGGTGCGCGGCGAGGCCGGTCAGCCCGACGACGAAGCCGCCTGGGTGAACGCGCACGGCGGCGCCCGCGAGCGGATAGCCGGACGCGGGATCCTCGAACGCGACGTACGCGGAGCCCTCCCCGGCTGCGGGCAACGGCACGACGAGCTCGGTCAGAAGCTCCTGCTGCTCGAGCACGGTCGTGAACGGCCCGAGGAAGAATTGATCCGCTGCGACCTCCCGCGTGCCGGACGGCGAGCAGATGACGAGCGTTGCGCCCGTCGCGATCACGCCCGCGGCGAAATCGGATGCGGGGTCACCGTGGGCGAGCCCGCCGCCAAGGGTGCCGGCGTTCCGGATCTGGACGTCGCCGACAGCCGCGGCGCAGTCGCGCAGCGCGTCCGGCACCGGTGTCTCCGGGCCGAGCAAGAGCAGGTCGTCGTACGTCGTCAGCGCGCCGATGCGTAGCGCCCCGCCCGTGACAGCCGCACCGCGAAGGCCGAGACTGCCGAGGTCGACGAGCCGTGATGGGCGCGCGAGGCGGAGCTTCAGCATCGGCACGAGCGAGTGGCCACCCGCGATTGCCTTCGCGTCAGGGTCGGCGAGCTCGGCGAGCGCCTCCGCGAGCGAGCCGGGGCGGACGTACTCGAGCGCGGCCGGGATCACGCGGGCTCCCGAATGGCGAGTGCGGCGGCGCGCACCGAGGCGAGGATGCCCTGGTAGCCGGTGCAGCGGCAGAGGTTGCCCGCGAGCCCGCGCCGGATCTCCTCGTCGCCCGGATCCGGGTCACGCGCAAGCAGGTCGACGGTCGCCATGATCATTCCCGGCGTGCAGAAGCCGCACTGGAGGCCGTGGTGCTCGGCGAACGCCTCCTGGATCGGGTGGAGCGAGCCGTCTTGCGCGAGGCCCTCGATCGTCGTCACGTCTGCGCCCTCGAGGCGGACGGCGAGCAGCGTGCAACTCTTGAACGCCTTGCCGTCGACGAGCACGGTGCAGGCGCCGCATTGGCTCGTATCGCAGCCGACCTTCGTCCCCGTCAGCTCGAGCTCGTCGCGCAGCGCGTGCACGAGCAGCGTGCGCGGCTCGACAAGCAGCATCGTCTGCTCGCCGTTGACGCGCAGCGTCACCGCACGCCGGTTACCGTCGACCATGCCGTGCATCTTCCCCGATCGGCCGTGGCCTGCGTCGAACCGCGTGCCACCGACTCCCCTGGTCGCTCGTTGGTACTACCCGCGTACGCGCTAGGAGCGCGCACAGCAAGAAACCCAAAAGAGAAGCGGCCTGTTTACAGCGCTCCTCTGATGGGCCGTGCAGGGATCGAACCTGCGACCTTGGGATTAAGAGTCCCCTGCTCTACCAGCTGAGCTAACGGCCCGCAGCGGCGGCCATTGTAGCCTCGCACCGGTGAAGATTCTCTCGGTCGTCGGCAACCGTCCGCAGTTCATCAAGTCGGGCCCCGTCTCGGTCGCGCTGCGCGACGCGGGCATCGACGAGGTCGTGCTGCACACCGGACAGCACTACGACCGGGAGCTGTCGGAGGTGTTCTTCGAGGAGCTCGGTCTCGCCGAGCCGTCGTACCGGCTCGACCTGCATACGAGCGACCCCGAGGCGATGCGGCCGCGGATCGCAGACGCGGTCGGGTGGGAGCGCCCCGAGTGGGTGCTCGTCTACGGCGACACGAACTCGACGCTCGCCGGGGCCGCCGCCGCGGGGCCGACGCCGGTTGCACACGTGGAGGCCGGTCTGCGCAGCGGAGACCTGTCGATGCCCGAGGAGCGCAACCGCATCGAGGTCGACCGCCTGTCGGCGCTCCTTCTCTGCCCGGACGAGCGCTCACGCGCGACGCTCGAGGCCGAGGGCGTCCGCGGTTCGATCGAGGTGGTGGGCGACGTCATGGCCGACGCGAGCTTCCGGCTGGCGCCGGTCGCCCGCGAGCGGTCGACGATCCTCGTCCGACTCGACCTCGCGCCGGGCAGCTACGTCGTCGCGACCGTCCACCGCGAAGCGAACGTGCAGGCACGGCGCTTGCAACGCATACTCGACGGCCTTGCCGCCACGGGGGAGACCGTGGTGTTCCCCGCGCATCCCAGGACTCGCGCCGCGCTGGGCGCGCTCGCCGTCGGCGAGCGCGTGCGTGTGCTCGACCCCCTCGGGTACCTCGACATGGCGGCGCTCTGCTCGCAGGCGCGTGTGATCGTCACCGATTCGGGAGGCCTGCAGAAGGAGGCGTACTGGTACGGCGTCCCGTGCGTGACCGCGCGGCCCTCGACGGAGTGGGTGGACACCGTCGAGGCCGGCGCCAACGTCCTCGTCGACGACGACCCCGAACGGCTGGCCGCCGCCGTCGCCGCGGCGCACATGCCGGAAGAGCGGCCGCCTCTGTACGGCGACGGCAACGCCTCGCCGCGGATCGCAGAGGCGCTGAGGCTAGCCTTGCCGACGGCGTGAAGCCTGACATCGCCATCGTCGGAGCCGGGTACGTCGGCATGCCGCACGCGCAGGCGTTCGCCGACGCCGGCACGCGGGTCGTCCTCGTCGATGTCCAGAAGTCGGTCGTGGACGGGATCAACCGCGGCGAGAGCCACATCGAGGACGTTCGGTCGGATGACCTCGAGCGGCTCGTCGACGCCGGGCTCATCAGCGCGACCACCGACTTCGCCGTCGTCGGCGACTGCTCCGCCGTCGTGATCGCCGTGCCGACGCCGCTTTCCCCGCAGCGCGAGCCCGACCTCGGGTACGTCGAGCGCGCCGCGCGCGACGTCGCACCTCACCTGAAGAGGGGCCACATCGTCGTGCTCGAGTCGACGACGTATCCCGGTACGACGCGAGAGGTGCTGCAGCCTGTGCTGGAGGCGGGCAGCGGACTGAAGGCGGGCACGGACTTCTACCTCGCGTTCGCACCGGAGCGCGTCGATCCCGGCCGCACCGACTGGACGACGAAGTCGACGCCGAAGGTCGTCGGCGGCATCGACGCCGCATCGACGAAGGCGGCGGCCGACCTGTACCGGAGCGCCCTCGACGACGTCCACGAGGTCTCGACGGCGGAGGCGGCCGAGCTGACGAAGCTGCTCGAGAACATCTTCCGCTCCGTGAACATCGCCCTCGTCAACGAGCTGGCACAGCTCTGCGACCGGATGGACATCGACGTGTGGGAGGTGATCGAGGCCGCCGCGACGAAGCCCTTCGGTTTCATGCCGTTCCAGCCCGGACCGGGCCTGGGCGGTCACTGCATCCCCCTCGATCCGTACTACCTCGCGTGGAAGGCGCGCGAGTTCGACTTCAACATGCGCTTCGTCGAGCTCGCCGGCGAGATCAACAACAACATGCCGTACTTCTGCCGCTCGGTGATCTCGCAGGCGTTGAACCACGGAGCCCAGAAGTCGCTCAAAGGCTCGAAGATCCTCCTGCTCGGCGTGGCGTACAAGGCCGATATCGGCGACGTGCGCGAGTCGCCGGCGGAGAAGCTCCTCACGCTGCTGCGAAACGCCGGCGCAGACGTCGCGTATCACGACCCGTACGTCTCCGAGTTCGACGGGCTCAGCTCTGTGCCGCTCGACCCCAAGAGCTACGACTGCGTCGCCGTCGTGACCGCGCACTCGGCCGTCGACTACGAGCGACTCGTCGACGAAGCGAGGCTCGTCGTCGACCTGCGCAACGCGACCGGTGCGAAGGGCACCGCGTCGGACAAGGTGTTCAAGTTGTGATCGCGGTCGCCGGCCTCGGCTACTGGGGGCCGAACCTGGCACGGAACTTCGACGATCTCGGCGTCCTCGGCGCGTTGTGCGAGGTGGACGCGGAACTGCGAGCTCGCTATGCGGCCCGCTATCCGGCCGCGCGCATGTACGCGAGCTTCGACGATCTGCTGTCGGACGACGGCGTATCAGCGGTTGTCATCGCAACTCCGGTGCCGACCCATTTCGCCCTGGCCCGCAGCGCCCTCGCGTCCGGGAAGCACGTCCTCGTCGAGAAGCCGCCGGCGATGCACGCGGCCGAGATCGACGAGCTCGTGACGCTCGCCGCCGAGCGGGACCTCGTGCTCATGCCAGGTCATCTGCTCCTCTACCACCCGGGCGTGCGCAAGCTCAAGGAGCTCATCGACGCCGGAGAGCTCGGCGAGGTCCTGTGCGTCTACGGCAACCGTCAGAACCTCGGCATCGTGCGGACGAACGAGAACGCACTGTGGTCGCTCGGCGTGCACGACCTCTCGGTCGTGCTCTTTCTCCTCGACGAGGAGCCGGAGCTCTGCGTCGCGCACGGGCGTGACTTCCTCACCGAGGGAGTCGAGGACGTCGTCTTCTGCTATCTCCGCTTCCCAAGCGGCAAGATCGCGCACATGCATCTCTCGTGGCTCGACCCGCACAAGATGCGCCGCCTCACCGTGGTCGGGCGCGAGAAGATGGTCGTGTTCGACGACATGGAGCTCGAGCGCAAGGTGACGATCTACGAGAAGGCGCCGTGGAAGCGCACCGACACGTACGGCGAGTGGCAGACGCGCTCCGGTGACATCTCCATCCCGAAGATCCCGACCGACGAGCCGCTCAAGCTCGAGTGTCAGGAATTCCTCCGTCTCGTCGCCGGCGAGGGGGACCGGAGAAAGGTCGCCGAGGACGGCGCCCGCGTCGTGCGAGCACTCGAGCGGCTGACCGAGTCCCTCCGTGGCTGAGGTTCACCCCACCGCGGTCGTGTATCCCGGCACCGTGCTCGGCGAGGGAGTCAAGGTGCTCGAGAACGCGGTCGTCGGCAAGCAGCCGTCGCTGTCGCCGCGTTCGACGGCCAGACGGGAGCCGCTGGCGCCGGCGGAGATCGGCGACGGAACGATCGTTTCCACCGGTGCGATCGTGTTCGCGGGGACGCGCATCGGCGACCGCGTGATTGTCGGCGACCAGGCGTGCATTCGCGAGCGCGTCGAGATCGGTGACGACGTCGTCGTCGGTCGCGGCGTCCTCGTCGAGAACGACACCACCATCGGAGCGCTGACGAAGATCCAGGCCGAGGCCTACATCACCGCATATTCGACGCTCGAGGACAACGTCTTCATCGCGCCGTGCGTCGTGACGACGAACGACAATTTCATGGGGCGCACGGAGCGGCGGCACGACCTGATCAAGGGCCCGACCATCCGACGCGGTGCGCGCATCGGCGGCGGCGCGATCCTCTGCCCCGGAATCGTCGTCGGCGAGGACGCGTTCGTCGGGGCAGGCGCGGTGGTGACCAAGGACGTCGAGCCGCGGATGCTCGTCATCGGCAACCCGGCGCGGGTGCTACGCGGCGTCACCGCCGAGGAGCTCCTGGCTAACCAGTAGTCGTCTTCGACAGTGTCAGCACATAGGGGGTGAATCCCTGGGACGCCGCCTTGACCTCGAGGTAGTACCAGCCGGGCCTGGGCGCACGGAACGACAGCGTCGGTGTTGTCGATGACGCGGCGAGGAGCGCCTGTGACGCGGCTTGGTCGACGTGAACCGTTCCGGGGCGCCACAGCTCGAGCGCGAGGCTTGCGCCCCCGCCCGCCGTCGTGAGATGGACGTGCACGCGCTCGCGCTGCTCCAGCTTGATCCGGTACACGTCGGTGGGGTCGTCCCAGTAGTCGACCGTCGCGGTGAGCTTGTCCTTCTTGCCCCAGACCGTCCATGCGCTCGTGCCGGCGTCGTCGTTCGCCTCGTACGCGTCGCGGGGCGGGAGCGGCCCGGCGAGCGCCTCGACGGCCTTCGCGACGTCCAGCCGGCCCCAGCCGCTGTATGGGTCGCGCAGCAGGCCGCAGCGCCCGCAGCCGTTGGTGGCGTTGACGTCGTCGGCGGTGCGCTCGAGGAGGAACCCGACCTGGGCGTTGGTGAGCACCGGGTCGACCGCGAGCAGCACCGCCGCCGCCGCCGACACCTGCGGGGCGGCGAACGAGGTGCCCTCCGCGTTTCGGTAGTCGTCCGTGCCGCAGTCGGAGTACCCCTGGTCGGGACAGCCGGTGTGCAGCGCGGTGAGCGCCGACGGGAAGGTCGAGAAGATCGCGACGCCCGGCGCGGACAGGTCGTTGAAGATCGCGTCTCGGTTCGAGAAGTCGGGCACGTTGCCCGTGCGCGTCAAGGCGCTGACGCCGATCACGTGCGGAAGCGCCGCCGGATAGCTCGCATACGGCCAGGGCTGGGAGGGCGCCTCGTCGCCGTTGCCAACCGCCGCGACGAGGACCGCGCCGCGGGCGTACGCATACGCAATCGCCTGCGCCTCGAGCGCCGAGTACGTGTCCTGGTGAGGGTCCTTGAGATCGCGGACTCCGCCGAGGCTGAGGTTGATCACCCGTGCGCCGTTGTCGACCGCCCAGCGGATGGCCGCCGCCTCCGCCGCGAGGGGGATGTCGCCGGCGGGCGTCACCACCTTCGCGATCAAGAGTTGCGCCGTGTACGCGATACCGACGATTCCTTGCGTGCCGAGGTTGGCCGCGATCTCGCCGGCCACGAACGTTCCGTGGCCTTCGGTGTCCACGCAGGGGTTTCCGCCCACGAACGTCTTCTCGGCGAGCAGCCGTCCGGCGAAATCGGGCAGCGTGCAGTCGACCCCGGAGTCGACGATCGCGACCTTGACCGGTTGGAGGTTGGTCGGGGGCGCGGTCGGCCACGCGTCGAAGGCGTGGTCGTCCTGGAGGTACCACTGGCGCGGTGCCAGGGGGTTCGTCGGCGTGAAGGCGGTGGCAGGCGCGGCCACCGCGAGTGACACGGCGACGAGCAGCAGGAGGGTCCGCCGCATCAGCCGGTCGCGACCGCGACCTGCGGCGCCGTCGCGCCGGGCGCATACCCGGGCCCGGGCGTGACGACGATTCGGTACGTCGTTCCTGCGGGAATCGTCACCGGGATCGCGAACGTGCCGTCGGCGTTCACCGTGCCGGTCGCGACCGCCGTCCACGTCTGATCGGCGTTCTGGGTCTGCACCTGGACGGGCGCGCCGGGCAGGATGGGCTGCTCCGCCCCGGCCACCTGGCCGGCGGCCGGCGCTGCGAGCTGGATCGCCGGCGCGACCTGGACGCGCACGTAGCCGACAGCCGCCTTCGAGGTCGCGAGGCGGTAGTCGGTGGTGATGGCCGGAGCCTCCGGGAGGAGGAGTGAGCCGTCGGCTGCCGGCGTCACCGGCCCGACGAGCGCCCACGAGCCGCCGTAGACGCGCTGCTCGAGCGACACGCCCCCGATTCCGCGCACCACCCCGGTCAGCGTGACGCTCGTCCCGTAGGGGATGGGCGCCGCCGGGGCGGGCTGCTGGAGGGACATCATCGACACGCTGAACCAGGTCGAGCGTAGCCCGAGTGCGCCGCTGACGGTGCCGCCGCCCAGGACCGCGCCGGAGGGCGACCTGGCCGACAGCGACGGGAGGGTGATGACCGAGACCTCGGCCACCCGCCCCGATGGGTTCAGCGTCGTCTGCAGGTCCAGGATCGAGCCCTTCACCTTGAGCGCCTTCGCGAACGTTCGCGCGCTGACGGGGACCGGCCCCCAGTCGTGGAACGGCGAAAGCACGTCGTACGGATCGGGGACCGCGACGAGATACGGCATGCCGGAGACGCCCCAGGCATCGGCGATCGACTCCGTCTCGCCCCCCGACGTGGAGAAGAAGAACGTCGACGCGACCTTCCCGTTGAACATGACGACCTGGCCCTTCGTCGCGTCGACGGCAGCGGTCGCGGCCGGGGTCTCGTGCGGCGCGCCGAGGTACACCTGGCTGCGGGTGTCCGCGTAGGCGTCGAAGGGCGCCGCGATCTTCCGGGTCGCGAGCGCGTACGAGCGCGACGCGACCGCCTGCGCCTCGAGCGCCTGTGCCGTCCATGTCGACGGCATCTCGGCCGGAAGGACGCCGTACAGATAGTCCTCGAGGCCGACGATGTTGATCGCGCGCAGCGTCCCGTTGACGACGTCCACCTGGATCTCTCCGCGGTAGGGGCGTCCGAGCGTCATCCGGCCGCCGTCGCCGGCTGCGAATGTCAGCGGTGGGGCGGCGATCTTCGGCGTGAGCGTGACGGGCCCGGCAGGGATCGAGCGGGTCACGCCGTTCGCGTCCGTTACGGTGAACGGGACGCTGCACGAGAGCGTGAGGCTTTTGCGGCCGTCGGCGAGGAGGACGCGAATGGTGTTCGTCTGCGCGGCGGCGATGGTCGTGCCGGGGTAGTAATGCTGCAGGATCTGCTGGTAGCTGTAGCCGTGCAGCGCGAATCCCCAGGCGCCGTACTGGCTCATGCCGACGCCGTGACCCCAGCCGTGACCGCTGAACAGAAACAGCGGGCCCGTTCCGGGCGCAGCGGCGACGCACGAGGCGGCGCAGACGGGAGGAAGGTCACCGCGTGCCGACCGCGATGCGGCGGCCGGCCCGACGGCGAGAAGGGCCGAGACGAGAGCGATCGAGAGCGCGCGAGCAGACATCCAAGTCGACGGCGAAGCTACCAACATCAGTGTCTTGAAATCGGCTTTCGCCGCTCCGGGCTAAAGTCATGCCGCCATGCGCCTCCTCGTCACCGGTGGAGCCGGTTTCATCGGATCGAACTTCGTCCACTACTGGCTTGAGCGACATCCGCACGATCACGTCGCCGTGCTCGACCTCCTCACCTACGCGGGGGACCGGCGCTCGCTCGCCGACGTCGAGGACCGGATCGTCTTCGTGGAAGGCGACATCGGCGACATCGACTGCTGTGAACGGCTGCTGGAAAGCGAGTCGATCGAGGTGGTCGTCAACTTCGCGGCCGAGTCGCACAACAGTCTCGCGGTCGTCGACCCGGGGCGCTTCTTCCGCACGAACGTCCTCGGGACGCAGGCGCTGCTCGAAGCGGCGCGACGTGTGGGGCTCGAGCGCTTCCATCACGTGTCGACGTGCGAGGTGTACGGCGACCTCCCCCTCGACAGCGACGAGACCTTCACCGAGGACTCTCCGTATCGTCCGCGCACCCCGTACAACGCGTCGAAGGCGGCCGCCGACCACGCTGTGCGCGCCTACCACGAGACATACGGCCTCGCGGTGACGATCACGAACTGCTCGAACAACTACGGGCCGGCGCAGTTTCCGGAGAAGGTCGTCCCCTTGTTCGTGACGAACGCGCTCGACGATCTCGACCTGCCGTTGTACGCGTCGACCGAGAACAAGCGCGAATGGCTCCACGTTCGAGACCACTGTCGCGCGATCGAACTCGTGCTCGATCGCGGACGAATCGGTGAGACCTACAACGTCGGGTCGGGCGTCGAGAAGTCGATCACGCAGATCGCCGATGCCGTTCTCGAGCTCACCGGCAAGCCGGTGTCGCTGAAGACGATCGTGCCCGATCGTCCCGGCCACGACCGCCGCTACCTGCTCGACTCGTCGAAGATCCGGCGGGAGCTCGGGTGGGCGCCGCAGATCGAGTTCGAGGCCGGGCTCCGCGAGACGGTCGAGTGGTATGGGGCCCGGCGCGACTGGTGGGAGCCGCTCAAGCGGCGCGCTCTCGTCGAGGAGACCGCCTGGCGCTGACCTCCGAATAGACTCCTCTCTGGTCGAGCGAGAGGAGATTTCCATGGCG
>Ga0070741_10011668_pt1 | contig 16141 bp, 14 predicted proteins | sample Coa_R1_4_FD_66440 | JGI IMG/M metagenome (GOLD analysis project Ga0070741, IMG submission 66440) | Surface soil microbial communities from Centralia Pennsylvania, which are recovering from an underground coalmine fire - Coalmine... | ecosystem: Environmental > Terrestrial > Soil > Unclassified ...
TGGTCGCACACCAGGAGGAAGTCACCGGCTGGCGCAGGCTCCTGCAGCTGCGCCGCGCCAACCGAGCGCTCGAAGCCTCGTATACCCGACTCCCCCTGGGTGAGGCCGGGCGCGAGCTGCTGAGCGCCGCCGCGCCGTGGTACGAGTCGTGGGTCGAGCATCCAGATCGCGACGATCCGTTCTGGGCGCCAACATGTTTCGACGTGGCGCTGGACAAAACGGAGATACCGATCCTGCTGATCGGCGGCTGGCAAGACGGGTTCATCAACCAGAACGTGCACCAGTACCGCCGCCTGCGCGAGCGAGGTGTCGACGTCGCGTTGACCGTCGGGCCGTGGGCGCACGGTCAGATGCTCAGCAGAGCCGGCGGCGTCGTCTCCCGCGAGACGCTGCAGTGGCTGGGCACCCATGTCGGCGGGCGGCCCGGCACACGCGCTGGTGTGCGAATCTTCGTCACCGGCGCCAAGCGTTGGATCGACCTGCCCGACTGGCCCCCGCCCACGACCGAACAAGTGTGGTACCTGCAGCGCGGAGGCGGGCTGGCCGAAACCTCGCCACAGCCAACCGAATTGACGTCGGAGTTCGAGTACAAGCCTTGGTCGCCGACGCCGGCGATCGGAGGACCGACGTTATCGCTCGCGCCCGGACACCGCGACGACAGCGCGCTCGCCGACCGCGACGACGTCCTCGCGTTCACCAGTGCCCCATTCCCCGACGAGGTGTACGTGGTCGGGAACCCGGTCGTCGAGTTGCGGCATTCGAGCGACAACCCGCACGTCGACCTGTTCGTGCGAGTCAGCGAGGTCGCGGCGAACGGCCGTTCGCGCAGCGTCAGCGACGGCTACCGCCGCCTGGCCGGCACCGCAGGGCCCAGCCTCGTCCGCGTCGAACTCGACCCGGTGGCCCACCGCTTCGCCGCGGGCTCACGAATCCGGGTGCTCGTCGCAGGAGGCGCTCATCCGCGGTTCAGCCGCAATCCCGGCACGGGAGAACCGCCGATCTCCGCTCGGAGTCTGGTGGCTGCCAGACACGTAGTGCACCATGGCGAACGCTCTCGGCTGCTGTTGCCAATTTGGAGGATTGATGGAGGCACAACGTCATAGGCACGGCCCGATAAGTCGCTTCGTCGCCGGGTCCGCCCACGCGGAGTCGTTCATCATCATCGCGATCGTCACCATCCTGGTGACCCGGCTGTACCTGAAGCTGACCGGCTATCCGCAAGTCGGCGGCGGGAATCTGCATATCGCGCACACGCTGTACGGCGAGGCGCTGATGATGCTGGCGCTGCTGATCGGTTGGCTGCTGCTGGGCGGCGGCGCGCGGAACCTCGCGGTGGTGCTCGGCGGTATCGGCTTCGGACTCGTCCTCGACGAGGTCGGCAAGTTCGTCACAAAGGACAACGACTACTTCTACGGGCCGTCCGCCGAGATCATGTACGTCTTGGTGGTCGTCGTGCTGGTGGGCACCCGCGCACTGCGGGCCGTGCATCCGCTGACGGCGCAGGAGTGTCTTGCCTCTGCGGCCGTGATCGCCGCCGACGGGCTCGCGCGCGGTTTGGGCGATCATCGCCGCGAGAGCGGTTTACGGCTGGTCGCTTTGGCCCGCCGTGACGGCGCCGATCCCGACGAGTCCGACCACGTGCGCGCGCTTCTTCTGTCGGCGCGGCGGGCGTCCGACCGCCTCTACGCCATCCGGACGTGGGCGCTGCGGCTGGTTCCCGGCTTCTTCGAAAGCCCGAAATGGGTGCCGATCATCGGGTGGATCTTGGTGGCCGCCGCGTTTGCCAGCCTGTTCTTCCACACGCTCGGCGTCGCACTGGGCGGGTACTTCTACCACGACGCGCTGGTGAAGTTCCACCTCGCCGGGTCGAACGCGGACAACGTGATTCTGTTGGTCGGCGCGGTGTTGACGCTGGCAATGGCATTGCCCGCGGCGATCGCGCTACGGCACAGCGATGGCATCTGGCCGGTCCGGTGGCTGCGCGACGCGGCGCTGCTGTTCACCTTGTTGAGCGCGTTGGTGCATTTCGCCACCGAAGGCTTCGCGGCACTGATCAACCTGGCGATCGGCCTCGCCGCCATGGCGTTGCTGGGCTATCAACTCAGTCTGCGTGAACGAGCCGACGTTCCGCTCGACTCGAAAGGTGAGTCACTGCAGCGCATTCCGGACGCGAGCAGCGACGCGCGATAACGTCGCGTCGTCGTGCACCGGCGTGCCCCACTGCGGTTGCACCGGCAGGTCCACCCAGCTGGTGCAACCCGCATAGTCGGGCGAACGGGCCAGCCGCAGCGGCGTGACCAGCGGGCAGGCCTGGACCACCAGCACAGTCAGCCGATGCTTCGGCCGGAAATCCACTCGGTCCTCGCGCACGGACTCGGCCGTCCAGATATGTAGCGGCTCGATCTCCGTCAGGCCGTCAACGTTCGAAACTTCAACCGATGCAACCACATTTGCTCCCGCTCGGATGACGACGTGGTCGCCGTCGCTGTCGGCAGCTGCCGGGGCGAGCAGGTCTCGATGTTCGGGCCGCACCCTGCCTTCGTGGCTGTGCTCGACCGTCGGGAACAACAGGAACCGCTGCGCAGCGACCTCGAACCGCTTCTCTCCGATGCCGCCCTTGCGCAGCAGCACGGTCTGGCGGCCGTCGAGGAGCGCGCGCACAGCGGCGCTCCACTCCTTGAGTGCGGGAGTCATGCTCTGAGCCGGGCGCGGACCTCCGGTCGGCGCAACGGCGGCACGGTCTTCGGCGGCTGCTTGCGCGGCGGCAACTGGGACAGCAGGCGCGTCGTCGTCGCGGTGACCTCGGCGACCGCGGCCTCGAACGCGTCGACGTTGGCGGCCGACGGCCGGGTGATGCCGCTGACCTTGCGCACGTACTGCCGTGCGGCGGCCTCGATCTCCTCGTCGGTGGCGGCGGGCTGCAGTCCTCGAAGCTCGGTGATGTTTCGGCACATACTCACGACGATAGGCTCATCGCGTGGCTGGAGACGACGTACTGCTGATCGATACCGCCGACCGGATCCGAACCCTCACGCTCAACCGACCCGCGGTGCGTAACGCGCTGTCGATGGAATTGCGCGACAAGCTGTTTCCCGCGCTGCGCGCAGCCGATGCCGACGACGACGTCGACGTGGTGATCCTGACCGGCACCGATCCCGCGTTCTGCGCCGGAATCGACCTGAAGGAGATCGCTCCTGGGCTCGAGGGCGGCGGCGGCATCCCCGATTTGTCGCCTGCGTGGCCGCCGATGTCGAAGCCGGTGATCGGCGCGATCAACGGCGTCGCGGTTACCGGCGGTTTCGAGTTGGCGCTGTGCTGCGACATTCTGATCGCCTCGGAGAACGCCCGGTTCGCCGACACCCACGCCCGGGTCGGGCTACTGCCCAGCTGGGGAATGTCGGTGCGACTGCCGCAGGCCGTCGGCCGCGGGCTGGCCTACCGAATGAGCCTCACCGGCGATTACCTCGGCGCGTACGACGCCCTGCGCGTCGGCTTGGTTACCGAAGTGGTGCTGCACGACGAGTTGCTGGACGCCGCGAAGGCCGTCGCCGCGACGATCGTCGGCAACAACCGCGACGCGATCCGGGAGCTGCTGGCGTCGTATCACCGAATCGACGACGCGCAGACGCACGCAAGCTTCCGCATCGAGCAATTGTCGGCGGCCGAGTGGATTCGCAACCACGCGAGAAGCGACTCGATCGCCGCCAACCGCGACGCGGTGATCGCGCGGGGACGCGCGCAGATTCACGAGTGAGCCGGTTCAAAACACGACGCTGGTTAGTTGCTGTCAGTTAGCCTGATTCCTCCACGTGCCGGCTGCCACGGAGGTGAAGGCGATGAGATGTGTGCGGATCGCGATCGGCGTCGGCGCCGGCTTGATCGCGTCGATGCTGCCCGCCGGCGTCGTTCCCGCCGCGGACGCCGCGGATCTGGCCGGGTGGCTGTCGCAGGCGACGAGCCATGTGTCAGACATTCATTTGGCGGAGAGTGACGCGCTCGCGGCGATCCTCGCCAAACCCTTCGACGGGAACAAACTGCAGGGGGCGTGCACGCGGCTCGGCGATGCGAATACCGCGCTCGAGCAGCAGATGCCCGCTCCCGACAACAAACTGAATGTCGAAGTCCAACAGGCGCTCGACAACTTCGAAAGCGCGGCGCAGTACTGCCCGCAACTCGTCGCGTCGTACAGCAAGGACAACGTCGACCAATTCGAGTCCTACCTCAAGTTGGCCGAGCAACACTTTGGCCGGGCCGACACGATTCTCGATTCGTTATCTCAGAAGGGTTGACGCAACCGTGAACCGATTCCTCACCGCAGCGGTCGCCGTGAGCACAGTCGCGCTGCTGATGACGAGCTGCACCAAGCATCAACAGAACCCGCCGGCTCCCCCACCCCCACCGCCGCCCAACCCGACGCAAGTCGCGGATAAGCCTGTGACAGAAGAGCCTTCGGGTTTGCGGCCCGGAGCACCAGGCCCGACCCGGCCGATCGACAACGGCGACAACGGCGATGTCGACAAGCTGGCCGCATTGTCGATCGCCGATATCGAACAGTTCTGGACCGGCGCGTACCCGACGTGGTTCAAGGGCAAGTTCAACCCCGTCACTGAGCTCTTCTCGTGGGATGAGCGCTTCAAGCACGGCAAGTTCTGCGGCGAAGACACGTACGACGTGTACAACGCGATGTGGTGCCAGGCGGAGCCGTCGACACAGAACTGCACGTCGGCCGAGCCGCCGAAATGCACGCCGTCGAACAACACCATTGGTTGGGACCGCGGCGGACTGATGCCCGACATGCGCGATACAGCAGGCGATTTGGGCGTTCCCCTGGTGCTGTCGCATGAGTACGGTCACTCGATCCAGTACACGATGGCCGACCTCATCCACGGCGATTCCGTCGAGTGGGCCACGACAGGCGAGCAGCAGGCCGACTGTTTCGCGGGTGTGTACATGCGCTGGGTGGTGGACGGCAAGTCGCCGCGTTTCACGCTCAACAACGGCGACGGACTGAACAAGGTCATGATCGCGATGATCATGCTGCGCGACCCGCTGCTGGCGCAGGTCGATCCCGAGCAGGCCACGCTGGTGCACGGTTCCGCGTTCGAGCGGGTGACGGCGTTTCAGATGGGGTTCGACGGCGGCGGGTCGGCGTGCGCGACGATCGACCCGCAGGAGATCGCGCAACGCCGCGCCAGTTATCCGAAAGACTTTCTGACGCCGGGCAAAACGGGTGAGGTGCCGATCACTCAAGATTCGGTGAAGGCCAACGTCGAGGCATTGACCAAGGCGTTCTCGCCGGCCGATCCGCCGAAAGTCAGCTTCGACCCGGCGTCCTGTCCGGACGCGAAGACGACCCCGCCGGCGTCGTACTGCCCGTCGACCAACACCATCAACGTCGACCTGAATCGTCTGGTCTTGTTGGGAACCCGGCTGAGCCGCGGCTCGCCGATGTCGGGTTCGATGATGACGCTGTCCGGTGACTACACGGCGTTCTCCACGGTGCTGTCGCGCTACATGCTGGCCGTGCAAAAACAACACGGCGGCCTGGCGCTGGACAACGCGAACGCTGGCTTGCGGACTGCGTGCCTCACCGGGGTCGCGTCCGCGAAACTGGCCAAGGGCGTGCCGATTTCGGACGGCAACACCGTTCAGCTGACCGCGGGTGATCTCGACGAGGCAGTCTTCGGCCTTCTGACGAACGGGCTGGTAGCGAGCAATGTCAACGGCGACTATGCGCCGTCGTCGTTCGCGCGGGTCGACGCATTCCGGGCAGGGGTGCTCGGCGATCAGGACGGCTGCCTAAAGCAGTTCTCGTAGTCCGTTACCCCGTGCCGAGCACGGTCCACCTGCCGGAGAACGCTCGCCCTCCGACGAAAACCAACCGCAGCACCAAGAACGTGGAGAGGCCCGCCCATATCCCGGCAAGGCCCCAGCCGAAGATCAGCGACAGCCAGATCAACGGGAGAAAGCCTGCGAGCGCGCTGACGACCGTCGCATTACGCATGAAGCGCGCGTCGCCGGCACCCAGCAGCACCCCGTCGAGCCCGAAAACCACACCGGCGACTGGCAATTGGGCGACCATGAACCACCACGGCACGCCGATGGCGTGCAACACTGCATGGTCGTTGGTGAACAAGTGTGGAATCACCGATGATCCTGAGGCCAACAGGACCGCAAGCACAGTAGCCGCGGCTGCGGAGTATGCCGTCACACGCCATGCCACCGATTTAGCGTGGGCGGCCAGACCCGCGCCGAGTGCGGCACCGACGAGTGCTTGTGCGGCGATGGCGAGTGAATCCAGCACCAGCGCAAGGAAATTCCACAGTTGAAGCACCACCTGGTGCGCGGCCACCGAAGCCGCACCGAATCGGGCGGCCACGGCGGCCGCGGAGACGTAGCAGATCTGGAACGCCAGGGTGCGCACGAAAAGGTCACGGCCCATGACCAATTGGGCACGCAGGACAGGCCAGTCAAGCCCCACTGGCACGCGTTCGACAAGTAACGCGCGCGCGAAAAGCAGTGCTGCGACCCACTGCCCCACCAGGTTCGCGACGGCCGACCCCGCGAGCTCCCAACGCGGCAGTCCGAGCCACCCGAACACCAGCAGCGGGCAGAGCACCGCGGACACCGCGAAACCGATGACGACGTGTCGCAGCGGCCGCACGGTGTCCTGCACGCCGCGCATCCAGCCATTGCCGGCCAACGACATCAGCATTGCCGGTGCGCCGATCACCGCGATCCGCAGCCACGACAACGCGGCGTGGGCGATGTCGGGCTTGGACGCGATCGCCGACACGATCGGCACCGCCGCCGCCTGCACGACAACGACGAACACGACGCCCAGCGCGATCGCCATCAGCGTGGCCTGAACGCCTTCGTTTACCGCGGAGGATCGATCGCCGGCGCCGTAGTAACGGGCGGATCGGGCGGTGGTGCCGTAGGACAGAAACACCAACCCGGTGCCGACCATCACGACGATAAGCCCGCCAATTGCCAAGCCCGCCAACGCCAATGCGCCGAGATGACCAACGACTGCTGTGTCGAACAGAAGGTAGAGCGGCTCGGCGGCCAGCACACCGAGCGCGGGAAGGGCCAGTGCGGCGATCCGCCCCGCGCTGGCGCTCGAGTCCCCCGCCGCTGTCACTGCACTCCCTCACGGCCCGTCATCGATCGGTCTCGCACCAAAGCGCCGTACCCGCCATCTGCAGCTTAGTTATTCGCGCGTACCAGTCGCTCGAATACCACTCCAACCCCCAAGATCAGGTGCTAGCGTCCGGCTCACCGGGGCCGTCGATGGGAGCCACAGTGACGGGTGCCGAACAAGACTGGGGCAAGCCTGCCGCGGTGGCCCTACCGAAGGAGGGTTACTTCGTCGAGGAGCGTGGCCGCTACGGCCCGATCTTTCCGAAGACCCCCGCGTGCTACGGCTTTTCCATCATCGCGAAAGTGAAGGAAGGCCGTGAAGAGGCCGTTCGCGCGTATGGCAAGGAGATCGAGGATGCCGTCAAGGGCACGCCCGATGTTCTCGCGCCGCTGCGTCTGCACTACTTGCGCTGGTTGCTCTTCGACGTCGGGTCGGGGCTGCATTTCCAATATCAAGGCATCTTTGACACCGACTTCGACAAGTACACCGAGGACGCGATCCAGCTGTTCAGCCAGACGGGTATTACCACCGTCTTCACGAACCTCGAGGGCTTCCCAGAAGACTGGCGGGAGAATCCGGCGGCGTTTGTCCAGTTCGTGCGTGAGCATCAGTGCCCCAGCTTCCTGGAGTACGGCGAGTACCCGTTCGTCACCGCGGATGAAATCAAGAAGGCCCTACGGCTTAAGGCGGCATTCTCGACGATGCTGGATCAGATGCAGTGAACCAAGGCCCGATGGGGACCCTGCGTGAGTATGTCGACGCGTTCAACAGTGGCGATGTCGACACGATGGCGGCGACATTCGATGTGTCAGGATCGATTCTGGACGGGATGGCGCCGCACCTATGGCAGGGACCGACTGCTGCTCTCGATTGGTACCGGGATGTGCTGGTTGAAGCTGAAAAACATGGTGCGTCAAATTATCTCGTCACCCTCGGCGAGCCGCTGCATGAGAACGTGACTGGCGATAGCGCTTACCTTGTTGTTCCGGCGACTATGCGGTTCGACGCCGCGGGCGAGCAGCGTACACAGAGCGGGGCAGTTTTCACCGTGGCGCTTCGCCGCCAAGCCGATGGGTGGCGAATATCGGCCTGGGCGTGGACAAAAGGTTCTGATGCTCGAGCTTGACGATATTCAGCACATCCTGCTGACGCGGACCCCTGCGATGACCGGACGCTACGAGTTCCTGTCATTCGACAATGCTGCCGGCGGTAGGGCTTGGCTGTCGGAGCTGATCCCGGTCGTCGAGTCGGCGGCTTCGACACCGGCCACGATGGAGGACACGAAGCGTTGGGTCACGTTGGCGTTCACGTGGACCGGTCTGCGAGCGCTCGGGGTGCCCGAGGACATGCTCGCGACGTTCCCCGAAGCTTTTCACCAGGGCATGGCGGCCCGCGCTGACGTTCTCGGCGACACCGGGCTGAACCATCCGGACAACTGGGTGGGCGGGCTGGCTGGCGACGACGTGCATGCGATCGCCATTTTGTTTGCGCGCGATGACGCTGAACATGCGCGCGCCACTGGCGTGCACGACGAGCTGGTGGCTCGCTGCGACGGGGTGCGGTCGCTGTCGGTGCTGGATTTGAACGCGTCGCCACCGTTCAACTACGCCCATGACCACTTCGGTTTCCGGGATCGACTGTCGCAGCCGGTAATCGAGGGTTCGGGTGAGGAGCCGACTCCTGGATCCGGCGCGCCGCTGAAGCCGGGCGAGTTCATCCTGGGGTATCCCGACGAGAACGGGCCGGTATCCGCTCTGCCGCAGCCAGAGATGTTGTCCCGCAACGGGAGCTACATGGCATACCGCAGACTGCAGGAGCATGTTGCGCTCTTCCGCGACTACCTTCGAGAGAACGCCGAGAGTCCCGAGGGTGAGGAGTTGCTGGCCGCCAAGTTCATGGGCCGCTGGCGTAGCGGTGCGCCACTGGTGCTCGCGCCCGATAAGGACGATGCCGAACTCGGCGCGGACCTCATGCGCAACAACGACTTTAACTACAAGGAGATGGATCCGTTCGGGTATGCCTGTCCGCTCGGTTCGCATGCGCGACGTCTCAATCCACGCGACACCGCGCACTACACGAACCGGCGCAGAATGATTCGCCGTGGGGCAACTTACGGTCCCGCGCTACCGGAGGGTGCACCCGACGACGGCGTTGATCGCGGCCTCGCCGCGTTCATCATCTGTGCCGACCTGGTTCGACAATTCGAGTTCGCCCAGAACGTATGGATCAATGACCGCACGTTTCACGAGCTCGAGAACGAGCACGATCCGATCTGCGGAACCCAGGACGGCACAATGGAATACACGATCCCGAAGCGGCCGATCCGCAAGGTACTCAAAGGCTTGCCTGCGTTCACCACTCTGAAAGGCGGAGGCTACTTCTTCCTTCCCGGTATCAACGCCCTTCGGTATCTCGCGGCGCTGGACTAGTACGAAGGATCGCGATGAGCACGCAGCTGCCGGCACGTACCTATAACCAGAACCATGCTTCGCGCCCCCAGTCCGGGGGACGTCGTATCAGCATCTACTGGACGTGGAGCTACCCGTGGGAAGCTCAACGCGATCCCACCGAGATGTACAACCGCTTCTCCACGATGACCGAGGTCCGAAATGCGTTGTGGCCGAGCTATGAAACGCCCGAGTACGACCAAGCGCATTTCTTGCAAGGGATCGCCGGAACACTGGAGCTGTTCCATCGGTCGACGTTGGCGTTTCAGGAGCTCGCGGGCGAGGCCACCGGACATCCCGTCGCGGTGTTCCAACGGATCGACCAGGCCGGATACCACTTACCGATCGATGAGCGCATCCTTGCCGACACCGACACCCTGATGGTTTTCGGCCTGGATCACATCTTGTCGGAGCAGGAAGCGGCGCAAGAAGAAATCGACGCTCTTCGCGAGTGGCTGACGCGCGACGGTACGTGCCTGCTGTTGGCGCCACACCACGACGTCGGGTTCACCGACGACTTCGCGCAACGGCAGGTCGAATACCGACATCATGGTGATCCGCTCGTGCCGCGCCAACAACGATTCGGTCAATACACACGATCATTGATGACGGCGCTGAACGTTCCGGTGCACAACACGTGGGGTTTGCGGCCAGCCGTCGTGGAGGGCAGTGACGAAATCGCGCCGTTGACGGGATTCCCTGATCTCGACGCGCCGAGGTTGCTCAACAACGTGACGACGCTGAACTTTCACCCACATCTCCCGCACTACGAATTAACAGCTCCCCAAAGCGATTCCCTTCGAGTTCTCGGGACGCAGCGCATAGACCTGAACCGGCCCCACCCCTTCACCGAGGCGGGTCATCACGAATTGAACGCTCTCGTCTGGATGCCACCCGCGGGTGAGAGAGCCGGCGATATCCTCCTCGTCGACTCGACAAATTTCACCACGCTGTTCGGCGGGACCGAAAGCCTAAAGAATTTGTGGCACAACCTCGCAACGCTGAAATAGCGCAGCCTCTCCGATCACCTCTTGGCTCGTCACCATGTCGCCACACTGCGGCTAGTTCTTCCGGTTCAGATGACGCCCAGTTCCATCTGCGGGATGATGCTTGCTACCGCTGCTCGGTGTCGCAGCCTCTGGGTGTTCCGGGTGCAGGTGCGTGGTAGTCGACGGCTTGGCGGGCAACGAGACGCGGTCCGAGGGCCGTGCGATGATCGTGCTCGTATCTGCCGATGCGGCAACACCTTTGCGCGCTGACGGATCAACGGGGGGACCGTTCCCGGCGAGGGCAGGGACTTCAGGAAGCGAGGTGCGGCGCCCGAAATTGGGCGGGATCTCGGTCCCGACGTGGTTCGCGGTGATAGATGCCGATTCGAGGTTTTCCGGGGATGCGATAGCCGATCCCTGACCGTTCGCGCGCACCGGATCGAGCGGAGTCAGTGACGTTGTAGTCGGGCTCGCACTGAACGACGCTTGCGTGTTGGCCGCCAGCGGGAACGGCGGCAACGGGGGCAGGGACGGTAGCCAGAAGTTCAACTGATCGATTCCGAGCTGTACGAAGGAGTTAAAGGTGTCCACGCCAACGTTGATCAGACCCTGAACGAATGTGACGCGCCCGTCCAGAAAGTCGGCGAGGTTATAGGTGATGCTGCGTGCGATGCGTTCGCCGAAGTTGTAGAAGATCGGGATCTGAGGAGCCAGCCAGCCGACGTAGGGAACCCATCCCACCGCGTACGCCGCCAAGTCGAAACCGTAACGAACCCACGGTTCTACCGTGTTGTAGACGTTCTTGATCGAACTGCCAATGGAATTCGGGGCGATGACTGGCAGGAGCTGCGGCGTCGGGACGGGTTGTGAGGCGCTGGGAGGGATGACCACCCGGGCCACCCAGTCGGTCACAAGGGACAGCGGATCGTTCGGCGTCGCTGCAGGCGAGATCAGCGCGCTGAGCTCAACCTGCCGCGGCGGAGGGCACGTTCGCGGCGGGGCCACGGTAGAAGCAGATCCGATCGCCGCCGCCGTGAAAACCGCGACGCCCGTCGTGAAGAACAGCGTCGCCGGTTTCATGTTCATGCAGACATCACTTCCTGCTCCTAGGCATCTGACATTACGCTCGGATGCCAATCTGTATATGAGGAATCAACGGTCTGCGGAGAGCAAGCTAGTCGGTGTCGTCGTTCGTCACCGTCATAGACTGGTTTTGGGCGCTGCCAGTATTCACCGTTGTCGTTGCGTGGCAACAGTTTTCGTCCGCCGTCCCACAACGACATCCATCCCGAAGTGAGTCACGTTCTTCGAGGTGGATGCCGTTGTGCTGAAAGGCATTCCGCGCCAACTGGATGCGGGGCCGACGATGCGTCTAGCCTCCCGGGCAGGGCCCCGGAATCCACATATTCCAGCACATACCGGGAGGCGGAGGCAGATATGGAGGCGCTGGAGGCCCACCTGGGGCCCCTGTGGGAGGAGTCTGAGGGGGTGGAGGGTTCGGTCCCTCATAAATGCCCTGACCTTGATTGCCGTCCTCCAAGGCCACATGCCAGTAGGTGTGGCAGACATTCATGTCCCATGTCACCGGGTCGTGAACGTGATTCTGGGTCAAGTGGAACAATGAATCCCCTGGGCACCAATGATTTGGGCCGTAACACACAACGCCGACCATCGCGGCAGGCGAGCAATCGTCGTCCGCATGGGCGGTACCCGCACCCATACCGGCCAGGCTCAAACCGCCGGACGCCAACGCGGCCGTCGCAAATCCCACGAGTACTCGCTTCATAAGCCTGGGATGATCCTCCTCGGAAGCGTCGCGTGTGCTGGGAATTCGCCAAAATCCCGACGTTTGCCCCATTGTGGTTCCTTCCTTACGGGTGGCTCCGCGCTGGAGCCGCTCACACAGGTAAGAGCCACGACCGCCCGCCAGTCGGACGCTTTTTTGAGGTGAGAACGCGTTCCTTGTGAAATCCTGTGCGCGTGTCCGCAACGTCGGCTCCATCCGGGGTCGTGACGTTCTTGTTCACCGATGTCGAAGGGTCGACTCGTCGGTGGGAGGCCGATGCCGACGCAATGCGCTCGGCCCTTGCCGCACACGACGAAGTGCTGCGCCACGCGATCGATGCACACGGCGGATTCCTTTTCAAGCACACCGGTGACGGCGTGTGCGCCGCGTTCGCGTCACCGAAGTCCGCAGTCGACGCCGCAGTGGATGCACAACAGCTGCTCCAGTTGCCCGTGCGGATGGGCATCGCCACCGGCGAAGCCGAGCTGCGCGACGGCGACTACTTCGGCACGGTGGTCAACCGAGCCGCGCGAGTCATGGCTGCCGGCCACGGAGGACAGATCCTCATTGCGGAGTCGACGGCAGTTCTGGTCGGCGAGGTAGACCTCATCGAACTGGGGCCGCGGCGGTTGCGGGACGTACCCAACCCGATCGCGATTTTTCAACTCACCGCGCCGGGCCTGCAGACGGACTTTCCACCGCTGCGGACGATCGATACCAGTCAAGGGAATCTGCGGGCTGCGGCCAGTAGGCTCATCGGTCGCGACGACGATGTTGACGACGTCGCATCGGCGATGCGATCGCATCGACTGGTCACGTTGGCCGGAGTAGGCGGCGTCGGTAAAACCCGATTGGCGCTTGAGGTCGCCTCAGTTCTGGCTGACGAATTCCCCGATGGTGTTTGGGTTTTCGAGCTGGCTTCGGTCGTTGATCCTGCAGCGGTTCCCGACGCCGTGGCGGCGGTCCTAGGCATTACCCAGCAGCCGGGCATGACGATGAGTGAGTCGATCGCTGCCGCTTTGGAGGGCAGGCTCCGGCTTCTGGTCTTCGACAACTGCGAGCACGTCGTTGACGCCGCGGTGGACCTGATCGACCTAATCCTCGCGAGGTCGGCCACGGTGAAGATCTTGTCGACAAGCCGTGAGGGGCTGGGCCTCGCCGATGAGCGATTGTGGCGGGTTCCCTCGCTGGAAGTCGTTGCGGCCGTGGAGCTATTCAGGGAGCGAGCGGCAAGTGACCTGTCGGCTGAAGAATTCACAGCGGTAGAGGAGATCTGCCGCCGACTCGATGGCATCCCACTGGCGATCGAGCTGGCCGCCTCGCGAATGGAGTCGATGACTGCGACCGAGATGCGCGACCGCCTCGATCACCGATTCAAGCTGCTCGTCCGCTCGCGGCGTGGACTCGAACGTCACCAGACGCTGCGCCAGGCGGTGTGTTGGTCGTATGACCTCCTGGAAGAACCAGAAAAGGCGCTGCTGGAACGGTGTTCGGTGTTCGCCGGTGGCTTCGACGTTCAAGGTGCTTGTGCCGTATCAGGATTCGACGATGCCGACGAGTTCACGATCCTCGATCTGCTCGACTCGCTGGTGCGCAAGTCGTTGCTCGTCGCGGATCGGTCGACGGGCAAGACCCGGTTTTCGATGCTGGAGACCATCCGCCAGTTCGCCGAGGAGGAGCTCGTCGAAAGTGGGCAAGCGGCCGAAGCGAGTTCGGCGCACGCGCACTATTTCGCCGAGCGCGAAACCGAGATTCTCGCGCTGTGGGACAGCCCCCGCCAACGTCTCGCATATGAGTGGTTCGCCACGGAACTGGCCAACCTGCGCACGGCGTTCCGCTGGGCCGCCGACTGCGGTGATCTCGATGTTGCCGCGTCCATCGCGACGTACGGTTGGCTGCTCGGCTTCTTCGGCGTTCAGAATTATGAGCCGGTTTCGTGGGCAGAAGAGCTCATCGAGCCTGCGCGCGCAATAGGGCACCCGCGGCTCGCGAGCTTGTATGTAGGCGCATCGCTGTGCTGGATGACAGGCCGCGTGGATCAAGGGGTCGCATACGCCGACCAAGGTCAGACCATTGTGGCGAGCAGCGCGCATGTCCCGCCGTATGGGTTGGAAGGCGCGCTTGGCGGAGCGTATATGGCCCTCGGGCAACCTGAACGGTGGGCGGAGCTGTGCCGCACTTCGCTCGAACGCCGAGGCGACGGCCACGTTGCCCTTCGTACTTGCCGCGTCTTTGCACTGGTTTTCGCCGGTCTCCTCGAGGAGGCGAGAGCAGCGGCCGAAGGATTGATCGACACAGCCTTTGCCAGCGATAACCCTTATTTCCATACGTTCGCGATCGCCGCCTATGCATTCTGCCTGAACTCAACAGCGTCCGAACGCGACCTCGCGCTGTGCCGGCACGGGTTGGTGCTCGCTCAAGACAGCGGCAATCGGTACATCGAAGCTGTTCTCGCGACAGCTCTGGCCCGATTCGAATCCGAAACATGCGTTAGCGTCGCGGCGGTCGACCATTTGAGGCTGGTTATTCGGAGTTTTTACGACTCGGGGAACTTCGGGAATTTGGTCGGCCCACTCGCGCTGCTCAGCGCATTCCTTGATCGACTGGGGCGGTTCCAAGCCGCCGCGACGATCGCCGGTTTTTCATGCGACCCGGTTTCGCTGGCCTCGGTTCCAGAGTTGGCCGCCACCATCGCGCACCTCCGCGAGATGCTCGGCGACCAGACCTACGAATCGTTCGCGGGCCATGGCGAGGCGATGACCACCGCCGAGGCCGTCGCGTACGCCTATGACCAAATCGACCAGACCCGAGCGGAACTGGGCGCGTCAGGTTGAATCGTCGCCGAGTTTGTCGGTAGCCGGTGCCATGATGACGTCATGTCCTCGACCGCAGTGCTCGACTCGGCTGAGACGTGTCCTGACCAGCGTCTTGGCGTGTTGTTCGACGAGCTGTCGGAGTTGGCCGGTCAGCGCAACGCAATTGATGCGCGCATCGTGGAGATCGTCGCCGAGATCGATCGCGACGGGCTGTGGGGCGCCACCGGCGCGCGGTCGGTGCCGGCGTTGGTGGCCTGGAAGCTGGGCTTGTCCTCGGCAACCGCGCACACGATCACCACCGTCGCAGGCCGGCTGCAGGAGTTTCCCCGCTGCGCGGCGGGCATGGCCGAGGGCCGGTTGTCGCTGGATCAGGTCGGGGTCATCGCGGCGCACGCCGGGGAGGGCTCCGATGAGCATTACGCCCAGCTGGCCAGTGTGGCGTCGGTGCACCAGTTGCGCACCGCGGTCAAACTCGAACCGCGCCCCGAACCCGACCCGCGCCCGGCGCCGCCGGCCTCGATCAGCAAAACCTCCGACGACGACGAGTTCACGTCGTGGCGGATCCGGCTCGCGCACCTCGAGGCGGCCAAGTTCGACGCCGCGCTTCGTTCTCATCTGGACGCGCTGATCGCCGAATGGAAACGCGACCACGATAGCGACTACAACCCCTCCGATCAGCGACCGCCGTTGCCGGACACGGTGGATGCGTTCATGCGGCTAGTTGAATCCGGGTGGGACGCCGACGTCACTCGCCGACCGCACGGCCAGCACACCACCGTGGTGATGCATCTGGACCTCGAGGCGCGCATCGCCGCGCTGCATCTGGGTCCGCTGCTGTCCGACGCCGACCGCCAATATCTCTCGTGTGATGCCACCTGCGAAGTGTGGTTCGAACGCGACGGCGAAGTCATCGGTTCGGGTCGAACCACCCGGCTGATCAGCCGGCGGCTGCGCCGCGC
>Ga0070741_10011669_pt1 | contig 16141 bp, 12 predicted proteins | sample Coa_R1_4_FD_66440 | JGI IMG/M metagenome (GOLD analysis project Ga0070741, IMG submission 66440) | Surface soil microbial communities from Centralia Pennsylvania, which are recovering from an underground coalmine fire - Coalmine... | ecosystem: Environmental > Terrestrial > Soil > Unclassified ...
CTCTGATTTGCCGCGCGGTTGGCAGAGAAGCTCTTGCGAATTGCAACCAGGAGTTCCGGGCCGGGCCCACGCATCTCGGCCGCGCTCATTTCCAGCTCCACAAGCCCCAGACTGCGCGTCGCCGCAACGCGTACAGTACGGTCAGCAGCGCAAAGCAGAGCACGAGCAGGAGCAGCGCGGTGCGATTGGCCGCGGCGTAGTCCAGCGTCTCGACTTGATCGAAGATCAGGATTGAAATGGTCCGCGTTGCCCCAGGAATGTTTCCGCCGATCATCAGCACCACACCAAATTCGCCCAACGTGTGCGCAAAGCTGAGGACGAAGCCGGTGAGCACGCCGGGCAAGCCCAGCGGCAGCAGAATGCGCCAGAAGGTACGCCAGCGCGACGCGCCCAGCAGCGCCGAGGCTTGCAGCAATCTCCCGTCGACCGCTGCAAACGACGTTGCCATGGGTTGAACGGCAAATGGAAGGCTGTAGAGCACCGACCCGATCACCAGGCCGCCGAAGGTGAAGGCCAGAGCGTGGCCACTTAGCGTCTGATACCAGCGGCCAATCGGGCTGAGCGGACCGAGGGCGACGAGAAGGTAGAAGCCGAGTACGGTAGGCGGCAGCACGATCGGCAGCGAGACCAGCGCTTCCACGAAGAATTTCCACCGCCGGGGCGAGAATGCCAGCCAGCACGCCAGAGGCACTCCGGCGACCAGCAGAATGACGGAGACCGTCACCGCTAACTTCAGCGTGAGTGTGAGCGCCTGAAGAATCATTTCTGCGAGGGCGCTCCGAAGCCGTACTGCCGCAGCACGGCTGCTCCCTGCGGGGAGTTAATAAAGTCGAGGAAGGCCTGCGCCGTCTGTTTATGCTTCGACGAAGACAGGATGCCGGCTGCCTGCCCGATCTCAGGGTAGCTCTCGGTAGGCAGCTCCCAATAAGTTCCGGCGTTCTTCAGGGCCGGAGAGGCAGCGAGCGAAAGAGCGATAAGCCCGGCCTGCGCGTTTCCGGATTGCACGAACTGCGCCGTCTGGCTGATGTTCTCGCCCATCACCAGCTTGTTGGCCAGGCGTTCCTTCAGGCCATAGTGCTGCAGCGCAGCTATGGCCGCCCGTCCATACGGGGCATGCTCGGGGTTGGCGATGGCGATCTTTGTCACCTTTGGTTCCAGAAGAAGGTCCATCTTAAGTCGCTTCGGATCCAGCCCGGAACCATTCGGCGCCCAAAGTATCAGATGTCCCACAGCGTAGGTGCGCAGCGATGTGCTGTCGAGCAGACCGGCCACGGCGAGTTTCTTCGGATAGTCAGAATCGGCAGAGAAAAACAAGTCGTAGGGCGCGCCGTTCTGAATCTGGGAATACAAATTACCCGATGCCCCAAACGAAAGTGCCACTTTGTTGCCCGTCTTCTGCTGGAAACGTCCCGCCAGGTCCTGCAGGGCATAGCTAAGATCGGCGGCTGCGGCAACCGCGATCTCGTCCGCGTGCGCCGCAGACGCCAGCCAGGAAAGCATCAATAGCCATAGAAGAGTTTTCCGCATAACGTCCCACGGCGAGAGCAGCGCAAGCAGCAACCGGAACCAGTTTAACTAAATCGCTAGCAATCCGCGATTCTGGGCGGATTACCAGTCACCGCCAAGTATCCTTCACAGCTTTTCCCGGCGAGCGAGCGCAGCCAGTGCAAAGAGGCGGGTAGTCTAACTCCCTCGTGGGAGCGAGCAGTTCTTCCCTTCTATCCGATCATTTGTCACGAAAGAGCTAATTTTGGTTGCTCGGTTTGTGCTTTCCTGCTTGACCCCCGGGGTGTTTTCTGCCAGAGTAGCCGCACGCGATCTTAGTGGAGAGCTTTGCCAAGCTTAGCGCTCGCCGTAACCGGGAATTCGCTCGCGTCACGCTGATGATACGCATTGAGGTAACGCTCAACGCCGATCCTACCGCCATCAGTCCGGTCGTGGAAGGGATCATGGAGATGTCGCGCGGTTTGGAGTGCGCCGCCGGCAAAGAATTCGAGATCGAGACAGCGTTGCGCGAGGCTCTGGCCAACGCCATCGTGCACGGATGCAAGAGCGATCCCAACAAGAAAGTCCAATGCTGCGTGGGGTGCGACGAAGAGCGCGGCATGCTGATCATCGTTCGCGATCCCGGCTCCGGCTTTGATCCCTTTGAGGTGCCCGACCCCTGCAACGGCCAGAATGTTTATTCCAACCACGGCCGCGGGATCTATTTGATCAATCAATTGATGGATGAGGTGAAGTTCGAAAAGAACGGCGCCGAAATCCACATGCGGAAGTATTAGCCCTGCTTATCCCCCGCTGACGGCCGGAACAATCGAGATCTCACAGCCATCGGAAACTGCCGTCGAGAGCCCGCCGGTGTAGCGGATGTCCTCATTGCCGATGAAGAGGTTGACGTGCTGGCGAAGCTGTCCTTGCTCGGTGGCGATGCGGTCGCGCAAGCCCGGATACAGCGTCCACAGGGCGGCCAAAGCGTCGGCGATGGTGGAAGGCGAAGCATCCAGCCGGACGCTCGCCTGTCCCGCCGTGAACTCCCGCAACGCGCGTGGAATGTGAAAGGTTACCGGCATCCGTCACCTCTTGCTGCGTCGCGACTTGGTTGTGCTTTTGGATGGCTGCGATGAGGCGGGGGCATGGGCGGTGTGCGATGACTTTACCTTTGCTGCTCCGAAGCCTTCTCCTACGATTGCACTGCGCACACATACGATTGCCGGCAAGCCTTCCAGGATTCGTTGCCAGGTCTTACCGTCGTCACGTGAGGCGAACAGCTGTCCGCTGCGAGTGCCGAAATATATGCCAGCAGGCTCCAGGCAATCTGCTGTGATCGCGTCACGTAAAACGGTTTCGTAGGCGCGCCTCTGCGGAAGCCCGCGCATGAGCGCCTCCCAGGAACCACCGGCGTTGCGGGTCCGATAGACTCGCAGGCGTCCGTCGCAAGAGCAGCGAAATTCATCCGATTCGACTGGAACGATATACACGCAGTCCGGGTTCTTGGGATGCACGATGAGGCCAAAACCAAAGTCCGACGGCAACCCGTTACCGATGTCCGACCAGTTTTCGCCGCAATCGTCCGAGCGATACACTCCCCAGTGATTCTGCAGGAACAAGCGTTCCGGGTGCGCAGGATGCATTGCGATTTTGTGAACACATTGTCCAAACTCAGGATATTTTTCCGGCAGAAAGAGGGCCTTCACGCCTCGATTCTGCGCCGTCCAGGTCGTTCCTCCGTCGTCCGTGCGGTAGACGCCACCGGCAGAGATCGCGACATAAATCCGCCGGCCCTCTGCAGGGTCAAGGACTATGGTGTGCAGCGCCAGCCCTCCGTTAGCCTGCATCCAGCGCGGACGGTGAGGGTGGTCGAACAGACCTCGCACCAGCGACCACGTGCTGCCTCCGTCACGGCTTTCGAAGAGCGCCGCAGGTTCAACGCCGCAATAGAGCACATCCGGCTCGTCGGGCCGACCCAACGTAATCTGCCAGATGTTCTTCAGCGACACGCCGGTGTCTGGCGGAAAACGGATCGGGGCGTGCTCGGGATTTGTCCAGCTTTTGCCGAAGTCGTCGCTGGAGCGCAGGTACGTACCCCAATAACTCTGGGTCGATGCCCAGATGCGGCGCTGCCCGGCCCGGCCGTCGTAGGCCATCGCGTAAACATTGTGGCCGTGAAAGTACGGGCCGCCAACGTCCCACCGCCGGCGCTGCGTATTGGAGCGAACCACGAATGCTCCCTTGGTCGTGCCCACCAGCAGGACAAAGTCGCCGTTCTTCACCTGCGCGTGCTGCACACTGTGAAGCACGGTGACCCGCGGCGGGCCGGGATCGGGGGCCGGCTCGGGAGCAGCGATTGCGCCCGACTGTACCGCTTCCAGCGCGGCCTGCACTTCGCTCGCCCGCTGGTAGCGCTGCGCGGGCTCCTTCGCGAGGCAGCGCTGGATAACGGCCCACAGCCCCGGAGGTACGGGCGGCCCTAGTACGGTGGGAATTTCGCGCAATATCGCCGAACTGATCTCGAAGGCGGTGCCACCCGTGAACGGCACCCGCCCGGACGCCGCTTCGTACAAGACAACACCCAGCGACCAAAGATCACTCCGATAATCGGCGGCGCTTCCGCGCAACAACTCGGGTGCCATGTAGGACAGCGTGCCGCTTACGCTAGAAGCGTCCTGGACGGTTGCGAACGAACGCGTTGCTGCGTCCGACGTCGGGGCTCCAATCTGCCGGGCCAAGCCAAAGTCGAGGACCTTGACCATGCCCTCGGCAGTGACGACGATGTTCGCCGCCTTCAGGTCGCGGTGAATGATTCCCCGATCGTGAGCGCGGGCCAGAGCGCCCGCTATCTGCACTCCATAGCGAAGCACAGAGGACGGCGGCAGCCCCGCGCCGGCGGAGATATCGCGCAAACTCCGGCCCTCGACCAGCTCCATAACGATGTAGAGCTCACCCTCGGTCTCGCCAACTTCGTAGATGGTGCAGATATTAGGGTGGGACAGCGCGGAAGAGGCACGCGCTTCGTGAAGCAGGCTTTGGCTCGATACCGCATCCAGAGCGGGGTCTTTTTTCACGACCTTCAAGGCGACATCGCGGTGCAAGAGCTCATCGTAGGCCCGATAAACGACTCCCATGCCTCCTTCGCCGATCTTTTCGGTGACACGACAATGCCCCAGCACTCGACTGATCACGATCCGTCCTCTCTGCCCATGCTAGGGGGCAATTCGGAGACACGTCAATGAAGGCTCGGCGCGGCTTGGACTCGGTCCGCGCTTCAGGTACCCCCAAATCCGGTTCCAGGACAGTGCGCGTACAGTCACTGAGCCGATTTCTGCCAAGCTCCCGAAGCAAGCATTGCAACCGGCATCAATCGAGCTTGCAGCAAATTAATTGCGATGGTTCTTGATTGGCGATCGAGCATGGGAATGCCATAATTTAATGCCACGCTTGGCTGCTGAGGCGCTTCGTCTCGGAGGGACGAGAATGATCTGCCCTGTTCCTGCGGGTGAACCCCTTCCGACGTCCGATGAAGACGTTCTCTGGGATCAGTTGACCGAGGCCATCAACCCCAAATCAATCCAGCACCTGACTGGCTCGCCTCTGCTCTTGATAAACCAGAGCCTTAATCGCGTACTAAGGTGCGGAGCATCTGGCTTCTGTTCTCGCATTCGCTATGATTATGGTCTTGGAGTTTGCGCGTTCCGCATGAATCTGCGGTCTTAGGCAACTGCGTACCGAGAAGTCACGTGGAAGAAAATTCGCTGGAGGTCAGGTTTCTTGGGCCCGTTGTTGAATCTGCTATTCTCCCTGGTCGAACACCAACCCGGTTCTCTTAAAACACTCCGAAGGGCTTCCAATAATTCTGCTCCATGCCTGAGATTGCTGGGCCGGGCGCGGATTCTGCCGAATCTCGCAGCCCTCTCCGCCGCAGCTCTTTTTGCCTCTGCTGCATTCGCCCAAGTCCCCGGTACAGCGGCGCCCGAAATCGTTGTCCAACAGGGGAACACCTATGCGTTGGCGCAACTTGCTTTCGGTCACGATGGACGACTGTTGGCGTCGAACGGGTTCATGGAAAACTCGATCCAGCTTTGGGATTTGAGTTCAGGGCGGCAGTTGCGAACCTTTAGCGTCGAAGCTGGCGCTGGTCAGTTCGGCCTTGGAGGCGTGAATGCCCTCGCGTTAAGTGGCAACGGACAACTGATCGCTGCATCGAGCGGTAGCGAGATCGACGTTTGGAATGTGCGAGACGGCGAGCGCCTTTACCGTTTCCCGCTGCAATCGTCGCAACTTGTCTTGCCGTCGATCAGTTTTCCGTTTGCGATAAGCGAAAGCGGACGCTATCTCGCGTGGGTAGCGAATGGCGATCTGGAGATTCGCGAACTCAGCAATCGTGGGCAGCCAGTATCGTCGGGCGCGTCGTCAGGTCCTGAGTCCACGCCACGCTCCATCGCGTTTACGCCCGACGAGCGTGGACTTGCGATGGTCCGTCATACCGGTACTGGAACGACGGTCGATACACTCGATCTGGTAAGCGGCACGATGAAGTCACAGGAGATTGTGGCGTCTGTGTATGACACCGTGCCTGACCATGCGATTGGTTTTGCTGCCGATGGACATCTCTTAGTCCTGACGCGCGTAAATGAAACAGGCGCGGCACGCAAGGCTGGGATCGCCGGCAAAATACAGGTCCATGATCTGTCCACCGGCGTAGTAATCAGCATAGATGGTCCATCGGAGCAAATGTCACTCAGCCCCGATGGACGTTTTCTGGTTCTGCAGGACAGGAAAGAACTTCAAGTTTGGGATGTAGCCAATCAGAGACAAATCATCACTTCGTCCAACAACTCGCCAGGCGTAGTCAGCTTTGGTACCTCAGCCGTCGGTTTCAGCGAGGATGGGAAAGAACTTGCCATTGGGGACAACAGCGGCAACATCCATGTCTTCGATCCCTCCACCGGAAGGGCGCGCGGCACCCTCGCCGGACACGCGAATCCTTCCGGCGTTCTCAGCTTCGGTCCACGCGGGCAGACGCTCTACGCCGGAAGCAAAACGCAATGGGACCTGAAATCGGGAATCGGTTTGCGCACCATTCCCGGAGCGATTAGTCCGCACTCGGTCTCTTCCGACAGCGGCCGCTTGTTTGCCGAAGACACTGGCCATGGTGTGGTTCGCATCTGGGACCTGCAGCGACAAACCACGATTGCGACCATCAAAGCTCCGCCCGGCCAGGCCACAGCATCGATGACCTTCAGTCCCGATGGGTCCTCAATCGCGATTCTGCGCGATTACGACTACGCCGATCCTGCGGTGCAGCAGCGCCTGCAAGAAAAGAACGAGGAGCGTGCGAAAGAAATTCAGAAAGAATTGCGCAAGGATCCATCGCAATTTATGAAGCTGAATGCCCAGGCTGCCAACGACCCAGACAATCCGGCGCTGCAGATCCACGTATTCGATACACATACAGGCGCAGAAAAGTTCATGCTCTCCGTGCCGTTCAGCTACAACAACCGGTCGCTAGCGTTCAGTCCGGATGGCGCCAGCATTGCGACCGCTGGCGCCTATGGCGTGAAGTTTTGGAACGCTGCGAATGGACAACTGATCTCCACCATTGCCTTATCGCAAGGTCCGTCGCCATATCCATACGGCGTCGTGCCCACTACGGTCACGGGACTTGCATTCAGCCCTGACAGCAAGAGCCTGGCGGCCGCCACTGTCACCCTCAAATTCAGCGTGGACTTAGCAGCGCAGCAACAACAGGCCGTGGCGGCATTGAAGAGTGCAGCGCATCATCATCGGCTTGCCGACTTTGGAATTGCGGTGCCGAACGTTGGCTTGCCCCGGCACAAGAGCTCAATTCCTTCTCCGCCTGCAGCGCCTGCAAGGACTACAGGCGGCACGGAAGTAGAGAGCGACGGCCCGGTGCTCGTGCTCGATCCGGCCGCGCAGCGCGTCGTCGCGACCTTGGCCGGGCATAAAAACGGCGCCGTGGCCGTCGCGTTCAGCCACGATGGAAAACTATTGGCCACGAGCGGACGCGATTGCTTCATTCGCGTCTGGGACCGCGCTTCTGGAAGTGTCAATGCGGAAATCCCGACGAAAGACACGGCTTTCAGCCTGGCGTTCAGCGCAGACGATCGACTCCTGGCGTCCACGCAAGGTGATGGGTCGATTTCGTTATGGGATCCGAAAGGTGGCAGTCGTCTCGCCACTCTGGTTTCCCTGTATGACGGCGCAGACTGGCTTGTTGCTACCCCAGACGGCTTGTTCGATGGCTCGCCTGGAGCGTGGAACCAGATTCTGTGGCGATACTCGCGCAACACATTCGATGTAGCTCCCGTGGAATCGTATTTCAACGAGTACTTTTATCCGGGACTTCTGGCTGACATTGTTGCCGGAAAAAGGCCGAAACCACCGCAAAATATCGAGCAGAAGGATCGCCGTCAGCCGGTGGTACGAATCGAGTTCCCTAACTCGGGCACTGCTCTGGACCAGCGAGAGATAATTCTAAAACTCGATGTTGCCGAAGCCGAAACCGGCAGCGGCGCGAAGGACGTACGCCTCTTCCGCAACGGCTCTCTAGTTAAGGTTTGGCACGGCGACGTGTTGAATGGAGGATCGAGCACCGCGCTTGACGCGAAGGTCCGGGTGGTTGCAGGAGAAAACCGGTTTACGGCGTATGCGTTCAATCGCGATAACGTGAAGAGCCTGGATGCGCACCTCTCACTGCAAGGCGCGGAGGCTTTGCGCCGCCAGCCGGTCACGTATGTTCTCGCCGTGGGCATCAACAAATACGCCAACCCCGAGTACTACTTGAAGCTCGCCATAGCCGACGCGCAATCGCTCTCGGACGCAATTCGGCACGATCAGGAGCGCATCTCCGGCAGCGTGCAGGTGATCCCGCTCTATGACGATGCGGCTACACGATCGGGAATTCTCGATTCCATTCGCAAAATCGCGGCTGAAGTTCAACCTGAGGACCACGTAATCCTCTTCTTCGCTTCGCACGGAGTAGCTGTCGACGATCGCTTTTATCTCATTCCGTACGATTTGGGATACATGGGCAAAGTCGACCAATTGGACGAAGCCGGCGTGCAAGAGATATTGCACCACAGCATCTCCGATTTGGATCTGGAACAGGCGCTCGAAGGCATGGACGCCGGAAAAATCATCGTCATTATCGATGCGTGCAACTCCGGACAAGCGCTGGAATCTGCGGAGAAGCGACGCGGCCCGATGAATTCCCGCGGACTTGCCCAACTGGCATACGAGAAAGGGATGTACATATTGACGGCGGCGCAAAGCTATCAGGCGGCACTCGAGGTTTCGCAGCTGGGCCATGGCCTGCTGACGTACACGCTGGTTTCGGAGGGTCTGGACAAAGGAATGTCCGACGACGATCCCCGCGACGGAAAGATTCTCGATCGCGAATGGCTTTCCTACGCCACCCACCGCGTCCCCGAGATGCAACTCGAAACATTGCAGCAATTCAAGGCTCAGGGCCGATCGCTCTCGTTTGCACAGCGCGGGCTCAATGGCGGTGAAGATGCAACGAGCCAACGACCAAAGGTCTTTTATCGTCGGGAAGTTGGCGTTTCAAATTGGATAATTGCCGAGCCAGCCGAACCGGCCGCCGCCAACAGCGCTTTGCGTTAGACGCTAGTACAGTCAACCGCAGTCCATGCACCGAACCGGAATCATCGGCCTGTAAATCGCAATCGTGGTAGTTGGCCTGGGCTTGCCCACAACGTCGGGGATTCGAGCAGTAGATTCATCTCTTATCTTGCAGTTGAAAGCACAAACCAGAGTGCCCGAACGTATTGAAGGAGGAAGCGTACACGATGAAGCCTCTTCTTGTTCATTGCACGCTTGCGGCCTTATTGGCCGTCGCCTGCACGGCCCAAAGCACTACCAAGTCGAAATCCGCGCAGAACACGAATGCTCCCGCGAAGAATGGCGGCAGTGCATCATCGAAAGCTGTCCGAGTGCACGCCAATCTTCAAGGATTTGAACTGGCGTCGAAGCCCCCTTCGGGAACGCAGATCGGCGGGGCCTCACGAGGACTGGGAACGATAACCACGCTTCTGGCTCCGTACAAAGGAAAAGCATTTGGGCTGCATCCGTTCTTTCAATGGTCGAATCCTAACCACAACATCAAGAACTACACCTTCCGGCTGTTCGGATCAGACCAAAAGTCGTTACTGTATGAAGCGAAGGTTTCGGGCACGAGTTTCAAATATCCGGAGGGCGCACCATCTCTGCAGTCGGGACAGAGTTATTTCTGGACCGTGCAGCCTTCGGTTAGCATGTTCGGGGAAGCCGCTCCTTTGGACGAAATCGTGATCCTCGGACCGACGGTACGCGAGCAGATCCAGTCCCGGCTCGCGGCTACATCTCCCAATTCGCAGGATCAAACCCAGGTCTTTGTGGACGCCAGATTGTGGTACGACTCCATCGAGTCGTGCACCACAAGATTGAAGATCGATCCCAATGATCGTCAGGCCCGCCAACTTCGGGCCGAGCTTTACGACCAACTCCCGCAAACGAACCCTGCCGCCCTTGCGGATTTCGAAAAAGCACAATAACGGTCAAGACTCGAGAACGAGACTCTTGCCGGAGGCTTTTCGCGACGCGGCACACTTGCGCGCCTGACCGGGCCGCCCCATAATGTCGGGCAAAGCCATGCCTCCGACACGAAAAACTTACTGGGCTTGGTTGATCCTGGGGACCGCAGTCTTCGCTCATAGCTTGATTACGAGCGACGGCGGCATCCCCGGTCTGCTCCTCTACTGGCAACTCAAGTTGCTTAGCGTGGTCTTCGTCGCCACCACGCCTCTTCTCGCCCTGTTCTTGATCGGAATTCCCGCTGTGCAATTGTGGCGCAGTCGCGCCAGGGGCGATCGTGCGCCGCTTGACCGCCGGAAGATGGCCGCGGTGTATGCCAGGAGGTCGGCTATCGCGGCAATCCTGCTGGCTGCGGCCGCCGGTCTGGCGTATTGGCGCACCCTGCTGCTGCCAAGCGCGGTTGGGCCGGCGCGGCAGTTATCTCTGGACGAGCTTCCCGCCACGGCCATGCTCGACGAGCAGCACTGCACGCTCGCTGGAGTGCTCCAGCAGAAATACGGCACTCGCTACGAGCAGGTGTTGACCGGTCGCAGCACCCACGTTTCGGTCCGCCACAGCATTATTCCTATCACCCGCCCAGATTGGACGTCGTCGCAGCCTGTCCGTTTTCTGGTGGACGCGCCGCACCCCGCTGGAGCAACAGCCAGCGGTCTTCTGCTGCGCGGCCAACTGCCTTCTTACGTGCGCAGGGCGCTTGAGCGGAAGGGTCTGCACATTGCGAGCGACGTGATGGTGTTCTCCACCGATCCCGATTTCGGGCGCACGGCTTGGTACGCCGCCGCCGGATTGCTTGTCATCGGGGTCTTTGTCACGCTGGTCTTCGCGTGCGGGTGGACGATCGTGAGTAAGCGAACGGACGAGCAGATGGAGGTAACCAGCGTCCGCGCGCCGGCGTTTCTGCTCCTTCTCCCCGGCCTGCTTTCGATTCTGGTGGGCATCGGGTTCGCTGCCCACAAAATCGCTTACATCGCGAGGGCGGCCAAAGCGGATGGAGTCATCGAAGACGTACAGGACTCCGATAGCGGCTTGGGCCGGTACTCCTTTTACGTGAACTACACGACGCCGCAAGGTCGCTTCCACCAGTACGCCTCGACAGACACGCCGTTCTCCAAGGCCCGCGGCGACAAGGTGACGGTGCTCTACAATCCGGAAGATCCGCAAAGCGCCGAGGTCCTGGCGTTCGACACCATTTGGGTGCTCTGCACGCTGCTCCTTGCCGTCGGTGCGGCGTTTATCGTGCCCGGGGCGATCCTGCTGGCGCGGAGCAACGCACGCCGGAGCCAACTGCCGGAAACTGCTGCATTGCGCGGCGGGGGCAGGGTCGCATGAAGCCGTTCGTGAAATTCGAGCTGATCGCCGGCGCGGTGGCGTTCGGTCTGATTTTCGTGGCCGGCGCTGTGGGCAAGCTGGCGCAGATGGCGGGGGTCGATGCCAAGACCGCGGAGCGCGGAGTCTACGGATCGATCTTTCTGCTCTTCTGCATGTTTGGATTTTGCGCGATCGGCCTCATGGTGCACGTGTTCACGACACTGCAGAGCGGCATCGGCAACGCTAACCTGCCGATGGTGCGGTTCCTGGCCGAGCACGAAACGCGCGTGGTCCTGGCGATGTGTGGTTTTCTCGGAATCGGCGCGCTGATCGCCGCTCCGTTTGTGGTGTGGCAGACGGTTGGCCCCACGTTGCGCTCCAAGGGAACGCTCGAAGCGGACATCGGCATGACGATGGCGGAGGTCCAGCAACGATCGACGATTCCGTGGCGCGCGCCGACGCACATGGCCGACGGCACCGACATGATCGTGGAGGACATGGTATTCGACTACCGGCTGGGCACGCCGCCGGTGCAATTTCCGCAGGCGCGCTATTTCTGGCTGCGTACGGCGCCGAACGGGCGGCTTGCCGATATGAACATCGGCATCACGCCGGAGAAGCGTCCGGTGAAAGAGATCGACGCGTTCCAGCTTGACGCGCAACGGCGGCTTTTTTCGGCGGGCTGGATGCCCGGGCACCTGGTCGCCGATTCAGAAGAAACGGTACGCATGTGGGGTGGAAAGCGCACCTCCCAGGACGGCCGGTATTGGCTGAAGAACGACACCGTAATCTCCTTCGAGCGGCAGCGCATGGATGACGAGCAGCCCAACGAGCCGCCGGGCTCGGGCGAGTTTGTGGTGAACATTCATCTGGAGCCGAAGACGGAAGCGCGCGACATTGTGTTTGAGCCATCGGCGTGGAGGCCGGCGCCTTGAGGCGCGTGCGCCGATTCGCAGCGGGCGCGCTCGCCGTCTTCGTCGCGGTTGCGGCGATCGGCGTGGCCGCGACCCAGGACGACGAAGTGCCGCCGCTGTGTGCCGCCGCCAGGAGCGGAGATGCCGCGCAGGTGCGCCGGCTTCTCGACCAGGGCGCGGACGCCAATATTCGAGACGACAAGGGGCGCACGCCGCTGTTCTGGGCGAGCTCCGTGGTCGCGCGCCACCCGGCCGAAGAGGGCGCGACGCCCGATTACGTGCAGGTTGCCACTCTGCTGCTCGACGGGGGCGCGGCGGTGGACGCACGTGACAGCATCGGCCGCACGCCGCTGTTGATGTCCATCGCGGGAGCGGCCTCCGAGTATGGTGTCATCGGAGCGGATGAGGGCATGGTACGGCTGCTGCTCGCGCACGGCGCCCAGGTGAACGCGCAGGACGACAGCGGATGGTCGCCGCTGCTGCGCGCGACCGGCCTGTTCGCCGATCAGCCCGCGTTGATTCCGATGCTGCTCTCATCCGGCGCCGACGTTAACGGCCGGCTGAAGGACGGGCGCACGCCGTTGATGCTGGCGGCGGAGCTCGGCAAGCAGGATCGGTTGGCACTGCTGCTCGATGCCCACGCGGACGTGAATGCGGCCGACGAGAAGGGCGAGTCGGCGCTGATAAAAGCAGCATTGTTCCAATCGGAGCAGCCCTCCTTGCAAATGATGGCGCTGCTCCTCAGCCGCGGTGCTGATTTGAATCAGGCGGACCGCCAGGAACGCACCGCGGCCGAACGCGCCGCTGAAGCCGGTTATCCGCAGCGCGTGCAGTTTCTTTTATCGAAACGCGCCGACGTCGCGGATGCGCCGGCCTTGCTCGCCAAGGCCCGTAATTATGGGCTGCTGCGGGAGATTTCGGAGGGTTCGGTGGAGGCGGCGCGGTCGCTGCTTGCGCAGGGAGCGGATCCCAATTTTCGCGACAGCAAGGGACAGACGCCGCTTTCCATCGCAGCGGCATTCCAAGGCCCGGACAAGGCGCTGCTCCTGTTGGAAGCGGGCGCGACTGTGGATGCGCGCGTGGACGGGGAAACGCCGCTCATGATCGCCGCGGCCGCCTATCGCGCCGCGACGGTGAAGGCGCTGCTTGCGCACGAGGCGGATGCGAACGCCGTCGACACGACCGGTAATACGCCGCTGCTGCGCGCCGCCGCTTCGCGGCAAAGCTGGCGCGAGGAAATCGATCCGCTCGTCCCCCTGCTGCTCGCAGCCGGGGCCGACGTCAACCGGCGTAACGCGCGCGGCGAGACGGCGCTGATGTGGATGGCCGCGGAAGGCAATCCGGCGTTTCCCCAGGTGCTGGCCAAAAGCACCGATGTCGATGCGCGGGATGCCGATCGCAACACGGCCCTGCTGTGGGCGGCGAGACGGTTCGTCCGCGACCAGCAGGTACAGTGTGGCACGCTTCTCCTGGAGCGCGGCGCCGATGTCAATGCCGCCAACCGGCGTGGTGAGACGGCGCTGATCCTGGCAGCCACGCAGCACGAGACCGGCGGCATTCGCCTGCTGCTGGCGCGAAAGGCGGACGTGAACCGGCCGACGGTCGAAGGTCGAACGGCTTTGATGCAAGCCATCGACGGACCGGAGGATTTCGACAATGACAAAGGCATTATCTACTCGCCCGCCATTGCCAGGCTGCTGATCGATTCGGGAGCGGATGTGAATGCTGCCGACCGGCGCGGCAACACCGCGCTGAGTCTCGCCGTGGCGCACGGCTACAAAGAGATGGCTGCCGAACTCCGCAAAGCCGGCGCGACTCGCTGAGCGCTCGCTCTCGGCTTCAGGGTAGAGTGCTTCATCGCGATATCAGCCTAGGAATTCGCGAACAATGCACGTCCGGCTTCGAGGTATAGCAGTCAAAGGAGGCTTGGTGGCACTATGCTGGAGCAAATGCTAACCGGCCCCTTTCAAAACTCTGGTTACGACGTCCCTGCTCCCACCGTAGTCTGCTCACTTGGACGAATGTTCTGGTTCACTCGGAAAAAGTTATGCGGGTCGTACTTGCTTTTGATCTCAACCAGTCGCTGGTAGTTGTCGCGATAGGTGGACTGCACCCGTTCCTGCCCCTCGTCCATCATGAAGTTCACGTATGCCCCGCCGGCGGAGAACGGATGCAGAGCGTCCCAGTAATTCCTGCACCAGTTGCTGATTTTCTCGGCATTGGCCGGATCGGGATCGACCCCAACGATGACCTCGGCAAAGAGCGCCTCGCGGAAGCTGTACGCGGTGTCATTCTTGCCGACCCGCTGCGCTGCGCAGTTCACGGGATATAGATGCATGGTGGAGAGCATGGTGGGAATGTTCGACCCATGTTCCACGTGCCGCGCAATCGCTTCATCGCTGAGATCGGTGAAATTGTCTGCGCGCCAGTACCACTGCAGCCCGGGAACAAACAGCGGATCGAAAAAGCTTTGCACTGCCGGGAAAGGCGCCGGTCCTACGTGATGCAAAAGCGGTTTGCCCACATTTCGCATCGGCTTAAGCGCTTCTTCCGTCTCCTGCGCAGTGCCCGTGCAACACCAGACAATTCCGCATACGTTCTTCATGTGCAGGTGCTCAGGAAATGTTGGGGCGGGCGGGATGACCAGGAATGCAAAGAACCCGCTCACATGCTCCGGCGCCACCTTGATGAAGTCGCGATATGCTCGAAGCACGGTCGCGGCTTCACTCAGGTCCCAGAAGGTAGGTCCGAATTGCACGATATCCACCGGATGTAGCCGGAATTCGAACGAGGTGACCACGCCGAAGTTTCCTCCCCCGCCGCGCACCGCCCAGAACAGGTCCGGGTTCTCTACTTCGTTCGCCATCACAAAGCGCCCGTCGGCCAGAACCATGTCCACAGACCGAAGGTTATCGATGGTCAGACCATAGCGGCGCGTCAGGTGCCCGATTCCGCCTCCCAAGGTCAGTCCGGCAACTCCGGTGCTGGCGATGAACCCGCAAGGAGTGGCCATGCCGAAGGCATGGGTAGCATGGTCCACATCGCCCCACACGCAGCCCGCGTCGACACGCACGGTTTTCGCAGCAGGATCAACACGAATGCCCTTCATGCGCGAGAGATCAATCACCAGCCCATCGTCACAGGTGCCCAGGCCGGCGCCGTTATGTCCGCCGCCGCGAATCGCGGTCAGCAACTTGTTCTCGAATCCAAACTTGACGGCTGCGATAACGTCGGCCACATCGGCACACTTCACGATGAGCCGCGGCCGCTTATCGATCATGCCGTTGTAGACTTTGCGCACGGAGTCGTAGTTCGCGTGCGAAGGTTCAATGACTTCGCCCCGGATAGCGCCTATGAGTTGTTCAATCGACTGTGGCATGACATGCCCTCCTTCCTGCAAGTGCGAATGGGGCAGCCGTGGGCAACGTAAAGTCGCTCACGGCCACGCCTGTACAATTTAATCCGCTACGGTCGAGCCTCGTACACGATGTTGAAGGGCGTCTCGGCTGCGCGCCGAAAGCGGCTGAATCCGGCTGAAGTCACTACCTTGCGAATCTGCGCCTCACCCGCCTGGGCCCCCAGGCACAGCCCCACTTCCTGGGACCGTGAGCACGGCGTGCAAAGCAGCGTCGAGAACGAGTACATCACCCGCCCCACTGGGGTCAAATTATCCTTGAACTGATCGTTTGCATACGGCTCGACAATCATCCAGGTGCCGTCCTTCGCGAGTGACTGCCGAACGTGCGCCGCAGCCCCGATCGGATCGCCCATGTCGTGCAAGCAATCGAACACGGTGACGAAGTCGTACT
>Ga0070741_10011670_pt1 | contig 16141 bp, 13 predicted proteins | sample Coa_R1_4_FD_66440 | JGI IMG/M metagenome (GOLD analysis project Ga0070741, IMG submission 66440) | Surface soil microbial communities from Centralia Pennsylvania, which are recovering from an underground coalmine fire - Coalmine... | ecosystem: Environmental > Terrestrial > Soil > Unclassified ...
GCTGAATCATACGCAAATTAAAAACCGCCTCTCACCAATTCTCATAAAATTGGTGAGAAGCGATTCATTTAGCCCTGAGGCGGTGGTCCAGGAAAACCTGGAGGGGACGGCGGGAGGCAAATTGTCGGTATCGACGATGGTACGCACGCAACAGGCTGAGGCTGTGGAGCAGCCGAATCCGGTGAAATAATATTAAACTCCACCTCATCCTCGTATTGCCCCTGATTCGTCTGCATGGTCACTCTGAGTCGATGGCGGCCGATCTGATTTTGGAAGATACCTCCGCCGTCAAAATAACGCGTTAGGGACGGCGGAGGCGCTGAAAACGATTCCAGCACCCTGCGATCATCATCGGCAGTAATGGTTATCCAGTCCACAATCACTCCGAATGCAGTGTTTGAATCTGTGCGTATCTCGAAGTACTGACCCTGGACAAATGTTCCCCCATTCGGGAAAATATTTGTCCTGGCGATTAGAGGCCCCCTGACCGTAAGAACAACGATATTACTCGAACAAAGAAAGGGTCCTCCTCTTGGATCGAAAGCAACGAAATGCACGCCGTAAGTTCCAGGATCAGCATATGTATAGGTTTCCGTAGCCGGCGTCAGGCTGGGATCGTTTCCGGGTACGCCGTTTTTGATATACGGCGCATTGTTTACATATCCGTCTATAAACCAGAGGTACCTCAAGTTTGCCGGATCCGAACTGATATCCCATGCCACCGTCTGACCAACTGAAATATCAGTGGCGCTCGCCGCCAGCGAACATTTGATTCCGGCAAAGACCGAATCCGTTCCCCAAACTATTGTTAACAGAAAAACGAAAACCAACACCGCTTTTCTCATTTTCTCCCCCTGAATTTGTGATTTTTGCTAAAAAACAGCTGTGAAAATAATAGCATATAAAATATGCTATTGTCAAGAGAATATAGTGGCTAATTATAAGGATATTTTAAACACCCTTTCGGCATTTTTAAGCAATTGTTTCCTGACGGTTTCAAAATCTTCCCCCCTGATTTCGGCGATTTTTCTGACGATTTCCGGAATATGGAGCGGCGAATTGCGTTTTCCCCTGAACGGCATCGGCGACACGAACGGGCTGTCAGTTTCGGACATGACCATATCGAGCGGAACATATTTGACCGAAGGGTCATAGTCATGGGCAAAGGTAATCACTCCGGAAAAGGAGACGGTAAAGCCGATATTCAAAAACCGTTTTAAAATCGGGACCGTGCCGACAAAAAAATGCGCATTGCCTTTTAACTTCCCTGAATAGCTTTCCAAAATATCCAGGGCGTCTTCATAGGCGTCCATGCTTCCCTTCTCTTTCTGCGGCCGGATGTGGAGCATGAGCGGCAGATTTTTTTCAAGCGCAAGATGTATTTGTCTTTCAAAAATATTTTTTTGAACCTTGCGAAGTTCCATATCATCGCCTGCTTCGCGGAAATAATCCAGGCCGCATTCGCCGATTGCCGCCACTTTCGGATTAATAAGACCGGCAATACGCTCATCAAAGACCGAATTGCGCGTGACGTCTTCCGGATGCTGGCCGACGGTGGCAAACAGATTATCCTGAACCAATTGAACCGCTTTCTTTGACGATTCAAAATCAACTCCGACGGTGATCGTGGCGATTTTTTGCTCTTTCAATTTCGCAATCTCCCCTTCCCTGTCCGCGTCAAAATCCGGAAAGTAGAGATGCGAATGAATGTCTATGTAGTCAAACATGTCAGTCCTTTCGAAGAAACAGCGGCGCTGCCGGAGACTTATTTTCTTTGACCAGTGTTTTAATTTTTTCCGCGGTTTCTGGCAGAATCGGATCAAGCATCAGAGAAATAAAGTATAGTCTCACAACCAGTCCAGCAATCATTTGCTTCCCGACTTGTTTGTCTGTTTTAACTACTTTGAACGGCTGCGTTTCCTGTATCTCCTGATCCAACAGTCCTATCTGGAGCCAGACGTAATCGCATGCCTTATTGATTTCATATTTGTTCAGCAATTCGACATAGGCAGACAAGTCCGCTTCCGAATCATGAATATGCACCGGAGCATCCAGATTATCCTCGGCCATTTTCATGACGCGCGAGACAAGATTGCCGAGGCCGTTCGCCAGGTTGGCGTTATAGGCATGCTTGAATTTTTCTTTGGTCAAATCGCTGTCTTCAAAAATATTCAATTCACGCGCCAAATAATATCGAACCGCATCAGCGCCGTATTCGGAAATGAGTTCCAGAGGATCAATAACATTGCCAAGAGATTTGGACATTTTTACTCCCCCGGAAATTATCAGACCGTGAACCAGAATGGATTTCGGCAAAGAAAGTTTTGCTGACAGGAGCATGGCTGGCCAGATAGCCGCATGAAATCGCAAAATATCTTTGCCGATAACATGCACATCGGCTGGCCAGAACTTTTTAAAAAGTTCATCATTTTCTTTGCCGAAACCAAGTCCGGAAATGTAACTGATAAGCGCATCGCACCAGACATATATGACCTGAGCCGGATCATTCGGCACGGGAATACCGTGGGGAACGGCTTTAGCCGGGCGGCTGAAACTAACATCTTCCAGTCCTCTTTCAAGCAAAGCCAGGACCTCATTTTTTCGAGTGGACGGCACTATTTTTAATTCATCTTTTTTTATTTTATCTTTTATCTCTTGGGTATATTTTGACAGTCGGAAAAAATAATTTTCTTCTTCAATTTTTTCCGGAACAAGCATGTGAACCGGATCTTTGCCGTCAATAAGGTCTTTTTCTGTATAAAATGTTTCGCATTCGACACAGTACAAACCGGTGTAGGTTGATTTGTATATGTCTCCAGCCTCAACAAGCCGATTCCACATCGCTATTGCTCCAGGCCAATGCTTTTCCTTATCACTTGTCCGCACAAATACATCATATGAAATACCGAGCTTCCGATACAAATCCTTAAAACCTTCACTGATTTCTTTTAAATATTCTTCAACTTCTTGATTTTTTGCCTTGACAATTTTCGTAATTTTGCCTGTATTTTCATCAGAACCCGTTAAAAAATACGATTCTCTCCCTTGTAATTTAGCCGCTCGCGTTAAAATATCGCATACGGTCATTGTATACGCGTGTCCCATATGCAGACTTGCATTGGGATAAAATATAGTGGAAGTGATATAAAACTTTTTATCCATGTGCAAAATTACCCCTTGCCGTTCATGCGCTCGAATCTTTCGATCTTGTCCTTTTCATAATCATCGAAAAATTCAATGACGACCGAGGCCACCGGGACCGCCAAAATCAATCCGAGGAATCCGGCGATTTCCCAGCCGGCGATAAGGGCGACGATGGAAATAATCGGCGACAGACCGACGATTTTTTTGACCACGAGCGGATATATGAGCTGATTTTCAAGCTGATGGACGATGATGTAGAGCGCGACCACGACCAGGGCGAATGTGAATCCGCGGGTCGTCAGAGCAATGGCGATGGAAGGAATCGACGACAAAATCGGGCCGAAGAGCGGAATAATTTCAAATAAGCCGGCCAGAAAAGCCAGCAGCAGGGCATTCGGAACCGACAAGAGCGTCAGGCCGAGAAATACCAGCAAGCCGATGATAACGGCGAGGACCAGCTGGCCCTGGAGCCAGAGGCCGATTTTTCTCTGAGAACGCTTCCAGAGCGCGATGATATACCGTTCATGCTTGAGCGGAGCCACTATTTTCAAAAACTTGGCCACGCCGTCTTCCTCGACGGCCATGTAAAATGAGAGCACCACAAGCAGAATAAAGGAAAAAATACCGCCGAAAACATTGGTGATGCTTCCGAAAACATTCGAGGAAATATTGTTAATGAGGACGTTTATCTGATTGATGAGGCCGCCGAAATCAAAGCTGCGGCCGATGTCGGCGATGGCTGAGGAAGAAAAGAAATGATTCTGCTGCAGTTTCTGGGAAATGGTCGAGGCGTTGAGATAGGCCGGAAAATGAATCAGGAAGTTTATCGACTCTGACAAAAGCGGCAGAAGCAGAAACAATATGACTGCTATAAGACAAATAATTATCGTCAGATACACTAAAATGACCGAGAGAAGCCGCGGAACCTTGCGCCGGATAAGCCACTGGGCAGCCGGCTCGATGGCTGAAGCCACCACCACCGCGAGAAGCAGGATAAGCAGAATGTCCCGGATGTAATAGCCGAAAATAAACAGCAAGGCCACCACGATGACTTTCGCCACCGTGCCCGCACTGATGAAAAACTCATGGCGCTCTTCCATGCGCCAATCATATCAGAAATGGAAGATTTTTTCGAGCTGTTGCGGATTTTTGATGTTTCCGACAATAGCCATGTTCAGCTTGTCATTGACCATGATTTCCTCCGCCAATTTCTTGACATCTTCAGAACTTACTTTTTGCATTTTCTCCGCAATCTCTTCCGGAGTGAGCATGCCTCCGCGAATGATATGCTGAATACCGTAAAATTCTCCGAGCGCGTCCGATGATTCAAGAGCCAAGTACATATTGCCGATGGCATAGTCTTTGGCTTTTTGCAGTTCGGCTTCGGGCACTAATTCCAAACTTAACTTTTTCATTTCTCCGAGTATCGCCGTAACCACTTCCTCGACCCGGTTGGTATCGACGCCGGTGGAAATGGCCAGATGGCCGTGGTCGGTGTATTCATCCTCGTCGGAACGGACATAATAGCCGACACCCATTTCTTCGCGTAATTTTTGAAACAGCCGCGAGCTCATGCTGTGGCTGCCGAGAACGGCGTTTAAAACCCGCAGAGCGCTGCTCCTCTCATCGTGGGCCGAAAATGTCCGCACCCCGACGACAATGTGAGTCTGGTCGGTCTCCTTGTGCTTTATTTTAATTTGAGGCTTAGCCTGGTTCTCGACTATCGCCAATTTATCCCGCTTTTCGGAAGTAGAAATGCCGGAAAAGGATTTTTCGATTTTTTCCGTTATGCCTTTCTCATCGAAATTTCCGGAAATGACAACGGTCGTGGCCGAAGCGACATAGTGGCTCTTGCGATAGTCAAAAAAGTTATCCTGCGTCATTTTCTCGACATTTTCAACGCTGCCGATAACCGGCCAGCCCGCCGGCGTATCGCCATGCAAAACTTCCATAAAAATTTCGTGGACGATGCGCTGGGGCAAGTCTTCGTACATATGCATTTCTTCGATAATCACCCCTTTTTCTTTTTTAATCTCAGCCGGGTCGAAAATCGGATTGACATACATGTCGGAAACTACGTCCAAAACCTTTTCAAAATGTTTCGGATGAGCCTTGGCGTAATAGCCGGTGAATTCCTGCGTGGTAAAGGCGTTAGACTGCGAGCCGAGCGAATCAAGCTCGAGAGAAATCAGCCCGGCCGAAGGGCGTTTTTCGGTTCCCTTGAACATCATATGCTCGAGAAAATGCGACAGGCCGTTTTGCTCGCGAGTTTCATACTTCGATCCCGCCGAAACCATGACCAAGACCGTCACCGAGGTGGCCGAGGGCTGAGACACAGTGATAAGCGTCAGTCCGTTTTTTAAAATTTCCTTCTTAAAATTCATATCCAAGCATACTACCACACTTTCATGAAAAATCACTATGTGTTATAATCCCCTTTCGAGTCCTTAAAGGGCCTTCCCAAGCGAAGGCTCTTTATTTATGAATATATACCAATCAACAGCCAAGAAAATCCCTGGTAGCGATTATCGCGAAGTGTATAGTACTGCCTGGGCAATATATAAAAAGTTTTGCTCAAAAACAAAGAGGAGGCCATATATTCGTTCGACTTATTTTAAAAAAGAAAAAATATTTCTGGATTATTTTTGGCGACATATTTGGACAAAAAACTGGAGAGACAGAGTTAGAAGGCTAAAATATTATTTATGTGCCATAGATTTGATGCAAAATTCTATGATAGATCCTGCCTTAAAACAAAATCCTAACAAAAAATCCGAAATTTTTTATAAATTTTCAGGTATAACAAAAGAAAAAGATTTATTTTTTGTTCAGGTTAAAGAAGATACGAGATCAGGAGAAAAATATTTTATTTCGGTGTTTCCTGAAGAGTAGCAAACTAGCACTAAAAAAGACCTTCCGCTTGGTGTGGTGCAAAAACCACGGCCGAAGGCCCTTTTCAGTGCTCGAAACTTCAAGCACAACACTAGTATAAACCCGCCGTTATGAATGTCAAATGAACGATCTAAATAAAACTTATCTTGATTGTGACAAAGCAGTCCCGACACGGACAAATTCATCAGTAAAACGCTCAATGCGCTGGAGTATTTGCGACAGCTTTGCCGGTAAACTGAGCGACCGCCAAGTTATCAAGAGCGTTTTTGAGCAGCGCCGAATACGAATTATGATAAACCGGACTCAAGAAAATAAAACTGTCCGCAGCATTTGCTTTTAAAGCCAGCTCGCGGACACGAGAGTCGGAATGAATCGTCGGATCTTTGTGGAACGTCGGGTCAGACGGAGGAAGCTGGTACGAAAGAAGATCGACAGTTTCAACTGAGACGCCTTTCGACTCAAGCGATTTTTTAAGCGTCTCTCCTAAAACCTTGGTATGAGAGTGTGGCCGCGCGCTGCCGAGAAATATAATGGTTGAGAGCGGCATTACATTAATTGTGATTTTACATATTCAATCATCTCGTCAATTCGCATTCTTTTCTGCTCTCCGGTATCGCGATCGCGAATAGTAACACCATTATTTTTCTCAATAGTTTCAAAATCAATAGTCACGCACCACGGGGTACCGATTTCATCTTGACGGCGATAGCGTTTGCCGATGTTGCCATTGTCATCGAATTCAACAGAATTAAATTCTTTTTTCAAAATCTGGTAAATTTCTTTTGCCTTAGTTACCAATTCCGGCTTGTTTTTCAAAAGCGGAAAAACAGCAACCGTCACCGGAGCGATTTTCGGTTTCAGTTTCAGGTACGTTCTTGTTTCTCCGCCGAGCTCGTCTTCGGTATAGGCATCACAAAGCACCGCCAGGATAGTTCTGTCCAACCCAAGCGACGGCTCGATGACATGCGGAACAATTTCTTTTTTTGTTTCTTCGTCAAAATACGACAGGCCGTGGCTGGTGAGATCAAAATCGCCGCGATAGGCCAGGCCGTAGAGCTCTTTTCTGCCGAACGGATATTCAAATTCAAAATCAATGGTCCGCTTTGAATAATGGGCTCGCTCGCTGTCAGGAACTTCCAGCTCGTGAACGGCGTTTAGTCCGATTTCCCTGCACCACGACTGCATGATGTTTCTCCATGCTTCAAAATGCTTTTCCCACTCGTTCGGATATACAAAATATTCCACTTCCATCTGGGAAAATTCCCGGGAACGGAAAATAAAATCTCTCGGGGCGATTTCGTTGCGGAAAGATTTTCCGATCTGGGCCATTCCGAACGGCAGTTTCGGATGCATGGAATCGACAACGTTTTTAAAATTGACAAACATGCCGCCAGCAGTTTCCGGACGCAGATAGGCGACAGCAGCTTCTTCGCCGGCGCCGACGGAAGTTTTGAACATGGTATTGAACATCTTGCCGTTCAATGGGTCGGCAAAGCCGGCGACGTGGCCGGAAGCTTCCCAGGCTTTCGGATTCATAATAATGGCGGCATCAAACTGATACATGTCTTCCCTGTCGGTCACGAACATTTTCCACCAGAGATTTTGAATATTCCGGGAAAGCTTCACTCCAAGCGGGCCGTAATCCCAGAAGCCCGCAAAGCCGCCGTAAATTTCCGAACCGGGGAAAATAAATCCCCGGCGCTTGCACAGCGACACGATTTTTTCCATTGCATCCATACGCGTAATATAGCACTACTTTGACACCCTGTCCTGGCCGGTGGTAACGGCCTGGGCGACGGATTGAAGCGAAGCGGCAGTATAGGTGTCGGTGCCGACGGCCTGCGCGTTCGACATTAAATTCGGCGTCGTTCCGACCTGGGAAATCGACGGCGTCAAACCGAGCTGGAAAGAAACTGATTTCGGCGAATATTGGAAGCCGGAACCGGCGGCAACCGTGCCGGCATTCCATGTCACCGTCTGGGAACCGGGATCAAAACTTACATTTTCACCGGGCGGACTGACTTCTCCGAGCCAGGAAACTCCGGACGGAAGCGTTGCCGTCACCACGGTATTGCCGACATCGTTTACGGTATTGGTAAGCGTCCAGGCAACGGTGTAGGCGGTTTGCTGATTGGCTCTCGGCAGACCGCCGCTTCGTACGGCCTCCACGGTCAATGAAAACGCCGAAGAAATTTTTACGGTTACGTCCTGAGAAGAGGTGAGCGTGCCTGTCTCGCTGCCGCTCCGGTCGCCGGTAATGGTGGTGTGAATATCGATATGAGGATTGGCCGGAAGCTGTTTCATGGCCGAAAGAGAAAAATCGGCTTCGCCCGCATTGCCCGGATCGATTTCAGCCAGATCGCTGTCGCTGTTTTTATCCCAGAGAATGGTATTGTCAAGCGATCGGAAAAACCCGCCGTTGGAAGCCGAGACCGAAGCCGGATCGAAATTGCCGGAAAGCACCGTTTCAATATGATTATTGATGGTTTTATCAGGCAGGGTATTTTCCCAGGTGATTTTGACCGGTATCAGGGATCCCGCTCCGATGGCCGTGCTTGTATCCGGCGCGATCGATAAATTGAAAGCCGATTTGCTGATGCCGACCGTGGCCTGTTCGACGGCTAAGGCGGTATCAAAAGTGGCAGTGCCGCCGCTGGCCGTGCCGGCGGAAACCGTGAATGTCCGCTCTTCCAGGTCCTGACCGACAAGCGTGCCTGAAACGGTCAGAGTTTTTTTATCTCCGGCCTTGAGATCGCCGAGAGCCCAGACCGAACTGTTCTGCTGCGTATTGCTTATGGGTTTCTCGTCTGAAGTTTTGTACGTAAAGCCGTAGGGATAATCGATTTTAAGCAGGGTATTCTGAAGCAGCACGGCCGAATTGGAAGTCAGGTCGACTGAGAGGGTGACTGTTCCGCCGGAATCAACCTGGCTCGGCGCCGAAACATTCAGGATAAGCGGACTGGAGCTGATAGCCGCGTCATACGAGCTAGTTTTGGAAAAAATTGCGTTCGAGCCGGCTACGGAATATTCCACCCGGAAATTAAATGTCCTGACGGCATCCTTGCCCCCGAATAAAAGCAGCCGCATAGTATGGTCGGCGCTTTGGCCGGTCTTGATAGTGCCCAGATCGAATTTTTCGTGGGAAAGCATGGGGCCGGTGCTTGAAGCGACAATGCCCTGCGAACCTTCGGGATAATCGATGTACAGGGCCACGTTCTGCATGTCGGTGCGATTCTGGTTGCCGACAACCACATCCAGGTCAAGCTCGGCGCCCGAAGCGATCGAGCTCGGGCCGGTGACCGAAATGCTGACATTATTTGAGGAAATGACATTCCACCCGCCGAGAATGAAAAAAGCCGCAAGACCGAGAGCCAGGACAAAAAAGCCGAGCGAACCGAGAAGAAACGCATGAAAAAAAGAATTGTTTTTCTTTTCTTCCGGCTGCAGGCTGAAATCAGGCTTCGGGCCGAAGTCGGTCGGAACATTCGGCTGCGGCGCCGGCTCGACCGGATTGCGCGTATCCTTCGGCACCAGGTTTTCATTTCGCGAATACAGCGTCCGCTTCAGTCGCTCGATGGAATCTTCCATAATTACGGATTATAGCATTTTAAAAAATTTTTCATAACTGGCTTTCTTTTAGTCCCTTATTTATACGTTTAATGAAAAATGTTTTTTTTAAAAAAACTTTTTTGAGAATTTCATAACTCCAATCATCGGGCTTTTCGACAAATTCTTCTATCCCGTCAGTGGAAACATATCCGAGTTCTTTCAAGATCCGCAGTACGATCAAAATTTCAAAATCCGGAACATCTTTTTCCTCAACCGTTTTTAAAAATTGCAGACCCGAAAAGACAATGCGGAAAATCTCCGGATGGGAAACCTCTCCGGCGATCATTTTCAGCAGAATTGAAGAAATTCTGGCAAGAGTCGGAGAAAAAGCAAAAAAATTTTCTTTGGCCTCTGCGTCGGTGATTTTCCAGCCGTTTTTGCCCTTGACGGCGGCAATAGCCGAGTGCGTCCATTCGACCAAAGCAGGCCGAAGCTTTGATTTTTGCAGCCGGGCGGACTGGGCCGAAGCGATGATCAGGCCGAAATCAAGCGTCAATACATACACGACGACATTCGATTCCCCCATCGCCAGACGCTTAAGAATAATTCCTTCGGTGCTGTATTTGTGATAGCTCATCAGAAGTCCACGTGTGTGGCGGCCCTGATTTCTTCGGCGTATTTTTCAAAAACTTCCCTGTCTGATTCCGGAATTTTATACGCCGCCTTCTCTCCGGGCCTGAGATTTTGTTCCTTGCGCCAGTCCTGAACGGCGCGGATAGCTTCTCTGACTTTTCCCTCTTCGATCAGTTCCGGCGTCAGGGTTGTATCCAATGCAATCTCATTTCCGACTTCGATTTTTTTAACGTTGACTTCGTCGGCGATAATTTCCAGAAATTCTTTTGGCAGATTTTCCGGAATAGTCAATTTTAACAGCGGCTGGCGGACTTTCATGCCGGCATTCTGGCGGAGCTCAAGAGCTTTTGAGGCAAGACTTCTCACCTTTTCCATATCCTCTAAAATTTGACTATCGATTCTTCCGGCCTCGGGCCAATCGCACAGGTGAACGCTTTGCGGATCTTTTTCCGATTTAAATTTTTGATAGATTTCTTCGGCCATAAACGGCGTGAACGGAGCCATATATTTGGCAAGCTGCAGCAACACAAATTTGGTCGTGGAAAGAGCGTCCTCGTCATTTTCTCTGAATCTGTCCCGCGAGCGGCGGATATACCAGGTTGAAAAATCATTTGCAAAATCGCGGATCGGACGCGAGGCTTCGAAGATTTTATACCCGTCGAGATGTTTCGTGCCGGAAGAAATTAATTCGTTCAATCTAGAAATAATCCAAACATCTAAAACGTTCCTCGAGGTTTCACCTCGAGGTTTCACCTCGGTGGCGTGCATTTCGTAGAACGAAACGATGTTCGAGAGCAGATTGAAAACTTTTTTGACGAGCTCATCGACGGTTTTTTCGTCGAAATTTTTCGAGTCGCCCGGCTGATTGACCGAATACATCCACAGGCGCAGAGCGTCCGCCCCGTACTTTGCAAGCATGATGTGCGGATCGACGACATTGCCTTTCGACTTGGACATTTTCTGGCCGGAGGCGTCCAAAATATGTCCGAGAGAAATGACATTTTTGTAAGCCTTGCCTTTGCCCATTAAAATTCCAACTGCATGCAGGGTGTAAAACCAGCCGCGGGTCTGGTCGATGGCTTCGGCAATGTAATCGGCCGGATAGGCGACATGTTTCGGGTCCTGGGCGAACGGCATGGCCCCCGAATCAAGCCAGACATCCATGACCTCTTTAACCCGAGTCAAGCCGGACAGTTCGATCTCGTCGATATACGGCTTATGCAGGTCAAGCTCGTAATTTTCATTGTGAGGCAATGGCGAAAAATCAATCTCGCGCACTTCGGCATTGGTGAAATTATTGAACACGGCCGAATGCTCCAAAAGCTTTTCAAAGGTAAATCCCGCCGAGACCTGGCACAAAGCCCGGGCCGGAGCGCCGTGAGTGACGATTAAGATCTTTTTACCAGAATAGTTTTTTTCAATATCATATAAAAACTCTCCGACTCGTTTCAGCACTTCGGCGTACGATTCGCCGTCTGCAGTCTTGAATTGATACCGATTCTCATACGCATTGCGGACCGTAAAAAAATTCTCGATTGATTTCCCGTTGAATTCCTCGCCGACATTCCATTCGCCCAGACGTTTGTCTGTGGCTATATCATCGGGACTAAGACCGATTTCTTTGGCGACAAGAGAAGCTGTTTCATGAGTCCGCATAAAAGGCGAAGAAATGATAAGGTCGACACCTTTCAGTTTTTTGGCAGTTTTTCTGACTTCTTCGTCCCCCGCCGTGGTGAGCGGATCGTGATTATGATCGTCGACGCTCCAGACTTTTCTGACATTATTTTCAGTCTCGCCGTGGCGCATGACAAAGTACGTATTGCCGGATTTTTTGACAAGTTTTTTCAGTTCTTCGATCGAGCCGACGACGTGAATATCCCCATTCTTGTTCTGCCAGACCGGCAACGGCGTGCCCCAATAGCGCTCGCGGGAAATAGCCCAGTCCTTGACCTCGCGCAGCCATTCGCCGAAACGGCCCTCCTTGATATATTCCGGCTCCCAGTGAATGCCCTCGTTTTCCTTGACCAGTTCATCGCGCAGTTTCGACATGGCGATATACCATGAATCGCGGGCATAATAAATCAATGGCGTTTTGCATCGCCAGCAGTGCGGATAGGAGTGCTCGTATTTTTCTTTTTTGAAAAGCAGATTTCGATGAGAAAGATCTTTGATGATATCGACTGCCACTTCCTCGTCTTTGACAAAACGCTTCGAAAGAAAATCCATACCTTCGTGGAAATGTCCGTCGTCGTCCACTAAATGATACTTCGGCAAACCGATCTGATTACCTAAGACAAAGTCATCCTGACCGTACATCACTGCGGTATGCACAATACCCGTACCGTCTTCCGTATTCACAAACGGCGCGACGTAGACCTGATAGGCCTTTTCGAAGGCAATCGGATCTTTTTTGTTGAATTTTCCGGACAGGAAGTGATATAGCGGTTCATACGTTAGACCTATTAAATCTTTGCCTTTTATTTTTTCAACAATTTCGTAATTTTCGAGAATCGATAAACGCGCTTCAGCCAAAATTAAAAAATCATTTCCGATTTTTACTTTGACGTATTCAATATCCTTGCCTACCGCCAGAGCAACATTGCCAGGAAGGGTCCATGGGGTTGTTGTCCAGGCTAAAAGATACGTATTTTCCTGATTCTTAACTTTAAACTTCGCCGTCACCGCCAAATCCTTGTCATCCTGATAGCCCTGGGCTAATTCATGCGAGGACAATGCCGTTCCGCAGCGCGGACACCACGGCACCACTTTATAATCCTTGTACAAAAGTTTTCTGTCGTGAACCTTTTTGACAATATTCCAGACCGCCTCGATGTATTCGTTGTGGTAGGTCACATAGGCATGTTCCTGATCAGCCCAATAGCCCATGCGGTCGGTAAAATTTTTCCACAAGCCGATATACTCCCAGACGCTTTCTCGGCAAAGCTTGTTGAATTTTGCGATGCCGAAATTTTCAATGTCTTTTTTCGACTTGAAGCCGAGTTTCTTTTCTATCTGCAATTCCACCGGCAGGCCGTGCGTATCCCAGCCGCCTTTTCTCGGCACATGGTAGCCTCGCATGGTTTTATAGCGCGGAATAATATCCTTGAATGCAAACGGTTCCATAGTGTGAAGAACCGGAGGCGTGTTGGCTGTAGCCGGTCCGTCGTAGAAAACAAACTCGCCTTTCGGTGATTTTTTATCGAGTGATTTCTGGAAAATGTCGTTTTCTTTCCAAAATTTTAAGATCTTTTTCTCCCGTTCATCCATTGTGATATCCTAGCATTTTCAAGCTTTTTTGAAAAAGAAAAATCGCCCGCGGTTAGACGAGCGATGGATTCCTTGTGTTTTCAGTGCGGAGAGTCCTGCTACTGCAAGAAAAATGAAAAACAAAAAAGCAAAAGTAGCATACCCCTGGATTTCAGTGCGGAGAGTCCTGCTACCAGCATTTGGGGCTTTCTGGCTTCAAGAGCCAGCTTCATTCTTGGTTGCTGAAGCCAAGATGGCTCTGCTACAGAGCATAATTCCGTTTTTTAGGCGGAACCACAAGGAAATCTTTGAGAGTGAGAAAAATATCTTGCATAGCTTTTTAGGGCCAGATATTTTTCTCATTTCAATTCAAGAAACTTCTAGATTAACCTTACCAGAGCTAAGCTCCGTAGTCAAGCCTCGGCATCTATGCTCGTGTCTCACTGGCAAAGTGAGCGGATTAAAAACTTCTTTATGATTGACCGCTTTAATAAACTTCAAAATTTGAATCTCCATATAATACGTGTAGCTGTGGCAAACTTTAAAATCTTTCAAATAATATTTTTTCTCCAGTCTTTCGTTGATTTCATGCAAAAAATGGGCAATGTTGATTTTTCGAGGAACTTTCTTTTTCATCCTTAAAAATTTTAATACTTCGGCATCGACAATATCTGAACGAAACATTTCCATGAGGTCGTAGACTAGCGGAGTACTGTCACTTTTCCTCGCCACATGCAGTAGGCCAAGGTCGGCCGGAATGGAATATTTATTCAGAATTTTTTTAATCACATTCATTATATGGTGATAGCCGAGATCCAAAAGATGATTAGCCGGGTCGGCTGACTTGGCCTGCCGAGTCATAAAATCGGTTTTTGGAAGAAGTTTTCTGAATTGATGCCAGAATTTCTGAGCCACGCGGCCTTCTTCAAGCAAGATATCGTTTATGGATATCTTATTTTTGACTTTTGTCGGTAAAGCCGGCAGACCGTACTTTCTCAATAAGGTCGACTGCCTTTCAATTTTTACGGCAATCAACTTTCTTGCCGTTTCTATGGCCAAGGAAGAATGCTTATATGCACACATTCTTGTAATCCAGAGAGCGTTCATGAACCCATACTATACAAAATCGGCGACGCGTAAAGCTACGCGCCGCCAATAATTTTCAAACAGGAACAGAAATGGTTCTTAGAAAATCATCCTTGAGTTTCCGAGCCATCCATATTTTATTTTCGGAGCCGATGCCGGGAGGCCGTTCGACAAGCGCAAGTTTGTGCCTGCGCACCGACCCGCCATGCTCTTTGACCTTCTCCTGCAATTGCAGAACAAGCCGACTGATGCTGCCCGTATTCTGCACAGCCCAGTTAAGACCAAGCCGCCCGCCTCGTTCCGGTTTTTGGCGGTCAGCCAGCTTGCCTTCTTTGCTTCTGATAACAAGATCTATCACAACAAAATGGCATCCGTGTTTTTCAAGCAAATAGTCGACAATTTCCCTTTCGTCCTGCAATTGCTGGCGCGAGGAAATTACTTGCATCCGGCGGCGGGCGGAATTCAGTTTCAGCCAGCCGCGCGAATTTTTAAGGCGTTTTTTCATGCGCCTATCGACACTATTTATTTTCGGCACCCAGATTTTATCCGAGCGCCAGAGCGGCAGAACTTCCTCGCCCTTTGGAGAAATTATTCCGAGAGACGAAGCGCCGAGAGCGATATAGACTGCCAATTCGGGATCAAATGCGACACTGGCCGGCTTGGAACTTTCACAGGCCACCGAAATCCAGAATCGGCCTGGTTTTTTGAGATCAGGCTCGTCGCGGTAAAGCTCAAATTTCTTGAGCTCCTTGGCTTCGAGCAGTTTGCCAAGCTGATGTCCGGGAATTGGAAAGGACAAATTTCTTCCGGCGCCGCAAGACAGAATCAGAAAACCTTCCTTTACTTTGAACCCGAACCTCCCCGGAATTTTCTGAAAGAATCCTTCGTTGCGGGATCTGGGCGGACGAGCATCATAGTCACCATTCTTTCGCAAGGCAACAAATGACTTGTAAGCCCCATCAAGAGCGTCGAGAGTTTCTTCCTGCCAATTTCTCGGAACTGAAGCAAATGTTTCATCAGTTGCCCGCTTGATTGTCAGAGCGTTTATCTGATCGAAGAGCGTAATGCTGTTCTCTTTGTATTTAGCTCGAAGATCCAGAAGAATCTCTTTTGCTTCCTCGGCTTTTCCGGTTAAAGACCTCAGCTTTTCGTACAGCGGAGCCATATGCTCGGTAAAAACCTGGACTCTTTCGGCCAAAGCCGAATTGAAGAGTTCGCGCAAAATGTCACTGATCAAAAGGACCTTATAGAATTCTTCGCGAGTAAACTTAACTTCGAACTTAACGACTCGGTACAGAGCCTCGCTTTTTTCGCCGAATTTTCTTTTGGCCATCAGGCCTCCTTCTAAAATTTTGAGGTGCTATCTGCTTTTAGAATAGCATACATTTTTAAAAAAGCAAGTCTACCCTTTGTAAAGCACAACGACGAACCCCTCCTGAAATCAGGAGGGGCGTTTTCGCTTAGTTCAGCAACTTGGCAAATTGCTGAAACTCTTCTTGGTTACTTCCTACTTCCGTGAGACTGTATCGGCCAGCGGACGTTGCTTCGCCGACGAACCTGATTAGCTTCTAAAAATGCGATTTCTTCTCCG
>Ga0070741_10011671_pt1 | contig 16141 bp, 15 predicted proteins | sample Coa_R1_4_FD_66440 | JGI IMG/M metagenome (GOLD analysis project Ga0070741, IMG submission 66440) | Surface soil microbial communities from Centralia Pennsylvania, which are recovering from an underground coalmine fire - Coalmine... | ecosystem: Environmental > Terrestrial > Soil > Unclassified ...
GGCGTGGGCGTCGGCGTGGGCGTTGAGGTCGCGGTCGGGACCGGCGTATTCGTCGCTGTGGGGATCGGCGTGTTCGTCGGCGTCGCCGTCGGCGTGTTGGTTGCGGTTGGCGTGTTCGTCGGCGTGTCCGTGGGGCCACCAGGGGTGTTCGTCGGCAGCGGGGTCGGACTACTCGTGGGGGTGTTGGTCGGCGTCGGCGTGTTCGTGGGCGTACGGGTCGGGGTTGCCGTCGCCGTATTGGTGGGCGTGTTCGTGGGCGTCGGCGTATTCGTCGGGGTCGGCGTGTTGGTGGGTGTGGGCGTCGGCGTGGGCACGAGCACGTAGCTCGCCGTGTAGCTCGTATTCGCGCTCGCCGTCACGACGTGCTGCTGCGCGCCAGCGTCCGACCAGCTGCTGAACTGGACGTTCGCCCCGCCGCCGTCGACCTGCGGCGACGGCGCGTAGAGGGTGTGCTGTGAGTTTCGCGGCACGGTCCGAGTGAACGGCGCCGTCTGTTGCGTGCCATCGACGGTCAGGGCGATGCCGGTGCGGTCCGATGCGAACTGCAGGTCGACCGTGTTCGCCGTCAGCTTCACCTTGGCCGTGTTCGTCAGCCCCTGCGCGTCCGTCGCGGTGAGGAAGACCTCGTAGAACACGAAGTCGCCGTGGTCGGTGATCGGGAAGCTGCCCGATGCCTGGCCGGCGACCGTGGTCACCGGGTGCGTGTGACAGCTCGTATACGTCGCGTCCTGGCAATGCGTCATGACGACGCTCCAGGCGAGGCGTGATGCGGGCTCGACGCCGTCCTCCGGGTCGGTGGCACTGCCCGAGAAGTTGATCGTATCGCCGATGTCGTACTTCGAGTTGTCGGCCGGCGCCGCAATCGTCGCCGTCGGCGCGCGGTTGCCGACGTGGATCGCGACCGTGGCACTTGCGGACGCGGGAGGGCTGCCGGAGTCGGTCACCGTGAGCGTCGCCGTGTAGTCGCCGTCGGCGGCATAGGTGTGCGAGGGGTTGGCGACCGTCGCGTGCGTGGTGCCATCACCGAAGTCCCAGTCGTACGTGAGCGTCTGCCCGCTGTCCGGGTCGGACGACGTCGACCCCGTGAACGCAACGGCGAGCGGCGCCAGGCCGAAGGTCGGCGCCGCCGACGCCTGGGCGACGGGCGGCCGGTTGCCGGCGACGTACTTGATGTGCCGGATCTCGCCGGCGTTGATCGAGAGGTAGTAGACATCGCCTTCGGGGCCGATCTCGATGGCCACCGGGCCGGCGGCGCTCTGCGTGAACGTATCCATGCTCCCTGGGATCAGATTGTTGTTCGCGTCAACCTTCAGGTAATTGATCTGGTCGCGCGCGTAGTCGCCCCACCAGTACGTGTTCTGAAACGCCGGTGGATAGCTGTTGGTGCCGGTGAAGTTGCCGCCAACGACAGCGGCGTTCGGCGGGTGCTGGTAGGCGTACAGCGGTGCCGTCACCGACGACGAGGCCAGGTTCTGACACTGGGAGTAGGCCTGATAGCCGGGCTGCACCGGCACACCCTCGTAACACGGCCAACCGAGGTTGGCCCCGCGCGTGACGACGTTCACCTCCTCCCAGGTGCTCCACCCAACGTCGCCGCTGAAGATGATGTTCGTGCCGGGCTTGAAGTTGAACCGGAAGTCGTTGCGCGTGCCGTAGGCCCACACCTTCGAGCGGTTCGCGCTTGCGTTGCCATTCCAGAACGGGTTGTCCGGCAGGCCCTGGCCATTGGCCGGGTTCACGCGCAGGAATTTGCCGGCGAGACTATCGAGGTTCTGCGAGCGGAGCGCCCGCGAATCGACGGTGGCGTAGCTCGCGCCGTCCCCCGTCTCGACATACAGCATGCCATCCGGCCCGAACTTCAGATTCCCGACCGAATGGCTGTCGTAGTCGGACGGGATGCAGTCCGCGCCGGCGGGCTGCTGGTCGCAGGAGGGCTGCGACGCGGTGCCGACAACGCTCCCCAGGAGGACGACCTTGCTCGCGGTGTTCGCGGTATCACCCGGCTTGCCTGAGACGAAGTTCGCGGTGACGCGGATCACCTGCGCCGTCTTGACGCCGCTCGGGTTCGAGGCATTCGTCTCGTACGTGTAGGCGATGTAGACGTAGCCGTTCGTGTTGAAGTTCGGGTCGAGCGTCAGGCCGAGCAGGCCGCGGTCGTGGTTGTTGTTGACGGGCGAGACGACGTAGAACGGCGTCGCGAGCAGCGTGCCGTTCTTGAAGATACGGATCGTGCCGTCCTTCAGGCCAATGAAGATACGGCCGTCCGGGGCGAAGGTGAACACCGTCGGCGTGTCCAGCCCGGAGACGACCGTCTCGGTCAGGAAGCCGCCCAGGTCCGGGCGCGCGACGAATGAGAACTGCATGACGGCGCCGCCACCATTCTCGTAGTACTCGACGACGATCTGGTGGTTCCCAGCGGTAACCGTCAGGTCATTGAAGTAGGTCGAGGGCGACTGGTCGAACCAGTTGTTCAGGATCAGCGTGCCATCGAGGTAGACGCGCGAGCCGTCGTCGCTCGTCGTCGAGAAGCGGTAGGTGCCGGCACTGAACGAGATTGTCTGCGTCCAGCGCGCGCTGAAGCCGTCCGAAGGGATCCCCGGGCCAGGCGACCCGGTGCCCCAGTCGAAGTTGATATCCGCGTCATTGCGCGTGAGCGCCGGTGCCCCCGAGAGGTTCCTGTTGCTCCAGTACTGCGCCGCCCAGTTCCCCGTCGGAGGCGGTGGTGGTGGCGGGGGCGTGCCGCCGCCCGTGATCGAGAGCTGCGCGCGCGCACCGCCGGTGCTGTCAAAGAACTCCATGACGACCGTATGCGTGCCGGCGGTCAGCGTGTATGTCGCGCTGTGCGATGTGGCCGGCTGGTTGTACCAGGCATCGATGATCTTTGTGCCGTCGACGAACAGGCGCATGCCGTCGTCAGACACCGCGTCGAAGCTGTACGTCCCGGCGGCATACGTGTCGGTCCGCGTCCAGCGCGCCGCCCAGTAGTCCGCGGTCACACCCGCCGCGGGCGACCCCGTCCACGTGAAGTCCAGGGTCGCACCATCGTCGCGCGTGAGCACCGGCGACCCTTGCGGGCCCGAGCTGTTGTAGTCATTGAAGTACTGTCCCGTCCAGGTGCCGTTCGCCGCGATGACGCTCGGCGCCGCGGGGACGCCGGCCAGCGCGACGCACGCCACACCGAGGGCGAGTATGGTAAGGACGACCAGACGCCGGCACGCCATTCGTGCGCCTCTCGGGTGCAGTGCGCGGCGCGGCAACGCCGCGCCTCGCTCGAGCGGTGTATGGCGATCGTACGCAGGGCGGAATAGGCCGCGAAAGCGGATCCGGGTTGAGATTTCTTGCGATGACGGGAGAAACGCGGATCCTCCCTCAAACCTCTCCGCTGGATGTCAATCTTCGGGGCCGTACCCGGCCAGGCCGGCGCGATCTACGCTAGGGCTGCGTCCGCGCGTTCGGAGGTGCTCGATGAAGATCATGGCGACGTTCGACGGGTCCGCGTTTTCGGAGGCAATCCTCCCGCTGCTCGTTCGGCTGGCGCAGCTGCCCGGCGCCGAGTTCCTCCTCTTCTCCTCCGCCGACCCGCCGCACGGAGTCCGCGACGGCGAGCCTGGGCCCCCGGTCATCGGCGTCCCCGCGGCGACAGCGCCGGGCGTTGTCATACCGCAGCCGGAGCCCCCGGTGGTGGAGACGAAGGAGCAGGCCGTCGAGCGCTGCATCGCCGAGCGGCGAGAGTACCTGCTCGGCCTCGCGACGAAGCTGCCGGGCGCCACCTGCGCGGTGGTCGCCGACGTCAGCGACGATCCCGCAGGCGCCATCATCCGCGCCGCCCGCCGCCACTCGCCCGATGTCATCGTCATGGCGACGCACGGACTGAGCGGCGTCGCCCAGGCCCTCTTCGGCAGTGTCGCGGAGCGCGTCGTGCGGTCGGGCATCGCGCCGGTGCTGCTCGTCCATCCCGACGAGGTCAAGCGAGAACGCGGCAAATAGCGCGAACGAGCGAGCTATTCGCGGTACGGAGGACCCATGCGCACGCGCCTCTGCGAGACGTTCGGCATCGAGTTCCCCATCTTCGCCTTCTCGCACTGCCGCGACGTCGTCGCCGCGGTGTCGAGCGCCGGTGGGTTCGGCGTGCTCGGCGCGCTCGCCTTCTCGGCCGACCAGCTCGAGCGCGAGCTCAACTGGATCGACGAGCACGTCCACGGCAAGCCCTACGGCGTCGACGTCGTCATGCCGGCCTCGCTCGCCGAAGGCGCGGCGACCGCGACGAAAGCGCAACTCGAGGCGATGGTGCCTGAGCGTCACCGCGAGTTCATCGAACAGACGCTACAGAAATACGGCGTGCCACCGCTGCCCGAAGGCGTCGAGCCGACGGAATCGCTGCTCGGCTGGACGCCCTCGGGCGGCCAGTCGCACGTCGACGTCGCGCTGCGCCATCCGATCCGCTTGCTCGTGAACGCGCTCGGGCCGCCGCCGCCCGACGTCGTCGCGCGCGCGCACGCGCACGGCGTACCCGTCGCCGCGCTCGTCGGGACACCGGAACAGGCCCAGAAGCAGGTCGCCGCCGGCGTCGACATCATCGTCGCCTCGGGAACGGAGGCGGGCGGCCACACCGGCGAGATCGCGACGATGGTGCTCGTGCCGCAGGTCGTCGACGCGGTCAGCCCCGTGCCGGTGCTCGCGGCCGGCGGTATCGCGACGGGCCGCCAGATCGCCGCCGCCCTCGCGCTCGGCGCGGACGGGGCCTGGACTGGGAGCGTCTGGCTCACCGTGAAGGAGAGCGACGTCCAGCCGGTCGTCGTCGAGAAGCTGCTGCGGGCCACCTCGCGCGATACGGTCCGCTCGCGCGCCATGACCGGCAAGCCCGCCCGCCAGCTCCGCACCGCCTGGACCGACGCCTGGGACGGCCCGGACTCCCCCGGCACGCTGCCGATGCCCTTGCAGTTCATGGCGACGGCCGAGGCGTACTCGCGCATCCACCGCGCGGCGGAGGCCGACCCGAACTCCGGTGGTGCGCAGCTCGTGGGCACGCCCGTCGGCCAGGTCGCCGGCATGCTCCGAAGCGTGCGGCCGGCGCGCGACGTCATCTACGACATGGTCCGGGAGTACTCCGAGACGGTGGAGCGGATGGCGGCGCTCAGCGCGCGGGCGTGAGATACGCGCGCCGCGCCGCGTCGCGTATCATACGGACATCTCCGGCAAGCGAGGCACCGCATGGAACTGGGCCGGCTCCTCACCGCGATGGTCACGCCCTTCACGCGCGACGGCGCGGTCGACTTCGCGCAGGCGCGGCGTCTCGCGCTCGCCCTGCTCGACTCCGGATCCGAGGGTATCGTCGTCACCGGCACGACGGGCGAGGCGCCGACGCTCTCCTCCGACGAGAAGTACCGGCTCTGGGCCGAGGTGAAGGAGGCGGTCGCCGGCCGCGCGCCGATGGTCGCCGGCTCCGGCGACAACTGCACCGCCGACAGTGTCGCATTCAGCCGCGAGGCCGTCCGCGCCGGCGCCGACGCGCTGTTGCTGACGACGCCGTACTACAACAAGCCGACGCAGGAAGGCATCTTCCGCCACTTCGCGGCCATCGCCGAAGCTGTCGACGTCCCCTGCATCCCCTACAACATCCCGGGCCGCACCGGCGTCAGCATGACCGTCGAGACGCAGGTGCGCCTGTCGCGCCTGCCCAACATCGCCGGCGTCAAGGAGGCGAGCGGCGACCTCAAGCAGATCGCCCGCATCATTGAGGAGGCGGGGCCTCGGTATCGCGTCTGGGCCGGCAACGACGAGGACACGTTCGGCATCCTCGCGCTCGGCGGCTACGGGGTGATCAGCGTGGCGTCGCACCTCGTCGGGCGGCAGATCGCCGCGATGATCCGCGCCGCCAGCGAGGGCCGATTCGACGAGGCCGCGCGCGTCCACCGTCGGCTCCTGCCGCTCATCGACGCGCTGTTCTGCCTGACGAACCCGATCCCGGTGAAGTACGCCCTGAATCGCATTGGCTTCGAGGTCGGCGGTTACCGCCTTCCGCTCTGCGAGCCCGATCCCGCCTCGGCAGAGCGCATCGCCGCCGAGCTGGCGCGCCACACGGTCGACCTGCCGGTCGCGGTGTGAGGACCCAGCGCCTGATCCTCGGCATCGAGACGTCGTGCGACGAGACGGCCGCGGCGGTCGTCGAGTCCGGGCGCGTCCTGCGCTCGAACATCGTCGCTTCGCAGTTCCACCTCCACGCGCAGTACGGCGGTGTCGTCCCCGAGGTCGCGTCGCGCCACCACCTCGAGGTCATCCTGCAGGTCGTCGATGCCGCCCTCGGAGAAGCGGGCGCGTCATGGGCCGATCTCGCGGGCGTCGCGGTCACCAAGGGCCCGGGCCTGGCCGGCGCGCTGCTGGTCGGCGTGAACACCGCCAAGGCGCTCGCCTGGGCGCACGACCTGCCGCTGCTCGGCGTGAACCACCTCGAAGCGCACCTCTACGCCAACTGGATCGAGGTCGCCGGGCGCGAGTACCGGGTGCCGGAGCTGCCGGCGCTCGGCCTCGTCGTCTCGGGCGGCCACACCGATCTCGTCCTCATGACGGCGCACGGCCGCTACCGGCGCCTCGGCAAGACGCGCGACGACGCCGCCGGAGAGGCGTTCGACAAGGTCGGCCGCTTGCTCGGCCTCGGCTTCCCCGGCGGCCCGGCGATCGAGCGCGCCGCGCGCGGCGCCGGCCGGCCGCCGATGCGGCTCCCGCGCGCCTGGCTGCGCGGCAGCGACGACTTCTCGTTCAGCGGCCTCAAGACGTCGGTCCTGCACCTCGTGCGGGACGACGAGCGCCCGCCCCCGCCCGTGCCCGAGGTCGCCGCCGCCTTCCAGGAGTCCGTTGTCGACGTGCTGACCAAGAAGACGGTACAGGCGGCCGTCCGCGAGGGCGCGCGCTCGGTGCTGCTCTCGGGCGGCGTCGCCGCGAACACGCCGCTGCGCGAGACGCTTGTGCGGCGCTCGCCAGTGCCGGTGTTCGCCCCGCCGCCCGTACTCTGTACCGACAACGGCGCGATGATCGCCGCCTGCGCCCACTACCGCTTCGACGACCTGCGCGCCGGCCTCGACTTGGATCCACAGCCCGGCCTGCGCGAATGGTGAGCGTCGCTGGTCAGCCGTCGATGCAGCGCCAGTGGAAGTGAGAAGGGCCCGTCTTCGGGCCCTTCTCACTTGTCTCGGCCCGGCGGCTACTGCGTCACGCCGGTCGGGTTCGATGTCTGCTGGCGCGCGGCCTGCTGCTTCTGGAACAGGTCCTCGTTCAGGTAGGCGAACACGCCCTGGGGGTTCTCGGTGGTCTCCGGGTACACCCAGACGTGCATCATCCAGCGCAGGTCCGCCGTGAAGTTGCCGCCCTTCGCCTGGCAGCTCTCCTTCGTCTCGCCCTCGCTCGCGCCGCTGAGGCCCACGAGGCACAGGCCGGTGTGCGCGTGCCACAGGTCGAGGTTGCCGGCGAATCCGGCGGGCTCGGTGTCCCGCGTCACGCCGTTGCCCCCGGCTCCGGGCAGGATGAGGAACCAGACGCCGACGAGCTTCTCCTCGCCGCCGTCGATCTTGCTGTAGAGCAGTCCCTGCGGGTGCTCCGGGTCGAAGACGCCCTTCCGCACGAGGTCGAAGTTGAGATAGTGCTGGCCCATGTACGGCACATCGCTCGTGGTGTTGACGTAGCCGGCCGCCTTCGCCAACTCCGGCGTCGGGTACTTGAGCGCGACCTGACGCACCGCCTCCACCTGCTGCTTGAACTTCGGGAAGTCCGCCTCGGTCATCGTGCCCGGCGGGAACATCGGCATCAGCTCGTCTTCGCTGAGGGTCTCGAGCTGCGTGAACGTCGGCTGCTTGCCATGGTCGTGGTGGTTCCCCGGCTGGCCGTTCGTGCCCTGCGTGAGCGCTCCCGGCACCTGCGACGGGTCCTGGTTGCCGCCGCCGTCACCACCGGTCGTTGTGATCCCCTGGTTGTTCAGCGCCTGCGCCACGCCCGCGTCGCCGCCCGTCGTGTCGTTATGCGTGTGTGCGTCGGTCGTCGCGCTCGCGGTCGAACCGTGGCTGTGGCCGATCGTCGCGCCCGACGCGCCGATGTACGTGATCGAACCGACGGCGATCGTCGTCAGCGCCACCCAGGCCGCCGTGACCGGCACCATGCGCCGAATCGCATGCTCCGCCGTCGAGGTGCCACGGAGCGTTGAGAGGGTCAAACCCAGCAGCGCCGAGGCGGACCCCAGCACCAGCCCGACCGCCGCGATCAGGTGCCCTGGGTTGCCGAAGCTCAGCAGCGTCTCTTCCGAGGCGCTGTGGTTGTGCCGGTATGCATCCACCGCCAGCCCGATAAACACCACCGCCATGCCGACGACGGCGCCGGCAAACCACGTCGATGCGTCGGCCAGCCAGTCGAGCCTCACATCACGGCGCGCGCGCTCGCGCGCGTGCTCCATCTCCGCGTACCTGTCCATCGATGCCATGCTCGCGCTCCTCGTCGCCCTTGCGGGCGCCCATCACCGCCCTGCTGCTTCCGTCTGCCCCACCTGCGGGGCCATGTATGCCGCGATCATCCGTGCGCACTCGTCGCGGTACTGCATCGCATCACGGCCGTCCCGTAGCACATACGCGGTATACACCGCCGAGCTGACCAGGCCGCGGATGAGGTGGATCATCACCGCGGGGTCGGCCCGGCGGACAATGCCCTCATCCATGAGCCGGCGCAATCCGGCCACCATCGGCCGCTCGCGCTCCGCATCGGCCGCCCGCAGCTTGCCGCGCGTCGGGCTCTCCGGGTCGATGTTCAGCACCGCCAGCCGCACCAGGTCGCGGTTCTCGTCGCAGGCGCGGAAGACGTTCGCGACGCGTACCTGCACCGCCCGCTCCAGCGACGGCTGCGCCGGCGCCTCGGCCAGCGCCTCCGCGATCAGCGCCGTCAGTTGGTCGTTGAGCGCAGCGAACACCTCTTCCTTCGAGTCGAAGTACAGGTATACGGTGCCAAGGGCGACCCCCGCCCGCTCGGCGATATCGGCGATCGTGGTGCCGCGGAAGCCACGCTCCGCGAAGACGGCGCGGGCGGCCGCCAGGATCTCATCCCGGCGGGCGGCCTTCGCCAGCTCGCTCCGGCGAGGACTCCGCTCACGGGCAACCGCGCTCGCGCCGGTCATGCTACCCATCGGTCCCGTTTCACTGAACGATGTTCATTGTGCTGCCCCATCCAGCCCGTGTCAATCGCCCACGGCCGATCGCCACCAGGCGCTGGCAGGCGAGAGCCGGGATGTTCGGACCGCCGTTGACCCTCTTCCCGCCCGACCCTATGATCCGCATCGCCGCCCCGGCGCCCGGTCCCCCGGCGGCTGAAAGGATGCGACGATGCCTGACATCCCGGTCGAAGAAGCCGTCAAGCAGAATTGCCAGGCCGTCCTCAGCGGCGACCTCATGCGCGTCATGAACGACCTCACCCCTGAGGCGATGGCGCAGGTCATGCAGAACGCCGGCGGCGGCATGGGCGCCATGCCCACGCTCACCGGCTTCAACATCGAGAGCCACGAGGTCGACGGCGACGACCACAAGTTCAAAATCAAGTTCAGCGGCGACCAGGAGTTCACGGCACACGCCACCTGGCGCGACGTCGGCGGCCAGTGGAAGATCGCCGCCCTGCAGATGGAGCAGTAACCATGGGTGAGATGACGGCGGAAGAGTTCATGCGCAACCATGCCGACAAGGCATCGAGCGGCCGCATCGGCGAGATCCTCGGCGACCTGACGCCTGAGGCGATGACGCAGGTGATGCCGCTGATGGCCGACGGCCCCAACCCGCCCACGGGCAACACCGTCGTCGCCCGCGGCCGCGACGGCGACGACTACGTCTTCGACGTCACCTATACCGGCGACGACGGCAAGAGCGCCTCGATGCGCGAGTGGGTCCGCCAGGTCGACGGCGCCTGGCGCATCGTGCGGCTCGAGAAGCCGTCGTAGGAGGCCGCGATGGCGGATATCAGCGAAGCCGTCGACAAGTACATCGCCGCCATCCGCGCGATGGACATCGCCACCCTCATGGCGACCCTGACGCCCGAGGCGCTCGGCAAGGCGATGTCGATGGGCGGCGGGGCGCCGCCCGTGAACATCAAGGACATCCGCGCGGAGAAGCAGTCCGAGGAAGGCGGGGAGTACGTCTATCACCTCGTCGTCGAGGCGGACTCCGGCGGCGGCACGATGATGACCCGCTGGCGGGAGATCGACGGCGTCTGGAAAATCACCGACCTCGCGCAGGTCTAGCGCCTGGGCGGCCGTCCGGTGTGACAGGCGGCGGCCAGTCCGGCGAATGCCTGGGCCGCGAGCCGGCGCGTCGCATATCCTCGGCCCGTGCGCGCCCTCGTCTTCCGCTACAGCGTCCCGCGCCTCGCCGCATCGAAGCTCGCCGGTGCGATCAGCCCCCGCGGCTACTTCGGTCCGTGGTCGTCGTTGCGCCTCGAGGACATCCCGGAGCCGCGGCTGCACGGCGACGACTGGGCGATCGTGCGGACGCGCCTCGCCGGGATCTGCGGCTCCGACGCCAAACAGGCGTTCCTCCGCGGTGACCGCGATAACCCGCTGACCGCGCTGGTGTCGTTCCCGCACGTCCTCGGCCATGAGGCGCTGGGCGTCGTGGAGCGCATCGGCCCGGCGGTGCGGCGGGTCTCGCCGGGCCAGCGCGTCGTCCTCAATCCCTGGCTCTCGTGCGCGCCGCGCGGACTGTCGCCCGCGTGCCCGGCCTGCGAGCGCGGCGACTACATGCTCTGCGAGCGCTTCACCGACGGCGGGTTGCCACCATCGATCCACCTGGGCAACTGCGCCGGCGCCAACGGCGCCTTCGCCGAGCGCTTCGCCGCCCACGAGTCGCAGCTCATCCCAGTGCCGGACGGCGTCTCCGACGAACAGGCAGTGCTCGCCGACCCCTTCTCCGTGCAGCTCCACGCGCTGCTCCGCCATCCACCACGCGACGGCGAGCCGGCGCTCGTCTATGGCTGCGGCACGCTCGGCCTGCTGACGGTCGCGATGCTCCGCGCGCTTCATCCCGGCCTGCCGGTCTGGGCCGTCGCGCGCTACCCGCACCAGCAGCGCCTCGCGCGCGAGCTCGGCGCGGGCGAGCTGCTGCCGGCTGAGCCGTCCGCACTCGTCGAGCGCGTCGCCGCGCTCACGGGAGCGAGGCCCTTGCGACCGTGGAGCGGACGGCCGTGGCTGATGCGCGGCCCCGGCGTGGTCTATGACACCGTCGGCTCGCCCGCCACCGTCGAGACGGCGCTGCGCGTGGCCGCCCCGCGCGCGACGCTGGTGATCAGCGGCGTCGAGGCGCCGCGCCGGTTCGAATGGACGCCGTTGTACTTCAAAGAGGTGCGGGCGGCCGGCTCGAACGCGTTCGGCATCGAGACGTTCGAGGGCGAACGCGTCCACGCATTCGAGGCGTACTTCCGGCTCGTCGCGCGCGGTCTCGACCTCTCGTCGCTGATCACGCACCGGTTCCCGCTCGGGCGCTACCGCGAGGCCTTCGTCGCCATGCGTGACCACAACCGCAGCGGCGCGGTCAAGTGCGTGTTCGCGTTCGACGAAGGGCAGCCGGCTAATGCTTCAGCTTGACGAGCGGCGACAGCTTGCGCGCGACCCGCAAGGCGAGGCGTGAGCGCTTGCCGCCCGACGGCAGCATCGCGAACACCGCCCACGGCAGCAGCCGGATCAGCGTGCCAGGGATGCTGCGCGCCTGCAGACGCGCGGTGAACGAGTATCCGGCCGGAAGTTCGATGCTCCGCTCGTACAACGGTTCGCTCGCCACGCGGGCACGATAACAGACGTGCTCGCGTCAGTGGAGATCGACGTCCTGCGGCAAGGCCGCCAACCGTGACCGCGCGCGCGCCCGTGCGCGGCCCATGGCGAAGGCCGGCGCATACTGCCGCGCGTAGGTGTACGCAAACACCCCCGCGAACAGGGCTGCCGCGAGCAGCACGATCGTCGCTCCTGATGCCACGTCCTGGTAGTAGCTCACATACACGCCGACGCAGCCAGTCAACGCACCCACGATGGTGGAGAGGACGAGGATCTTGGCGAAGCTGTTCGTCAAGAGCCGCGCGATCACCGGAGGGATGACGAGCGAGGCCGCGATCAGCGTCACGCCCATGATCTTGATCGAGACGATGATCGTCGCCGCCAGGATGAGCGCGAAGACGGTATCGATCCAGCCCGCCGGCACTCCGTACGTCGGGGCCACCTCCGGGTCAAAGGTCAGGAAGAGTAACTGCTTGTACAGGACAAAGATCACCGCGGCAACCACGAGCGCACAGCCACCGATCAACATGAGGTCTTGGTTCGAGATCCCGAGCAGGTTGCCGAACAGCGCGGCATCAAAGTTGCGGGTGAAATGCTTGCTGCGGCTGATCAGTGCGACGCCGAACGCAAAGCTGGCCGTTGTGACGATGCCGATCGCCGCGTCCGCGCCCACCTGCCGCCTCCGCGTCACCTGATTGATCAGCAACGCGGAAACGAACCCCCAGAGGCCGGCGACGATGTAGAAGTTCCAGCCCAGCACGTAGCCGACGACGGCGCCGCCGAACACCGAGTGCGACATGCCATGCCCGATGTAGGACATCCGCCGCAGCACGACGTACACGCCGATCATCCCGCACAGCGCGCCGACCAGCGTCGCGGCGACGAGCGCATGCCGCATGAACTCGTACTCCAGCGGGTCGGTGAGGTAGCTCATCGGCGGCCTCGCACGCTCGGGATCGCCGGACGACGCAGCTCCTCGTACAGGTGCGGGCTCTCCGCCACAAGCCGCATGCCGTTGTGCACGACGACGTTCATCTGGGCGTTGTACGTGCGCCCCAGGATCTCCGGCGTGAACACATCTTCCGGTGGCCCGTGGGCGATGAGCCGCCGGTTCATGCAGACGATGTACGGCAAGTGCGCCGCCACGGCGTTCAGCTCGTGGGTCGTCAGGACGATCGTCACGCCTTCCCGGTTCAGGTCGCCGAGGAGGTGCAAGACCTCATCGCGCGTGGCGATATCGACGCCGGTCGTCGGCTCATCCAACAGCAACAGCTGCGAGTCCTTCATCAGCGCCCGCGCGAGGAAGACGCGCTGCTGCTGCCCGCCGGACAGCGCGCGGATGTGACGCTTCGCGAAGGAAGCGATGCCAAGCCGCTCGAGGATCGCGAACATGCGCTCACGGTCGGCACGGCGCGCCCACGGCAGCGGCCCCGAGGACATCGCCCGGCCCATCATGACGACTTCCTCGACGGTCACGGGGAAGTTCCAATCGACCGTCTGCAACTGGGGCACGTAGCCAGCCGGCGCCGTGCCAGGCCCCGTCACCCGCCGGCCTTCCACGACGACCTGCCCGCCCTGCACGCCGACGGTGCCGAGGAGCGCCCGCAGCAGCGTCGTCTTTCCGGATCCGCTCGGCCCGAGGACGCCGACGAACTGGCCTGGGGCGATGTCGAGCGTGACGTGTTCGATAGCGGCGACGCCATCGTAGCCGGCGCTCAGGTCGCGGATGCTGACGATTGGCGTCTCGTCCAAGCGTTATGCCTTCCTGTACGTATTCTCGACCGGGAAGTTGTCGAACGCCGCGGCGCTGCCCCCCAGTGCCGGAATCATCGCCCGCATGTCGGCAACGAGCATGCCGACGTACGTGTGCTCCGGCGCGCCGACGGGGCCCGGCGGCTCGTCGTCGCTGAGCGAGGTCACGTACTTGGCGCCGGTCTCGCGCGCAATCTGCTCCGTGACAGGGCTGGGGAACACCTCCGACCCAAACACCGCCGGAACACCCACCTGCTTGATCTCATCGATCAAGTCGGCGACGTCTTTTGCGCTCGGCTCCGAGAAGTCCGACGGCTGGATCGCGCCGATCACCGTCCACCCGTACTCGCGCGCCCAGTACGCCCACGAGTCGTGGTACGTCAACAGCTTCCGGTTCTTCTCCGGCACGGTCGCGGTCGCCGTCCGGATCGCCGCATCGAGCCGGTCAATCACCGCCTCGAACGCCTTCAGGTTTTCGTCGTAATACGCCTTGTTTGCCGGGTCGTTCTCCGCAAGCCAGCCCGCCGTCAGCTGCGCGTACTTCTTGGCGTACTGCGGGTTCATCCAGAGGTGCGGGTTCGGGTTACCACCCTCCCTGGGGAACGAGAAGTCGTACAGGAAGCCCGTCGCCGGGTCATCGCCCGAGAGTGTGTTATCGGCCAGCTTGTAGATCTTCGACGGGTCCTTCAGGTTCTCGCGCGCGATCTTCTCGCTCGTCCCCTCGAGGTGCGCGCCGTTCATGATGAAGATGTCGGCCTCCGCCAGCAGCTTCGCGTCCGCCGGGCTCGGCTCGAACGTGTGCGAGTCGACCCCGTCCGGGATGATCCCTTCAAGTTCGATTCTGTCGCCACCGATGTTGAGGACGATGTTCGTCAACGGCGCGACGGTCGTTACCACCTTCAACTTCTTGGCACCGCTGCTCGCCGTCTGCGATGGCGCGCCGCCCGCGGTCGGCGTTGAAGAGGTCTTGTCGCTATTAGAACATCCGGCAGCCGCGGAGAGCGCCACGACGATCGCGACGGCGACGATGACGAATCGATTCATGCGTTCATGCGTCCCTTCTTGTGCGCCTAGCGCCCGCCAGCGCGCGCTGGCACTCCTGGCACAGGCCAAAGATCGCGAAGTGGTCGATGTCCGCGCGGAAGCCGAGGTCCCGCTCGATACGCGTCCCAAGCTGCTCGAGATAGTGATGGTCCAGCGAAGTCACCTGATTGCAGCGCCGGCAGATCAGGTGGTGATGGCGCTGGTCCCCCACCCACTCGAACGTCGCATCGCCGGTGCCCATGTGCGTCTCGGAGATGAGCCGCATCTCCTTGAGCACGGCGAGCGTGCGATACACCGTCGAGATGTCGACGTAGGGATAGGCCTGGCGCACGCGCTCATAGATGTCGGCGGCCGAGAGGTGGCCATCGGCGTGCCGCAACGACGTCAGGATCATCATCCGTTGCGGCGTCATCTTGTGGCCGGAGCCGCGCAGGGCGTCGACCGTCTGGGCTTCGCAGCTCACGCGAACCTCGTCAATTGCAACACTTTGCATTTACCATACGGCAACAATGCCCGCTCCTGCAAGTGCCCAACAGCCATACGGCACCGTCCGCCACGGCGATCACCCGTGGCCCAAGCGTCGACGCGTCTGAAAGCGGCCTAGGCGGCTAGGAAGCAGGGAGCGCGGGCAGCGTGATCTCGACCGCTACACCGCGGGCGGAGTTCCGCGCCGCGATCGTGCCGCCGTTGAGCTCGATGAGCTCCCGCGAGATGGCGAGGCCAAGGCCGCTGCCGCTCGCCGTGCGGCGCGCCCGGTCGCCCCGGAAGAAGCGGTCGAACACGCGCGGCAGCTCTTCCTCGGGGATCGAGGAGCCGCTGTTCTCCACGAGGCAAACGACCCGCGGCGGCGCGGATCCGTTCTCATAGCGGCCTTCGACGACGATCTCCCCGCCCGGGGCGACAAACTTCGCTGCGTTGTCGAGCACGTTGGTGAACGCCCGCTCGAGCTTCTCAGCGTCGACATCTCGCAGCAGCGCCTGTTCGTCGACATCGACGACGACGCGCGCGTCGCGGGCACGGGCGATCGGCTCGATGCGCCGCAGGCAGCGCCCGAGGATGGCGTCGAGCGCCACATCCTCCCGGTTCGTCACCACCTGTCCGGCGTCGATCTCGCCGAGGTACAGCAGGTCCGCGAGCAGGGAGTTGACGTGCGCCGCCTCGTCGGCGATGACAGCGCCGATCTGGCGGACGTCCGCGTCGTCCGCCGTGCCGTCGCTCAGCGCCTGTGCGTACCCGGTGATCGAGGTCATCGGCGTCTTCAGGTCGTGTGAGACGTTGGCGAGCAGCGCGCGCATCTGCGTGTCGCGCAGGCTCACGCGTTCGGCCATCGCGTCGAAGGACCGGGCGAGACGGCCAATCTCGTCCTCGCGGCGCAGCTCGACGCGCTGTGAGTAGTCGCCTCGCACCATCGCCTCCGACGCCGCCGTCAGCTTTCGTACCGGGTACGCAACCTGCCGCGCCAGCACCACGCCGGCGAGCGACGCGAGCGGCACGGCGATCAGCGCCGCGATCAGCAGCGATGGCAGCACGTCGAGCCAGGCGCCGGCGATCGTGTCCGTCTCGACG
>Ga0070741_10011672_pt1 | contig 16139 bp, 9 predicted proteins | sample Coa_R1_4_FD_66440 | JGI IMG/M metagenome (GOLD analysis project Ga0070741, IMG submission 66440) | Surface soil microbial communities from Centralia Pennsylvania, which are recovering from an underground coalmine fire - Coalmine... | ecosystem: Environmental > Terrestrial > Soil > Unclassified ...
GTCTGCTGATTATCATCAAAAAACTGATTGTCGAGTTGCTGCTCCCGCTGAGCCCGCTAACCAACGCAGTAGGAAGCTTTGGGCTCTTCCTGGGCCTGTTTGCCCTGACTGGTCTCTATGTGTATCAGAGAGAAGCAAGTGGCACCTTCGGACTGATCAGTTATCTGGTCAATTGGTTCGGTCTGGCGTTTGTTTCAGGCGTAGACTACGCAAGGCTCTATATTCTTCCTTATCTGAGTCAGAATGAAATCCAGACCTTGTTGGCCGGTCCAACCAGGCTCGTCTTTTTAAGCTGTGCCATCTTCTTTCTGGTGGGCGTGATTCTCTTCAGCGTCGCCTCATGGCGTGCGAGAGTCTTCCCACCTCTGGCAATCTTGCTCTACATGCTTGGATTTACGCTCTACAGCCTATCCTTCACCCTACCTGTTCTCGTTGTCCGTATAGCTGAGGTAGGAGGCGCGCTCGGCGTGATCTGGTTGGGATACGCAACACTGACAGCCCTCAATAGAACAACGACGAAGCAGCTAGGACAGGCCGTTCGTACTTGAAAAGGGTAACTCTCTGACTTGCCCTGCTAGCGAAGCCTCCAGGCTCCACTCATAAGAGCTTATCCAAAAAACCGCCTGAGGCCACCACGGCACGTAACGCCAATCCCTCGTGGCCGTGCCCCCTTTGGGGGTTGGCGCGGTTGGTCACCACCCAGCCCGAGTCACCACAGCGCGTAGCGCCAATCCCTTGCGGTTGGCGCGATCGGTCGCCTTCTCGGCTGAAGCCGCTCCCCGCGTAACGCCAATCCCTCGGAGGTGCAGGGTTTTCGCTAAGGTGCCTGGAGGATTTGCAGCAGGTCAACCAGCAACATGACCCCACTTTTGGTAGGAAACGGCCAGATTTTTCTTCCGCTGGTTTGGTGAATCTGTTCGCTTGCTTGTTATGCGCTCACTTCAGACAGAAGGAAGCGTTCTGCAATAGCTTTCCCGAGGTCCCAGACAGGTGCATAGCGTCGGTTGGCAAGGAGAATGATACTCACCTGTGCATCGAGGAAGCGAGCGTAATAGGATGCGCACCCTAGTCGGCTCCCATGATGAGTAACCAGTTTGCCTCTTTCATGTTGCCACACTGACCAGGCAAGACCAAACTCGGCGCTCTTTCCATTGGTGAGGATGGTTGGCTTCCACATTTCTTCGAGGTGCGAGAAGGAAAGCACTCGCCCGGCAGTCAAAGCCTCATCCCAGCGAGCCAGGTCCATGACGCTCGAAACAAGGCCATTGGGGGCAGAATACCACATGGCGCTGGTGTAGTCTGCATTCCTCAAAACCCCATCCTCCAGGCTGTAGCCAGCTGCGCGATGGGGGATGAGAGCAGCTGGATCGTTTATGCGGGTCGATGTCATCCCAAGAGGTTGGAAGATGCGCTCTGCGAGCCACTGGGAGTAGGACATCCCACTAATGCGTTCGATGATCATCCCCAGAAGACCATAGCCAGTGCTCCCATATTTGGTTTGCGTGCCGGGCCGAAAATCGAGAGGCATCTGGAGAGCAGCTCTGAGGAACTCATCCCGTGTCACGTCTAATCGGTTGAGGAACTTTTCACAGAGACCATACTGCTCAAACCTGACCTGAGATGGCAGGCCGGAGGCATGCGCGAGCAGATAGCGCAGCGTGATCTCTTCCCAGTTAGCAGGAGCTTCTGGCAGGTATGTACGGATGCTATCGTTTAGGCCGCATCGGTCATCGGCTACCAGCAGCATCAGAGCTGTTGCTGCAAAGGTCTTGGAGACCGACGCCAGCCCATACACCGTCTGCTCATCAGCTTTGGCGGCCAGTTCAAGATTCGCCTGCCCATAGCCCCGAGCAAAGAGGAGTTTTCCAGATCGCAGCACGGCCAGAGAAAGACCAGGAATAAGCTTCGTAGCCATCTCAGACACAACAAAGGCGCTGACCTTGTCCCAGAATGGATGGTTCTGGAGAGGGGTTTCCATCACATGATCTCCTTTCTCAGTAAACTAGTAACAAACCCCGAGGCTGAGGACCGGAGCTAGGTGGTTCCTCGCATGCTTTCGAGTACATATGTATACGTCCATTGGGTGCAAAGGGGACAGATCTCCCGCTCGCTTGCAGAAAACAAGAATGGGGGGAATAGTAATTGCGTCAGATGCAGAGGATCTTGCTTACAGAGCGTGCAGGATACGTTGGCGAAGCAACGCATCCTGCACGCCCAAATCCCATCCGTTTAATGAGCTTCAGTTTATTCACTGTGGCAGCGAGGCCAGCAAAGCCGCAAGGCTGCGATACCACGGCCTCACATCCTTGATCGGGATGCCGATGATATCAAGATGATCGACGGTATTCAGCACCCCTAAGTTGTTCCACTGACCTCTGAGCGGGTTTCCGTTGTAGAGCACAACCACATCCGTCGTATTAAGCGTCGGTCCCGCCATCGAATTGGTATTAACCAACCCATCATTAGCAAACCAGGTGCTATCGATGACGACGTGCCCCGGACTGTTTTTCGTATGTTTGCCCATAAAAATACCGGTGGGTAGTAAAATCGGGTCCATGCTGATATCTGGTACCTGTATCTGTCGATTAAATAGGCCCGTGTGTGTCGCCAGAGTCCCCACGGAAAAGTAAAAGATGTCTGGCTGAGCCTTGACGCTGGGATTAAAGCTGCCAACCATGACATCCGGGCTCACATCGGGTCCGGCTGCATCTGTAGTAGTATTAAATCTGCTATTCGTTATACGCATTTGAAAAGATGCTAGCGACTCTCCTCGTTGTCTGGTTAACCCCCACTGATCGAGCATGAAGTCATAGTTGAGAAGCTGGCTATCGCCCACGGTTGTCGCGAGAAAGGAAAAGAGCGCATTAGGCAGAAGATTCTTGGTGAGATCGGCTGCCGAAGCTCCATTGTGCATACTGGAGATAGTAGTAATACTATCGATCCAGCCCGTCTTGCCTCCCCCAAACAAAGATGAAAGTCCACTTTGTGGGGTGGCAGCCCTCTCGCTTGCCGAACCGTGCTCTAGCAGTTGCGCCAGGAGCCGTACTGTAGGTCCCCCCAGACTATGCGCTACCAGGTGCAGCTTGTTCACTTTCCCCGTTTGTGGATTGATCTCGCCCCATTGCGGATACATCCCGGCAAAGGTTCTGCCAAAGCGCGCATGTCCAAAACGACTGGAGTGCGCTTGACCATAATCAACTCTGTCACCTTTGATCTGGGCAAACAGTTCGCAAACTCGATCCCAGTTGCTGGAAAACGGTCCTATAGAAGCCGTCATCGTCGCGAAGCCATTATTGATGAGATCTTGTTGAATATCTCTGAAGCCACCCCAATAGAAGATCTTCCCATGCAGCTCTTGTCTACCCCAGCCCGCAAAGCCGTGTACCAGCATAATAGGATAGGTATTTTGCCTTGTACTGCTAAGCGGCTGAATATTCGTTGCTGAAAAGGTAGGTACCAGTCCCCAGGCCCTGGCCTGTCTGTTTGTCTGGTAAAGAGCCATTATACTTGACCCTGCACCAGTGGCAACAACCAGTGAAGAAAGCATCTGACGACGCGATAATCGCAATGTCATACCTCTATACTCCTCACATCTTATCTACACCTGCGGTAACGCTGGATAATAATGCGGATTTTGCGAGAAATCAAAAATCTCATACATATTGCCCAGATGAGCCAGCCCATCGCGTGGTGGCGCTGGCGGACCAAACGCTGCACCATTCGCAGCATCGTTGTTCCTACCTGGAGTCCTCTGATCAAACTGATGATTGGTACTCGCCAATGTTGGTAGGCCAAACGTCGCTTCGATGAATTTGAGGATTGAGCTATGTTCGTAGAATGTACCTGAAATCAGCCCTCGCTTCACCCAGGGCGAGATGACCAGCGTTGGCACGCGGAAACCCGGTCCATAAGCATCTATCCGAGGTGGAGCAATGTGATCAAAGAAGCCGCCACCCTCGTCATAGGACAGGATAAAGGCCGAGCTGGTCCAGAACTGGGAGGCAATCAGTGCATTTATGACCTTACTCACCGCAGCTTCCCCCGTTCTGACGCTGAAAGGTGGATGTTCGGAGATCAGCGATTCGCTTATCATGAAGCTGACGCTGGGCAGCGTGCCATTGGCAAGATCGTGGAAGTAATCAAACTCGCGATAGAATAACCGTCTATCATGTCTCCATTTTGAGAAGAGAAACAGGCCGTTAAAGCCCTCGAATGTTCCCGTGCCAACGCCCAGGTTATAGCATTTCCAACTAACGCCATGTTGATCCAGCAAATCAGCGATGGTCGGCCAGTTGAGCAGATATGCTGGCTTAATCGGGTTAATCGTCTGTGTAATGCCTCCGCTCGTAGCAGAGACAAGCGCCAGGCGTTGCGGAGACGATGGCCCTAGCAGATGGCAAAAGTAGTTGCCACACAGGGTGAAATGGTCTGCCAGTGCGTAGTAATAAGGCAGGTCCGAGCGCACAAAGAAGCCCATCGCGTTCGTACCATCCACGATAAAGAACCCATCCATGTGTCCATTATCGAACTCTTTGTGGATGCTTTGCCAGGTATGAGGGGTATCTCTCTCAATACTCGTGGTTTGATGGTGGGGTGTTACTCTGCCTCCAAGGGAGCCAGAAGGCACACTATAACCGTCGGGGGTACCAAAGCGCCCTGCCCTTTCATAACTTCCAAAGTAACTATCAAACGACCGGTTCTCCTGAACTAAGATCAGGATGTGCTTAATAGCACTATAAGATGCAAAAGCGCTTCCCATAGATGTAAGTCCTGCAGCAGCCGTGACAGCACCAGCACCAGCCACCGCTCCCAGCTTTTTTAGCACTGTTCGTCTAGACGGACGTTTGTCCGGGCGTCTAGACATAAGGTAACCCTGAGAATTCATCGGCATTTCCATCCCTTCCAAAAATGGAATGTATTGATTACAGGTTGTAGCTATCTACTCTTTTCTTTCTTTCTAGAATAGAACACGTCTACCCTGTTCCCTTATTTACCGCAAATTACGAAATTAGCGAGTTAATTTTGAATATTTTTCAAAACTGACTGGGATTCAGACTAACTGTAAAATTAAGATACACTTGCCGTGTCTATTACATGCAGACCCTTGAAGGTCTTTTTCTGACGGACGCGGTCACAGATACAGAGAATGAGGAAGGAGAAGTTGTGCCGTCTGGCGTGTGACATCTACGCGGCACCTTTAAGTATTATGAAGGCAATGAATAGAAGCATGATCCCTGGCACGATCACATTCCTGACAGGTGTGCTGGCCGGTAAGAGCTATCAACTCACAAAGCCCATTATCTACCTTGGTTCTGGCTATAGCAACAACATCGTCATTCCTGATTCCTCCGTTGCCTATCATCATGTATGCATGACCTGGGACACTGGCACCTGGAAAATCAAGAAACTTTCGCCACAGTTTGCTTTGACGATCAATAAGCAGGATGGGCAAGAGGCATCGCTCAAGGATAGCGATATGATCGGTCTGGGCGAGGGTACAACTTTTCTCTTCAGTATTAATGTCGTCAGCCAGGCACGCATATCCAATCAGACCTCTGCCCCACGGCAAGGTTCGCGAAATCCGATTACTCCTCCTCCTGTAGACATGAACTCCTCTCCAGCGGTTGTTATTATGCCTACAGCTGTTGTACCTCGAACAACCGATATGAAATCTCAAAAGCCTGATATGAGATCTCTACCTACTGTGATTGTACCTCCAATGACTGCTGCGCCTCAAAAGTATGATATGACTCCTCAAGCCACCGTTGCGCCTCAAAAGGCTGATATAAGGTCTCTACCGACTATTACTATCCCTTCAATGGCTGCTACACCTCAAACATATGATATTACTCCTCCAACGGTCGAGGAAATTCAAACAGTTGTTACGCCTCAAAAGACTGATATCACGTCTCTGCCGACTATTATTATGTCTCCAATGGTTGCTACGCCTCAAAAGGCTGATATTACACCCCCAATGGCTGTTAACTCTCAAATAGCTAATATTGCATCTCCAACGGTTATTATGCCGCAAAAAATAGATATTACGCCGCAAACGGTGGATGCATCTCAATCGGCTGCTGTTATACCTCCAAAAATTGCTATGCGTTCAAGAACACCTGTTACATCTCCAAAGGTTGCTGTTCCTTCAGATAAGGATATTGCATCTGCTGATCAAGCATCTCAGAATAACGCCACACGCATTGTAGTTGCTCGCCCTGTACCTCAACATCTACAGCCAGATCTTTCTGGACCGCTTTCGTCTCCACCTCCAGACAGGTCGCTTTCAATTGAAGTGAAACTAATGCCAGTAACAAATCTCGTTAACTATGGAGATACACAGGCCTTCCCTCGTCTTTCCAAAGAGCCTGTATTAGATAATGACGAACTCGATGATAATATAATGCTGATCGATGATGGTATGGACACTCCGGGAAGTCTACCCGAAATCCGCCCGATCCCACTCGGACCTCTTGTAATCACCATTGGACGTGCCCCCGATAACGTGGTCGTGCTCAACCATCCGCAGGTATCTGCACATCATGCGCGCCTGGATCGGACGGAGCAAGGCTATTGCATTATTGATCATGGCAGCACAAACCATGTGTATGTCAATGAACAAAACGTTACATATCGCGTGCTCGTGCCCGGCGATGAGATTCGTATCGGGCCTTTTAAACTCATCTATACCGATACGCAGCTGATCCAGCACAATGAGAGTCGTGGTGTTCGCATCGATGCTGTGGGCCTGTACAAAGAGGGGTATAAAGGTCAGGTATTGTTGCACGATATTTCTCTTACCATTTCGGCCAGTAAATTTGTCGCCCTGGTTGGTGGCTCAGGTGCAGGCAAATCCATGTTGATGGATGCCCTCAACGGATTGCGACCGGCGCAGCGAGGTACAGTTTTCTACAATGGACAGAACTATTACCGACATCCCGCTGCGTTCAAAACCCAGCTTGGCTATGTTCCCCAGGACAATATCATTCACAACGATCTGACCGTTGAGCGCGTTCTCTACTACGCTGCTCGCTTACGCTTGCCCAGCGATTTTACACGAGAACAGATCAACGAACGCATCAAGGCCGTACTTGACGATATGGAGATCACAGAACAGCGCAAGCTCATGGTACACAAACTTTCAGGCGGGCAGCGTAAACGTGTCTCCATTGCTCTGGAATTGCTTGCTAATCCCAGTGTCTTTTTTCTCGACGAGCCGACATCCGGTCTTGATCCCGGCCTTGATCGCAAGATGATGCTCTTGCTACGCAAGCTAGCAGATAAGGGGCATACTGTCGTCCTGGTCACCCATGCCACCAATCATATCAACGTTTGCGATTATGTCTGTTTTATTGCGCGTGGAGGACGCCTGGCCTACTACGGCACTCCAGATGGTGCCAGAAGCCACTTTGGTAAAAGTGACTTTGCCGAAATCTATAGCGACCTGGAACCAACCAAAGAGAATCCCAATATCCCGGCGGAAGTAGAGGCACGCTTCAGGGAATCTCCCCGCTTTAAGCGTTATCTGAAGACAATTCGCAACAAAGCGTCCACGAATCGTTCAAATGTCCGGGAAGCAAACAATGACGAAAACACGGTGGCGGAGAAGATGCCCAGGTTCGGCAACCCCTGGCTACAATTTTTTATTCTCGTCACACGTTACCTGGAATTGCTCAAAAACGATAAACCCAATCTGGCGCTGCTCCTCTTGCAGGCTCCTATCATTGGTATTCTGCTCTTTTTACTGGCCAGTAGTACCACATTTGATCAGAGCAACATTCTCGTCTGCCCTCACCGCGTCAATATCATGAGCAATACCGGTCCAATCTCTAATGATTGTCAGCAGGAGTTGCAAGCACTCAATGCGCTCACTTCACGGCAGGGACTCGCGTTCAAAGCTCAAAGATTTCCTGGAAAGTCAGACCTGCAAATCGTGCAAGATTCGATTACTACCGGCTCTGGCTCTAGTTCACAAAAAATTCTGCTCATCATCGTGCTTGCTGCCGTCATGTCTGGCTGCACAGACGGAGCACGCGAGATCGTCAAAGAGGCTCCCATTTATCGCCGTGAGCGCACGGTCAACCTGGGTATCATACCCTATATGTTCTCGAAATTTGCCGTGCTAGGATTGCTATGCCTGCTGCAAAGCTTCATGCTGGTACTCCTCATCAGCTTCAAGGCGCCTTTCTCCCATAGCATTCTCCTACCGCCGTTCCTGGAAATCTATATCAGTGCAGCACTGGCATCACTTGCAGGCTTGATGATCGGTCTTACAATCTCTGCGGTCGTTCCTAATAGCGACCGGGCCTTGAGTGTTGTGCCGATTGTCATCGTGCCGCAAATCATTTTCTCTAACGTACTCTTCTCGTTGGACAATCCCCCTTTCCTGCAAGTGCTGGGCGGCATCTTTCCAGCTCGCTGGGCTATGGCTGCTATGGGATCAACCGTTGGACTACACGGCGATAAACTGAGAACCGACGGTTTCTCTTACCGCAGTACCTTGCTCTCACTCACTTCACAGTCTGAAGCGGTCTTTCATCTGCTTCTTTGCTGGTTCGTCCTGGTACTGATGATTGTCCTGCTTGGCCTTACCATCGCCATTCTCCTCAAGAAGAAGGATGTGCGAGCATAGAAAATCTACCCCGTTTTGCCGGGATCATGTATAGCGACACCCCCTTTCGATTGTTGCTAGTCCCGACTCTGAGGGCCATTGATGGTTTGCCAGCGTCACGCGTAGCACCTACCCTTGCGCTCAACGGCGAGCACTTCGGCGCGTGCCTTCAGCAAACCATCAATGGCTCTCCTATTTATATTTACAAAACTTGACTTCTATTCAAATATGATTTATAGTCGGGCACATCTAATATATTTTGATCAAACGCTCTAGTATCCTTGTATGTTAGAGCCTGATGCCAAACCACTTGACCTGTTCGGCTTTCCCGTGTACAGTATCCAGTGTCGGGGCGGCAAGGCGCGTGTGCGGATCACGATCCGCTTTGAGGATACTGCAATAGGAAAATCAATGACTAACCAAACATCTACCGTGCAAAAACGCATACCTCGCCGCCAGCGTTTAATCGAAGTTGGCATGGACCTGTTTTGCAACCACTCATATGAAGAGGTCGCCATTGATGATATTGCCGCGACTGCCGATATCTCGAAGGGTCTGCTCTATTACTACTTTCCGACGAAGCACGATTTTTATATCGCAGTGGTGCAACATGCGGCAGAACAACTACTCAAAGAGACCGAGCCCGATCTCACACTGGACCCGCTGGAAGCTTTGCGTCAGGCTCTGAACGCGTATTTTGCTTATGTTGAGCACCATGCCCCGGTCTATCTTGCCCTGTTACGTGGTGGTGTGGGCTCTGATGCGCAGGTTGCAGCTATTATAGATTCTGTTCGTCAGACCTACGTAAAGCGCGTCCTGGAAAGATTTCCAGAAGAAATACGCCTATCCCCATCATCTGAGATTGCGATCAGCGGTTGGGTTGGCTTCGTTGAGGCAACGAGCGTAGCCTGGCTTGAACAACGTACTATGGAGCGAGAGCACCTTTGTGACCTTGCTATTACGGCCTTCACCGTCGTACGAAACTGGCTTATCACCAGATAGCTCTCTTGCAGAACCAACATAGGAACCGGCTCATGCCGATCTCTTATCTTGAGGTAGGAGCATGCTTCCAACTAATAGGCAACCCTGCCATCTGCATAAGTTTTAGCGCGTTCGTCGTCGGGCAAGGACCTTGATGCAGCTTATAATCGAAAACCATTTCGCCATCGATTACCTCGTCGCGAAAATGATAGTTCTTGACCTGCGCTAATTCATCCGCCAGCTTTACCAATTCCAGATCATGCGTTGCAATTGCTCCCAGGCACGCCGTCTCAGTCAGTGCATACATATAAGCATGGCTGCCAATCGAGCGTTCTCGGTTATTGGTTCCTCTGAATATCTCATCGATGAGCACAAACACCGGATAGGGAGGATTCTGTCGCAGGCGGTCGAGTATGAAGCTCAGCCGCCGCACCTCAGCATAAAAATAGGAGTAGCCATCTGTCAGTGAATCCGTGACGTTGATACAGCAATGTACCTCATAGAGGCCTGTTTCTAAAGAGGCTGCATTGACGACACTTCCTGCGAAGGCCAAACACAGGTTTATTCCCAGGGTGCGTAAAAATGTGCTTTTGCCTGCCATATTCGATCCGGTAATCAGCATGAGGTCACCTACCCGCTCAATGGTTACATCATTGACTATCCGCTTCTCATCGGCTATCAATGGGTGACCAAACTGCCGTGCACAGAAAGCCGCTGACCTCTCCTCTCCTGCCGCACTCTTAATTTCTGGCATGACAAAATCGGGATTCAAGTAAGCAAAGTTTGCCAGCGAGCAGAGCGCTTCCAACTCATACCAGGCATCAAGCCAGCGCGGCAAGTTCTCTCGTGCCTGATCTTTGCACCGAGTGAGGAGATAAGCCATCGAGAGATCCAGAGGGATGATCGCATTCACGAACAGTGACCACACCTGTCCCCCTGTTGGCATCATCAAGGATTGCTCCGGTCTTCTCCCCTCGGTTGCTGTGACCTGGGAACCTCGCGCAATCCATTTCAAGCGCTTTAACAACTTTGACGGTCGCGGATTGCTACTTTGAAATGGCTCGCATAATTGTTTCAACCGCGCATGCTCGCCACACGGATAGCTTTCGAGGAAATTGAAAACAGTATGTAATTGCTTGAAGATGTCAAGCATCAGTGAGATATCAAGAAAGAGCCTGGAACGGTATTTGCTGGTAGGAAGAGACCAGAGAAACGAGACGGCAAAAGTTACCAGCACAGCCGTCACTTGCATATATCCATAGGCATAAAGCAGGAACACAATACCAAATAGAGCGGAAAGCAAGCAGGAGACAATCAGGACAAACAGAGGTGGCCTATTAACCTGAGGGAGATCCAGCCACTCCCGTAGTGTTTCTCCATCTCGTTGTTGTTTAATATCCAGTATCACACGTCGCGAGTGCAATTGCAGCCGATCACGAAAGTTCACCAGCGGTACCAACTCACGCACGCTAGCCTGACGTGAGCGCAGCGTCTCCAGATTGGGCACACGGTTGAGCAGCCACTGACGCAGACGCTTGCGCCCTTGATCTGACGCACAGACATTCATGAGCCGATGTAGCGAGTGGGGGCCGCTGATCAGTAAATCGTTTTCAAAAGGATGATCTTTTTCGCGCTCGTCCTCTACAGGGGGTAGCTCCTCCCAATCTAGACGCATCCGGGCGATATGCGCCTCTTTAATGCGCAGCAGACCACGATGCCTATCAATGCTCCGTGTCAGGGCTCGTTCGGTGCGCCAACCATAAATAAAGAGGACAACGGCAACAAGGAAGCAAACCAGGCCCGACAGGGCAAAGAGGCGGCACAAAAGTGCAGTAGCAAGAATGCCGCCAATGAAAACAAAGAAAAAGAGCTGGAACAAAAGCCGCCGCCGCCGCGCGTTCAAATAGTCAATACGTCTCTCCAGGCGCTCAACATGGCGTTCAAGGCATTCCAGACGGTCCTGCTTTTTCTTGACACTGGCTTGCATAAATCCCCTTTTTCTGCTCTTCAATAATATTGCCGCGTCTGACCCTGGCTTCTCCACATCTGCCAGTCGCGCAACTCGGCAAGCATCGTCACTACCTTCTCCTTCCTCATGGCACGTAATCGACCTCCTCTCTAATATATTACGTAAGAAGTGCATCCAGGTTAAAAACCATCATAAGTCTCAATTGACCTCCTCCCCAGCATTCTGCTATAATCTCAACTATGCAACGCCATACCTCAGTGTTCGCCGCGTAAGCCTGGCGCAGCGCTTACACGGTACTAATCAACTTGGTTCGTGAGCATGCTACCTCGACCGCAGCGATTGGCTGATTTTCTCAATTTGCGGCTGGGTTATATCGCTGATCCATAGCTCCGTGAACCGTTGTTGCTCTGCCTGCATCAGGGTGAAACCGCATAGTGTGTAAGACGCTGAAAGTTTAAGTGAAAGTAGGTAAGTAAATACCGTGAAGAACACTTTCACTTACCGGCTTTCACTTAAATAAGGGCAGAGGAAAGCCTGAAACACAACCGTTTCGTATGGCATGGTAGAGAATGTGAGAGAAAAAACTTTTCTCGGAGGGAGGTAATGTCAATGCAACTCGTCGAGCAACATGTGATTGATCGTAACGATCCACGCTTTGCTGTTATTGATGCAGCGGCATTTGCCTCTAAAAATCCGTACAACCTGGCATTGTACGAATGGCGGCAAGCCTTTATCCATGAAGGGAAGTACCTCTCGTATACTGAGGTGTTCCATCGGGTCAAGCACTCTGAAGCCTATCGGGCGTTACCGAGCAAAGTCTCCAATGACATTTTGCGGCAACTGGATAGCATCTGGCGTTCGTTCAGAAATGGTATGAAAGAGTGGTACAAGCATCCCGAAAAGTTTACAGGAAGGCCACAAATCCCTAAGTACAAGCACAAGGCCAAAGGCCGGTTTCTGCTTATTTACGACAAGCAGGCCATCAGTGGGGGAAGAAGTAAGAATGGCTTCAAAGAAGGGATCATCAAACCATCTGGACTCTCTATTATTGTCAAGACGCAGCAGAAGCACATCGATCAGGTCAGAATTGTGCCACGTATTGGATTTTACGTGGTGGAAGTTGTCTACGAAAAAACGGTTGAACAAGCATCTGTGAACCCTGAGTACTACGTTGGGATCGATATTGGTATGCACAATTTAGCGGCGCTAACATCAAATAAGCCGAAGTTTCAATCGGTGATTATTAACGGGCGTCCACTCAAAAGCATCAACCAGTTTTACAACAAGCGTCGTGCTCAGTTCCAGAAGAAACTTGGCAAGACTAGTACCACAAAACGCATGGAGCGTCTTACCAGCAAGCGTAACCGTCGTATTGATCATTATATGCACCAGGCTTCCCGCTACATTATTGACCTGCTGATGAAAGAGAGGATAGGCACGCTGGTGATCGGGAAAAATGACGGATGGAAGCAGGAATGCGAGATGGGGAAGCGCAACAATCAAAATTTCGTGCAAATACCGCATGCTCGTTTTATCTCCATGCTCACTTACAAGGCTGAATTGGTTGGCATCACTGTGAAGATTACGGAAGAGTCCTAACCAGTAAAGCCAGTTTTCTTGATTTGGACCCGTTACCAATTCGCAAGAATGGTGATGAGACGAAGTACACGTTTAGCGGAAAGCGCGTGAAACGTGGTTTGTATCGTGCATCGAATGGGCGATATATTCATGCCGATTGTAACGGTCAGGTAACATCATACGCAAAGTAGCACCTGATGCCTTCGGGTCAAAGGGTGTAGAGGATTTTGCAGTTCATCCAGTGAGGATTACCCTCACGAAATAAACAAAGAATGTGGCGAAATAGTGCATCGCTCTATTTCGCTATGTTATTTGGAACTGTGGTAAAATTATTCATGGCAAACCCTCAATCAACAAACAACTATCCAGTAATATGACAGTCATCACCAGTTATCTTTTGTATAAGGAAGAGTCGATATGCACGATACTCTATCCTCCCTGATAGAGAGGGCCATAACGGGCAATCAACGCCCATTAGAGTTTTATTTGCGTGAGCACAGTCGCTTGCCGGGGTCTCGTGCTAATCTGGAACTGGCAAACGACGTAAGCTACCTCTTAGCGGCTTCGTGTTCCAGGCGTCCCGATGATGTGCGTTCGCTTCTCGACTATCTTATCTGTAGCGATAACAAACACGTTACGGGAAACACACCTGCTGAGTTCGTGATGCTTTGTGGCCTGATTGCCTTTGGTGCCTGTGCTGCTGTGCAGGTAGATTGGCGTGAGGAAACCTTTGACGCGCTCAACCAGTACGCCTGTAGTCCCTATTGGCGTATTCGTGAAGGCGTAGCAATTGCCTACCAGCACCTGTTGAACGCTGATCCAAAGGCTGCTATTGCCCGTCTCAAGGACCTGGCCTCCTCGGGAAATTATCTTCAGCAGCGTGCGGCAGTTGCTGCAATCGCCGAACCGCCTTTACTCTATAATCCTGACTTACTCACTGCCGCTCTAGAACTTCAGCGTATCGTTCTGGAACGCATGCGTAATGCTCCCCTTACTGTGCGAAAAAACGAAGATTTCCGTGTGTTGCGTCGAGCGCTCGGCTACACGCTCAGCGTCATCACCGCTGCCGGACCCGAGCAAGGTTTTGCGCTCATGCGCGAATGTGCCTCCTGGGGTGATCCTGACATCACATGGATACTGCGAGAGAACCTGCGCAAAAAACGCCTCGCGAAATTCTCCCAGGATACGGCTGTCGTCTCAAGACTTCTCCCGTGAGCCATCTTTTTTAAGTGAAAGTTGAGAAAATACACCGGCCATGTGCCCTGGGGCGCATGGCCGGTGTATTTTCTCAACTTTCATTTTGCCCTTGGCAAATATTGCTACTTGACAGCAAGTGCCTACAAAGGTACCATTTGGACTCAGAAGCTTGTACCAACTACTCAGATCCCCATATTGCTCTGCCTTTTGTGGGTGCAACCAGGAGATCAGGGATTTTACTGATCTCGCATACACATCCCTTGCGGATGCCGTTGGGTGATCAAAGAAATACTAATTCGATGTTGCGTGTTTTTTATAGTATGACGATGCCGGGCCTGGAGACGCTAGCCTTCAGCGAACTGCGTGCCAGCACCCCGGATGCCGAACTGATCAAATTCTCGCGTGGGATTACACTCTTTCGCACGGCGGCTCCCCCAGAAGAATTGCTGAAATTGCGCACGGTAGAAGATGTCTTCTTCACGCTTGCTCATATCACGGGCCTGGGACCTGTTCGTGATGCTCTGCGTGTACTGCACAGTGCCACGCTCAATATCGACCTTGCCGAGGCCCTGGGTCTATGGCGGCGTGTTCATCATGGAGCGCAAGCCAAAACATGGCGTGTTGTGAGTCAGATGTCCGGTTCTCACGCGTTTCGTCGTGTTGATGCAGGCCAATCCGTGCAAGATGCGCTACGCAAGATCATGCCTCGTGGTATGCGTCCTGTGGAAGACAATGCTGACCTTGAGATCTGGCTCTGGGTTGGTGGAAGTGAAGCCCTGCTCGGATTGCGGCTCAGCGATGCTACGATGAGGCACCGTACTTATAAACTGGAGCACCTACCTGCATCGCTGCGCCCAACCGTCGCCGCTGCAATGAGCTGGCTGGCCCGTCCCACCCCGCAAGACATCGTACTCGACCCATTATGTGGTGCGGGAACCATTCTCATCGAGCGGGCATTACTGGCTCCTTTTGCCCGAGCGTCAGGCGGTGATATCCGTGAAGAAGCTGTAGCAATGGCCCGGCGTAATGCGCGATCAGCGCGTGTCAGTGTCTCCTGGCAGGTATGGGACGCGCGCTCGTTGCCCCTGGAGCTTGCCAGCGTCACGCGTATCATCACAAACCTGCCTTTCGGCAAGCAGATCGGCACGCGTGCAACCAATGCCGATCTCTACACAGCCTTAATTCGCGAATTTGGGCGTATCCTTGCCCCTGATGGACTATTGGTCGCGCTGACCAGCGAGGATCAGCTCTGGAACGGCATCTTACGCGATCATGGATGGCGCATCGTAAAGAAAGTAGTGATTGTTATACTCGGCCAGCCTGCCAGTATCTTCGTGGCCGAGCGAGTAAAATAGTGTTGTTCATTATGAACATTTCTGAAGACGAGAGGAGAACATTCCATTGGCTAATGCAACGACAGCCGATTTTCGTAACGGTATGGTTATACGCTACAATAACGAATTGTGGATCATAACAGAATTTCACCACGTCAGCCCTGGAAACTGGCGTGCCTTCGTGCGAACGCGCTTGAAAAACCTGCGCAGCGGACGTGTGATTGAGCAGCGCTTTCGTGCGGGCGAAGAAATTGAAGAGGTGCGCGTCGAGCATCAAAACTGGCAATTCTTATATGTCGATGGCAATGATTATATCTTCATGAATACGGAGACCTATGACCAGCAGCCCCTTCCCAAAGAGATGCTCGGTGACGCCGTAAAATTCCTCAAAGAGGGTGATACCATAGAAATGCTGGTCGATGGCGAAACAATCATCGCCGTCCAGATGCCAAACTTTGTAGAACTGGAAGTT
>Ga0070741_10011673_pt1 | contig 16137 bp, 16 predicted proteins | sample Coa_R1_4_FD_66440 | JGI IMG/M metagenome (GOLD analysis project Ga0070741, IMG submission 66440) | Surface soil microbial communities from Centralia Pennsylvania, which are recovering from an underground coalmine fire - Coalmine... | ecosystem: Environmental > Terrestrial > Soil > Unclassified ...
GAAATCGCGGATCGACTCCATCATCACGAGCGCGACGGGTAGGGTTGCGGCCGGCTGGATCTTGCCTGTCGAGGTCTTGATGAAGTCCGCACCCGCAGCCATCGCGAGGATGCTGGCGCGCCGGACCGCGTCGTACGTGCCAAGCTCGCCCGTCTCGAGGATCACTTTCAGGTGTGCCTTTCCGCACGCCTCCTTCACCGCGACGATCTCGTCGTAGACGCGCTGATAGTCGCCCGCCAGGAACGCGCCGCGGTCGATCACCATGTCGATCTCGTGCGCGCCGGCGCGCACGGCCTCCTCCGTCTCCGCGACCTTGATCGAGGTGAAGCTCTGGCCGGAGGGAAACGCCGTCGCCACCGACGCGATGCGCACGGAGGTTCCGCGCAGCCGCTCGGCGCAGTCAGCGATCCGGGCCGGGTAGACGCACACGGCAGCCACCGACGGCACCGAGGGGTCGCCGGGCTTCGGCCGGACCGCCTTGGCGCACATCGCCGCCACCTTGCCCACCGTGTCCGCTCCCTCGAGCGTCGTGAGGTCCATGCACCGGATCGCGAGGTCCAGCGCCCAGAGCTTCGAGGACTTCTTGATCGAGCGCTTGGCCAGGGCCGCCGCGCGCTCGTCCGCCCCCACCTCGTCCACGCTGCGCACGCCGCGCATGAGCGAGCCGAGGTGAGTCAGCGAGAGGGCCGTTGCCATCAACGGGATTATGCGACCGCGGCCCTCGGGACCAATGGCCATCCGTCGGGCTGACGAGCGGCACTGGCCACGATTGCCCACGGCGGCCACCATGGTCATGGAGGTTATGGAGAAATGACCAAGTCGCTTATCACCAGAATCTGGATCGGTGGTCTGGCCGTCTTCGCCGCCGGAATCGTAGTGGCGATCGTCGGTGTCTTCCTGATGCTCGCGTACGGCGGCACGTTCACCCAGGTCGTCGGAACGAACAACTACAACTTCGACCCCAACATCAACGGCTTCTTCTGGGTCACCGTCGGCCTGATCGTGGCCGGCGGCCTGATCGGCCTCATCGGGTCGATCGTCCAGTTCGTGGCCTGGGTCGGCGGGCTGGTCAACAGCTATCGGCTGCCCGACAAGGCGTGGTTCTTCGTCCTTCTCCTCGGCGGAGTCCTGAGCCTCGGCTTTGCCCCGATCGGTTTCGCGGCCATGATCGCGTACGTGATCGCGGCTCCCGACGCGCCGGTACAGCACAAGCTCGAGACGCCCACCGTCACGAAGCCCACGGCCCTGGCGCACACAAGCTGATTCCTTCTTTGGCAGGGGGCGGGTCGGACGGATCCGCCCCTTTTTCGTCGCAAGCGGAACCTGACGGCCTCTCAGCACGTCTAACAGGCGTGGTGCAAAGCCTCCCGCTCGCCGAGATCCAGGCGGCTCGCTCCGGGGACGAGGCGGCTTTCGACTCCCTGGTCGGCCCCTTGATAGATCCGGCCTTCAAGCTCGCCGTCGTCCTGCTTCGCGACCGCGGTGAGGCCGAGGACGCTGTCCAGGAGGCGTGTGTGAAGGCATGGCGCAACCTGGCTCAGCTGCGCGACGGCGGCGCGCTTCGCCCGTGGTTCCTGAGCATCGTCGCGAACCAGTGCCGGGGCGTCCGCCGCGCGCGGTGGTGGTCCGTCGTCCGAATGCCCTCGACGCCGGCGCGCGACAGCTCGAACCCCGACGTCGAAGCCGGCTTTGACCTCGATCGGGAGGTGGCGGCTCTTCCGCTCACCGACCGCGCGGTCCTCTTCCTCTATTTCTACCTTGACATGCCCCTCGCCGAAGTGAGCCGCACCCTGGGGATCTCGCCGCAGGCGGCCAAGTCGAGAGTCCATCGCGCGGTCGAGCGCTTGCGGCTCAGCATGGTGGAGGTTCAGGAATGAAAGACCCGACACGCGAGCGAATTTCGGCGGCCTTCGACCGTGAGCTGAGCCAGGCGCCTGTGCCTGGGGCGCTCCGCTCGACGGCCGTCCGAGCCGCCGTTCGGGCGCACCACGCGCCCGCGGAGGATCGCAACCGCAGGCTGCAGGCGATGGTCGCCGTGCTGCTCGCCGCGGCGGTGATCGCCACTCTTCTCATCGGGTCGCACCTGACGCGCACGAATCCCCAGCCGGCCGGACGGAGCTCCGTGCCGCCGGCACCTCAGGCCGACGCCGGCTATGTCTACGACGGAGCTCACGGCCAGTTCGTCCTGTTCCGCGGAAACGGCGCCCCGGGGTCCAAGCTCGGGGACACGTGGACCTGGGACGGCAAGGGATGGACTCGCCAGCACCCGGCCACCAACCCCCCGGCCAGGGTGGACGCGGCGCTCGCTTACGACGCAGCCCGCCACGTCGTGGTCATGTTCGGCGGCCGTGGACAGACAGCGGCGGCGCGCCCGCAGCCTGTCGACCTGGCCGACACGTGGACATGGGACGGCCACAACTGGACCCGTCTACGGCCGCACCAATCGCCGGCCCTCAACTACGACTGGCCCGCAGCGATGGGCTACGACCCGGTTTCGAGAACGGTCCTGCTCTACGGTTTCGCAAAGATCGCCACGGCGACGACCACGACCATGACACCGCAGACGTGGTCCTGGAATGGGTCTGACTGGGCGCAGCTCAACCCCGCCTCCTCTCCGCAGTCGAGTGGCGACATGTTCAGCGACGGCACGCATCTGTTTCTGACGGCCCCTCCGGCGACAGGGCAAGGCATCTCGACCGTGCAGATGTCGGAGTGGGATGGCCGCTCCTGGATACCGGTGGCGTCGCAGAACATGCTTCCGAATCCCGATTTGATGTCCGCGGCATACGACCTCCAGAGGCACGAGCTTGTTGTGCTGAGCGGAGGTGACACGTGGACGTGGTCGCAAGCGCGCTGGCTTCGGGTGCATCCGGACCTTCAGCCACCGACCGGGTCCATGGTGTATTTCGCGGCGCTGCACGAGGTCGTTTCGTGGGGGGAGAGATGGGGCGCCGACTCCAGCAACGCCATGTACGCGTGGGACGGCAGGACGTGGAAGGTCGTGCAGCCCGGCAACGTCGTTCCGTCCCCCGCGCCAAGCGGCGCCCCGATCTCGGTGCGGGCGCTGAGCCCAGCCGCGGCGGAAGCCCTCATTCGCAAGACCGTGACCGCCACATCCCCGGTGCTCCTGCCCACGTCGCTGCCGCCCGGCATGGACGCGAACGTCGACGTGAGCTCGGATACCTTCAATGTCACCTATCAGTCCGATCAACGGGACAAGGAGATCGACTTCGGCACCGTGGTCGCGAACCCGCCGCCTGGGGGCGTCGCTCCTACGGATACGGCCGTGCCATTCCGCCATGCGATAGCGATGAAATTCCGCCCGAGCGGATATGCGGACTATCACGTGTACGACACCACGAACCCGACCAGCATGCGGTGGTTGATGTGGATCGAGCCGGGAACGACGACCGTCGGCGGAACCACGCAGTCCGGCGTCTCCTACTTCCTGAGCGCCACCGGGCTGACCGACGCGGAGTTCTGGCAAGTCGCAAACTCACTGAGGTGAGAGTCGCCGACCTCAACTGGATGCAGCTCGAGGCCCACCTCCAGCGCGACGACCGGATGGTGCTGCCGCTCGGTTCGACCGAGCAGCACGGATACCTGTCGCTGGCCACGGACGCGATCCTGGCCGAGAGCGTCGCCGTCGAGGCGGCGGAGCCGCTCGGCGTGCCCGTGCTGCCCGCCCTCGCCTTCGGCATCACGCCTTACTTCGCCGCTTTCCCGGGCAGCCCCAGCGTGAAGCCGGACACATACCTGGCGTTCGTCGGGGAAATCCTGGAGTCGCTCCGTGGCCAGGGCTTCAGGCGCCTTCTCCTCGTCAACGGCCACGGCGGCAACAGGCCGGTCGATTCACTGGCGGGTGACGGTGTCGTCGTCCACCACTGGTGGGAGGCGCCGAAGACGCGGGCGGTCGTGCACGCGATCGACCCCGACGCATCACACGCCTCTTGGATGGAGAACTTTCCATGGACCCGAATCGAGGGAGTGCCGGTCCCGACCGGCAGGAAACCGCCGACTCCGCGTGAGTCAGAGGATCCGCGCGCGGTGCGTGTGCGTGCGGGCGACGGCTCATTCGGAGGCTGGTGGCAGCGGCCGGACGAGGACGTGATGAAGGTCTGGCGCGCGGGAGTCGAGGAGACGCGCGAGGTGCTCTCGAATCTCGCCTAACCTCGCCGCCTGCGCACTCCTCGTCCTTCTTGCGGCCTGTGGATCATCGCCCGCGGCGGCGCCGACGCCATCCGCCGCCTTCTCACCGATCCCGTTCACGCCTCGGCAGACGCCGACCCCGGTGCCCGAGCAGATCCGGGAGCCGTCACTGCCCGCCCGGATCGAGGAGACCGCCGCGGCCGCGGCGGGGGGCAGCCTCTACGTGATCGGCGGGTTCAACGCCGGCGGCGCGAGCCTGGCGAGCGTGTACGTGTTCGACGGGGCCACATGGCATTCAGGGCCGCGCCTACCGATCGCGGTCGACCATTCCTCCGCCGCGACGCTGAACGGCCAGTTGTTCGTGGCAGGCGGCCACAGCTTCGGCGCGGACGGCCGCCGTCTGTTCCGCCTCGACGGCGACCACTGGACCGAGCTTGCGTCGATGCACTACGCCCGCGGCGGCCACGCCCTGCTCGCGGCGCAGGGAAGGCTTTACGCGGTCGGCGGGAACACGGCCGCCGGCAACGTCGGTCCGGTCGAGGCATACGACCCAACCGCGAACGCGTGGACCGTGGTGACGATGCTGCCTGACCCTCGCAACCACGTGCTCGGCTTCGTCATGGGTTCCAGCGTGTGCGTCGCCGGCGGAAGATCCCCGACGACCTCGCGCGTGGACTGTTTCGACACGGCGCACAACGCGTGGGCGCGGCTCGCAGCGCTGCCACAGGCGACCAGCGGAGGCGGTGCGGCGGCTTTTCCCGACGGTTCCGTGCTCGCGATGGGCGGCCAGGATGCAGCGGAGACCGCGATCGTCAACGTTCTCACGCGCTACATGGGCAGCACGTGGAGCGCCCCGGAGGCGATGCTCGTGCCCCGCCACGGGTTCGAGCTCGCGCTTTTCGACGGCCGCGCATGGGCCTGCGGAGGGGGTACCGCCCCCGGGCTTCATCCGACAGACGTGTGCACGTCAGTCGGTGCGCCGCCGGGCCCGCCGCGGGGCAAATGACGCGGCGAACACGATGATCAAGAAAGGCACTCCGTAGTTGAACTCCGGCGTTGTCAAAACCGAGAGGTCGACACCGGCCCGCTGCTCGAGCAGCAGGTCCGCCGTCTCGATGACCGTGTAGAACGCAAGAATCGCGACGTTTGCGATCAGCGCCAGGCGCGCGACGGGCTCGCGAATCGCAGCGAGCAATGCGATCAGCGGCAGGGCGGCGAGCGATGGCCCGAGGAAGTTCACAAGCGCCTGCCGGCCGAGGTCCAGCTGCTGGACCGGCTGCGCGTGGAGGGCGTAGATCGAGTAATCGACCAGGCCGAGCCGCCACGGCCGGACGATGATCGACCCCTGTCCGCCGACCGCATAGATCACGGCAAGGTGCGCAACCTCGTGTGTCCCGAGCGCGGCGAGAAAAACGAGGATCGAGAGCACGGCCACGCGCAACGCCATCACATGCGATACCGGATCACGTTTCGGACTGCGGTATAAATCCAGCCGTGGCTGGGGTCGCCGGCGCCGTCTGGGATGCGCTGCAGATGGCCTTCTTCATGTTCTGGGAGGTGCTCTGGCCGCTCGCCCTCGGCTTCCTCATCTCCGCGGTGGTCCAGTCTGTCGTCTCCCGCCGCGCCGTGCAGCACGTCCTCGGCAAGGACGACCTGCGAGGCATCACTTTCGCCGCCCTGCTCGGCGCCGCCAGCTCCAGCTGCTCTTACGCGGCCGTCGCGGTGGCGCGCGGCCTGTTCCGCAAGGGCTCGACGTTCGCCAACGCGATCCTCTTCGAGTTCGCGAGCACGAACCTGGTCTTCGAGCTCGGCCTCGTACTGCTGGTCCTGCTCGGCTGGCAGTTCCTCGCGGCGGAGCTGGCGGGCGGACTGCTGATGATCGCGATCCTCGCCCTCGCCTTCAAGTACACGCTCCGAGCTCGCATGGTCGAGGCCGCGCGCACGCAGGCGGAAAGAGGGTTGCGCGGCCGGATGGAAGGCCACGGCGAGATGGACATGTCGATCACGGATGGACCGTTCCTTCGCCGGCTGCTGTCACCGCGGGCCTTCACCGCGGTGAGCCACTACTTCTATATGGACGTGGCCAGCCTGGCCCAGGACCTGGCCGTGGGCTTCCTGATCTCGGGCGCCCTGGCGGCGTGGGTGCCGAACTCCTTCTGGCAGACGCTCTTCATCACGAGAGACCCAGCGGTCGCCGCGGTCTGGGGTCCCATCGTGGGTCCCATCATCTCGATGCTGAGCTTCGTCTGCTCCGTGGGCAACGTGCCCCTGGCAGTCGTGTTGTGGAATGGCGGGATCAGCTTCGGCGGCGTGATCAGCTTCATCTTCGCCGACCTCATCATCGTTCCGATCATCAACATCTACCGCAAGTACTACGGGGGAAGGACGGCCGTGTATCTGCTCGTCGTGTCGTACCTGGCCATGGTCCTGGCGGGCTTCGTGATCGGCGGCCTGTTCCAGCTTTTCGGCTGGGTGCCGGCGCATCACTACGTCGCCGTCTTCCAGACGAGGCCGTCGTGGAACTACACGACCTTCCTGAACCTCGCCGTGCTCGCGGTCGCGGCGATTCTCGGCTGGCGCTTCCTGCGCACGGGTGGCCCCGAGATGCTGCGCATGATGGAGGCGCCGGCGTCGACCCGGAGCACCACGCCGGTGGATCCGGTCTGCGGCATGACGGTCGACCCGAAGGGAGCGCCGCGCTCCAGCTACGACGGGGTCACTTATTACTTCTGCTCGGCCGGGTGCAAGGCGGCGTTCGACGCCGAGCCGGCAAGGTACGCCTCAGCGGGCGGCAGCGGGGAGCATGTTCACCGATGACGGCCGGTTTCAGGCCGCGGCGACGACCTCGTCCAGCCGTCGCGAGAGGTCGGCGGGCGTGGTCCCGTTCTTGACCAGCCAGTCGATCACTCCAAGACGCTGGGCGCGCTCGGGATAGTCGGCGCCGTCCTGGGAGTTGGAGAAAACGATCACGGGCACGTCCCGGGTCCGAGGGTCGGCTCGCATCGCCTCGAGCACGCCGAAGCCGTCCAGTCTCGGCAGCATGATGTCGAGGACGAGAACCGAAGGTGGCTCGGCAAGAGCCCACCGCAGCCCGGCCTCGCCGTCGCCGGCCACGGTCACGTCCCAGCCCTCCTGCTGCAGGTGCAAGCGGTACATCTCCGCGATCGAGGCGTCGTCCTCGACGATCAAGCACCGCCGTCTCCCCTTCTGGGCCATATTCAGACAACGCAGGGCTGCCCGAATGCTCCGTTTGTCTTGAACCGATGTGAAGAGGTCAGCAGATCCCTTCATCGGCCGGAGATGCCTCGGCGTATTCAGGCTGGGTCACGTGGGGCACCGCCAGCGTGGACAGCACGGACAGGCCGCCTCCGACGCCCGCGGCAACCAAAAGTAAGCGAGGGCCGATAAGGCCTGCCACCGGTCCCGTGAGTGCCATCGAGAGAGGGATCAACCAGTAGGAGCCCACGAAGTCGATGCTGGAAACGCGGCCTCGTATCCGGTTCGGCACGGACAGGCCGAGGAGCGTCAGCCAGAGGACCTCTCCGCTCCACAGGAAGAGGTTCCAGCAGAAGACCGCAAGAGCAGCCTGCCACACGTTGTGCGCCAGGCCGACGCCTGAGAGGGAAACCATGCCGAGTGCCCAGAGCACGACCATGGGCGCCACGATGCGGCGCGGCGTGGGGACGCGGCCGATGACGAGCCCGCCGACCATGGTGCCCACGCCGCCGGCGGTGAACACGAGGCCGAGCGCCGTCGCCGACGCGTGCAGGTCGTACTTGACCACGTACGGGACGAGGGCCTGGTTGGGGCCGGCGTAGAGGAACTGCGAGAGCGACGACGCGAGGATCGGTCCCCAAAGCCATGGCCGGCCCGCCACGTACGCGACCCCTTGCCGCGCCTCGGCGATCATCGAGGTGCTGGCCGCGGACCGGCTTGACGGTCGCGGCCTCATGAGCGCGAGGGTGAGGATCGAAACCAGGTAGGTGACCGCGTCGGTTCCGAAGGCCGCGGAGGGACCGGCCGTGCCCGTGATCCAGCCGCCGAGCGCGGGCCCCACCATCGCGAAGGCGAGTGACTGGATCATGCCACGGAGGCCGTTGGCCGCGTTCAGCTGGTCGGGCCGCACCAGCTGCGGAAGCAGCGCCGACGCCGCCGGCAAGAACAGGGAGCCGATCAGGCTCTGGACCGCCACCAGGACGACGATCGCTATCAGCTCGCTGTTCCCGGACAGGTTGATCACCGCGAGCCCCGTGACCGTCAGCGTCCGGCCCGCGTCGGCGCCGATCATGGTCAGCTGGCGGTCGAACCGGTCGCTGACGACGCCTCCGCCGAGGATGGCGAACAGCCGGGGAACGAAAAACGCGATCCCGACCAGGGACAGGGCCGCCGGCGCGTTGTACGACTGGTAGACGCGCCAGGCGAGCGCAACGTTGAACATGCCGTCGCCGACCATCGAGACGGCCTGTCCGGAGAAGAGAAGGGCCAGGTCGCGGTTGCGCAGCAGTCGCAGCACGGCGACGCGTACCCTGCCATACACCGCCACTTAACGTCCGCCGCACTCCCCCAGACGGCACTGGCCCGGCCCCGAGGGGCGGTCCGTTCGGCACTCCCTTAAGCAATCCGATGACGACACCCTTAAGGGTGGAGGTAATCAAAGCCATGACGGTCCTGGTCGCGTACGCATCGAAGTCCGTCCGATTACGACGCAATAGTCCTCGGCGTCGGCGTCGTGGGCTTCAGGTGGGCGGGCTGCTCACCACTTCTGCGCCGGGGCCAGGCAACGGCCCGCGCCACTCAAATCACGTCGGCCGCCACAGCGTCGCGCCGCACGGCGACGCAAGCCAGGAAGCCGCTCGCCCTGGCCCCCGGAATACAGGGGATCTGACCGGGCCGAGCGAGGAGGCGGGCACGGGCGCCCGCCTCTCGATCAGCAATCCGGTCAGCGGTCAGCGCGAGACCTGGCAGCCGTCTTTGCCGGCGTCGAACGCCTCGTTGCTCCACGTCGGCTGGACCGGGAACGACACCCCGTTGAGCGAGACGTTCTGCGTGTGGTACCACGCGCACTTGTCGCCGTTCTCGTTCCCGCCCTGGTTGTCATTCCAACCGTCCTGCACCGTGGCGAAGTTGTCGGGGTCCGTCATCGCCTCGGCGTACTCGTGGCCAGTGACGATGCTGTAGCCGTCGAAGATTCCGCGCCCGAAGCTGTCGCTGGTCGCGTTGACGTTGTGCATCCCACACCCTGACGCGCCCAGCACCGGCCAGTTGAGGTTGAGGAACGGGATGAACGAGTACTGCATCCGGTAGGGGTTGCCGTAGCCGTCGACGCTGGTGGTCTGGGTGTGATAGCCGCAGTAGACGGGCTGGCCCGTGCCAATGGTGGTCGGCGGCGTGAGGATGATGTAGGTCGCCTGCGGGTCGTAGTTGAAATGTGCCGATGCGCGCTGCGCTTCCATCGCGATGGGGTCGTCCACAAGGTTCTCAGCAAGGCCGAGGGTGATGATGTCGTCGGGCACCGGAGTCGGGTCCGTCCAGACGCCCTTCAGCTGGTGCGGAGGGTTGCTTACGTACCGCGCACCCGCGATACCCGCGCAGCTGGTCGTGCCGATCGGCACGTTCTTGCAGTACTGCGTCATGACGCCGTCCCAGGGCGAGCCGCCGACGTTCTTGAAGAAGCTGTTGACGTAGTTCTGCAACGTGGCGCTCGTGTACGGCGTGCCGTTTGTGTCAGGCGTGGTGAAACCGGTGGCCCACTGAGGGCCCCAGTAGACGAGGTACGCCGCGGGCGACGTCTCGACGCCGATGGCGCCCTGGCCCGCGTTGCCACCGTGATAGACGAGGTCGTTGGCCTGCGAAGCGACGATGCCGGACGGGTTGGGCTGCCCCTTGGCCCAGAAGAAGTGCTTGGGATTGGTGATGGCCGAGGTGTCGGCCATGGTGGCCGCCGGCTGCATCACAACTGACAGCCCAACCGCGGCCATCGCCGCCAGGCTCATGATTGCGACCCTCCAGGAGTGAAGACGAGACATTCACACAACCTCCACGCAGCAGCGATCAATCGCCCTGCGCCGGGTCGGCGCAAGGCGCCCGTTGACCGACTCAACGCGTTGCCGCCGCCGTCTACCCGGACCGCGGCTCTCCCGGATCAGATGCCGGCGAAGGCGACCAGGCCGATGCCGACCAGGACCAGCGAGGTGATGGTGTTGGCGTGATCCTCCAGCCATTCGCCGCGCATCTGGTAGCCGGCGGCCGTGGCGGCAAGGGTCAGCCCGACGAACGTCGCCATCGTCACGGCCGCGAAGACGACGAGCACAGCGAGGACCTCTGCAGTGCCGTAGGCGCCGGCAGCGATGCCGATGGGCAGGAACGTGAGGTCGGGCGAGGCGGCGACTCCGAACGGCACCGCGATCGCGGCGAGCTGGCCACTGATGCCGGTGCGGTCACTGTGATGCACGATCCGGTCCGCCTGCGCCTGCACGTACGCCTCGTGGCTGTGGCGATGGAGATGACGCATCGCGCCGTGCGCGTGCTGGTGCGAGTGCTCGCCCGCGGCGTCGGTCGCCGCCACATTTGGGTCGTGCTCGTGCGCGTGTGACTCGGGCTCGGCTGCTGCGGTTTCGGCGCCGTGGCCGTGCGCGTGGCCATGGCCCGTGAGGCCCCAGGCAAGAAAGCCCAGGCCCGTGACGATGAGTACCGCGCCGATGATGTGACCCTGCTGGGCTTCGATCTGGTGCTGGAACCTCAACCCCACGAGTGCCACGGCGCCGGCCAGGGCGACCGAGACGAGGACGTGGCCGCCCGCCGCAAGGCTGCTCACCCTGGCGAGCCGGACCATGCTCCACCTCTGGGTCCGTGCCACAACCGCCAGGGGAACCCAGTGGTCGGGAAGGATCGAGTGGATCAGTGCGAGCGCCGCAGCCCCCAGGACCAGCACCACAGTCGCAGGAACGTGCACGGTTTCATGCTGCCGGATCGGGCGCCCGTGACGGAGGTCGAGGATCGTCGATCGTCGGCGACTACGATTGGCGTGAGGTGGGGATCCTGCTCTCGCGACTCCGGACGCGCGGCGGTCTCCAGGTGGGTTGGGATGCCGATGCGGCGGGCCGAGGGCGCCACGTTGCCGCGGACTGAGCGGCCGAAACCGCGGCCGAAAAAGGGCTCCGCGTACGACATCGTGGCGATCGCGTCATCCGCTGGCGGCGTCACGGCGATGACCAACCTCGTGGCGGCGCTTCCAGCCGATTTTGGCGCGATCGTGTTGTGCGTCCAGCATCTGGATCCCAGGCACCGAAGCCTCATGGCCGAGGTGATCGGCCGGCGCTCCAAGCTGCCCGTGGTCCAGGCGGCGGACGCCATGAAGGTCGAGAAGTCGCACGTCTACCTCGCGCCACCCGATCGTCATATGCTCGTGAACGGGGACGGGACCATCAGCTTGACGCAGACAGAGCTGGTCAATTTCGTACGTCCGTCGGCGGACCTGATGTTCGAGTCGGTCGCGGCCGCATATGGCGAGCGAGCGATCGCGGTCGTTCTGACGGGTGCAGGCAAGGACGGCTCGATGGGGGTCACCGCGATCAAGAAGCGAGGTGGCACCGTGGTCGCGCAGGACGAGGCCTCGTCCGAGTTCTTCGGAATGCCGTCGGCGACGATCCGCACGGGCATCGTCGATTTCGTGCTTCCGCTGGACGAGATACCAAACGCGCTTGTGACTCTGCTCGGCGGCCAGTCCGGCGCATGAGCCTGGAGGCCGGCGCCCAGTTCGAGGCGCTGATCGAATACCTGCGCGACACCCGCGGGGTCGATTTCACCGGCTACAAGCGGCCCAGCCTCGTGCGGCGCATCGCCAAGCGGTGCGACGAGCTTGGCTTCGACAGCTTCACGTCGTATCTCGATTACCTACAGGTGCACGCCGACGAGTATCCGATCCTGTTCGACAAGATCCTCATCAACGTCACGCAGTTCTTTCGGGACCCCGACACATGGGACTACCTCGGCCGCGAGATCGTTCCTCGCATCGTCGCCGGTGGCGGCGCGATTCGCGTCTGGAGCACCGGGACGGCGTCAGGAGAGGAGGCCTACACCGCGGCGATGCTCTTCTGTGACGCGCTCGGGCCGGAGCAGTTTCTGCGCCGCGTCAAGATCTACGCCACCGACATCGACGAGGAGGCGCTGAACAAGGCCCGCGCCGGCTACCTGGCCAAGGACCTCGAGTCGCTCGACGAAGGCCATCAGAAGAAGTACTTCGAGATGCAGGCGGGCCGCTGGGTCTTCCGATCGTCGCTGCGCCGGGCAATCATCTTCGGCCGACACGACCTGATGCAGGACGCGCCGATCTCGCGACTCGACCTGCTGATCTGCCGCAACACCATGATGTACTTCACCGCGGAAGCCCAGGGCCGGATCCTCGCGCGGTTCCACTACGCGCTCAAGGACGATGGCTACCTGTTTCTGGGCCGCGCCGAGATGCTGCTGACGCAGGGCGCGCTTTTCACACCCGTCGACCTCAAGCAGCGAGTCTTCTCCAAGGTCGCCCGCCTTCGGCTTCACGAACACCTGATGCTCCTGGCGCAGGCGGGGAGCTCGGAGGCGACGGTTCACGTCGCCCGGCAGATTCGCGTCCGAGAGCTGGCGACGGAAGGCGTGCCGTTTCCTCAGCTGGTGGTGGACGCGCTCGGCGTGCTGGTGACGGCCAACCAGGCCGCTCGCAAGCTCTACGCGATTCCGCCGGGTGACGTCGGCAGGCCGCTGAAGGACCTCGACATCTCGTTCAAGCCGGTCGACCTTCGCGCGCCGATTGACCGCGTCTACAGGAGCCGCCGCGCCGCGACGCTGCCGTCGGTGGAGTTCGCCGAGCCCGATGGCGCTGCTCATCTTTACGACGTGCACGTCGTTCCGCTTCTCGACGAGGACGGATCGGTGGTCGGCACCAGCATCGGTTTCCTGGACGTCACCCGGGAGTCGCGCCTCCGCCTCGAGCTCGAGCGCTCCAAGCACGACGTCGAGACCGCATACGAAGAGCTTCAGTCGAGCAACGAAGAGCTCGAGACCACCAATGAAGAGCTGCAATCCACTGTCGAGGAGCTCGAGACGACCAACGAGGAGCTTCAGTCGAGCAACGAGGAGCTCGAGACCATGAACGAGGAGCTCGAGTCGACGAACGCGGAGCTCCACAGCATCAACGCCGACCTCAGGGTCCGTACGGACGAGGTCGGACGCCTGAACACGTCACTTCTCGCGATTACGGGCAACATCGAGCTGGGCGCCGTCGTGCTCGATCCGGACATGAAAGTGCTGGTCTGGAACGAACGCGCGGCCGACCTCTGGGGGCTCCGCTCCGACGAGGTTGTCGGAGAGGGGTTCTTCGGCCTCGACATCGGGCTGCCGTCCAAGGAGCTGCGCAGCATGATCCGTTCGGTGCTCGCGGGCAAGCCGGCGCACGCGGACATGGTGATCGAGGCTGTGACGCGGCGCGGCCGGAAGATTCAGTGTCGCGTAGTGGCCAACATGCTTTCCGCGGGGGAACACCCCTCTGGCGTGGTGATGTTGATGGAGGAGCTCAAGCCGTCTCGGCGAGCCCGGCCGTGACGGTCAGGCGCCGCGGCCCGTCATGGCGGACTGCATCGACCTGCCCCATCCCTCGATGATGCGGTCGAGCGCCTCGACTTCGACGGCCGCCTCGTGGCGGTCGCGCGACGCAAGCTCCACGGGCGCGGTGTCCAGGCGCGAACGCAGCGTCTGGCCGGTCTCCATGAGGCGGCCGTAGGCGACAGTCCAGAAGGCGGGCGATTCCGGTGACTCCAGGGAAAGGACGGACGATCGGTAGCTGTCTCTCGCGTTCTTTGTCTCGACCCGGAGCCGCTCGAGCCTGGCGCCCATGTCTCGTGCGCCCGCGAGATTGAAGCGGCGCTCGGCGGAGCCGAGCATCAGCTGCTTCGACTGCAGAATCAGCAGCCGTGAGGCCACGATGGCGGTGCCGGCCCTCTCCGCGGATTCGACGGCGGTCATTCGGCCCCTCGACCCATCGACGCGCGCACGCCGTAACCCTTGTTCCGCACCACCGTGATCACCTCTTCCAGGCCGACCTCACGAAGCCTGCCGCGCAGCCGCATGATGTACGTCCGAACCTGGGCGTCGGACAGCCTGGAGTTCTGCCACGCGAGCGTCGCCAGCTGCTTGCTGGTGAACGGCCGGCGCGGGTGCCGGAGCAGGAAGTCGAGGAGGTCCGCCTCGCGGCGCGTCAGGTGCAGCGACTTCCCGGCGTAGGTCAACAGGTGGTCATTGCGGTCGATGACGACGCCCGCCAGCTCGGCGTGCCGGTCTCGCCACGCGCTCAGCCGGTCCTCGACCCAGGCGAGGTTGGCCTTGAGCTGATCGGTTTGGGCAGTACCGTTGGCCCGGGCCAGTACCGAGCTCAATACCGCCGCCAGCTCCTCGTAGATCGATATCCAGCCGGCGACCTCGGGGAGGACGGAGGTAGAAAGATCCTCGCCGGGAAGCTCCAGCGGTGTGATTTGATGCCTGACAGCCACGGTGTTCAACCCAATCTACAGCGCCCCAGTCGAGATGACCATGATTTTTGACCGCCAATGTTGCGTTCAGGGGGCTAGCGTGACTCCTCTGATGCGGCTCGGAGCCGCCGTGAAGATCACGAACGGGGGGCACTTACTGGGCGAGGGGCTGGGTTCCTGAGGGAGGGACCGGGCCCTTCGCCTTCTCAGGGGGGATCCGCGCCGCTCATCTGAAACGGTCGGTCGCCCTGACCAGCTCCGGCTCGATCCCACCTTCCGTGCCGTGACCTGCGTCTTCCACGATCACGAGCTCCGCTTCGGGCCAGGCGCGCTTCAGCTCCCATGCGTTGGAGATGGGAGCCTGGAAGTCGAACCTCCCGTTGACGAGCACTCCGGGTATGCGGGCGAGCGCGCCGGCGCCCCGCAGCAGCTCACCGTCCTCCAGCCAGAGGTCGTGCTTCGCGTAATGGGTCACGATGCGCGCGAAGGCGAGGGCATAGTCGGGGTCGCGGAAGCGCGGGTCGAGTCCCGATCGCGGCGGCCGGTGAGGGGTTGCCGACTCCCACGTGCACCACGCCGTCGCGGCGGCGTTCCGCACGTCTGGGTCCGGGTCGCCGAGCAGCCGGGCGTAAGTGTCGACCACGTCGCGGTCCGGCTCTTTCGGCTCGACCGCGGAGACCAACCGATCCCACTGTTCCGGGAAGAACCGGGCCAGCCCGCCGCGAAACGCCCATTCGACCTCCGAGCGGCGCCCGGTGGTGACCCCGAACAGGACCATCGCGCTGACGCGTCCCGGATTCGTCTCGGCGTACGCGAGGGCAAGCGTGCAGCCCCAAGAGCCCGCGAGGACGAGCCAGGTGTCGATCGCGAGATGCGTCCTGATCCGCTCGATGTCACGAAGAAGGTCGGGAGTGCGGTTCGCCGAAAGGTCGGTCGCCGGATCGCTCGCGTGCGGGCGGCTGCGTCCACAGTTGCGCTGGTCGAACAGGACGATTCGGTAGGCGGCGGGATCGAACAGCCTTCGAAAGTACGCAGAGGCGCCCGAGCCCGGGCCGCCATGAAAGAAAACCGCCGGCCGGCCCGCGGGGTTGCCGGAGGTCTCCCAGTACACGACGTTGCCGTCGCCGACGTCGAGCGCTCCTGTCTCGTATGGCTCCAGAGGCGGATACGGCGAGACCGCGCGCACGTTCATCGCGACATCATTTCAGCAGGCTGGTACCCGAACCGCGGCATGCCATGATCTGACCGATGTCGAGCCGGCCGCTGCGCGTCGCGGTGCTTGGTCCCGGCGGAGTGGGCGGTCTGCTCGCCGGGCTCCTGGCGCGGGGCGGCAACGACGTGGTGGTGCTCGCCGGCAAAGCCACCGCGCATGAGATCTCGCAGCGCGGCGTCCGGGTCGAGAGCGCTCGCTTCGGGAACTTCGCGGCGCCGGTTCGCGCGGCCACCCGCCTGGGGGATCCGGTCGACGTGTGCTTCGTCACGG
>Ga0070741_10011674_pt1 | contig 16136 bp, 10 predicted proteins | sample Coa_R1_4_FD_66440 | JGI IMG/M metagenome (GOLD analysis project Ga0070741, IMG submission 66440) | Surface soil microbial communities from Centralia Pennsylvania, which are recovering from an underground coalmine fire - Coalmine... | ecosystem: Environmental > Terrestrial > Soil > Unclassified ...
CATGCCGATCGGCGCGTGATGCTGGGGCGCGCGCGATTTCTGCACCGGGCCGGGTATGCGGTGCTCTTGTTTGATTTACAGGCGCACGGTGAGAGCACTGGGAATCGCATCACGTTCGGCGCGAAAGAAGCGCGCGATGTCGAAGCCGCCATCGACGTCATGCGCACCAAAGCACCGGGCGAGCGCATTGCCCTCATCGCCGTGTCACTCGGTGGCGCCGCGGCTCTCTATGCGTCGCCGCTCAACGTCGATGCATTGGTTATTGAGTCGGTCTATCCATCCATCGTTCAGGCGACACGTAACCGCGTGGGTCCCGTGCTCACGCCCCTCTTACTGTGGCAACTCCGGCCTCGACTCGGTCTCCGCGCGCGCGATTTACGACCCATCGATCATATCGGCCGCGTGCCCTCACCGATTTTCGTCATGTCGGGCGCTGAGGACCGTCATACGACGCCCGAGGAGTCCGAGGCCATGTTCGCGGCCGCTCCGGATCCAAAGGAATGCTGGCTCGTGCCTGGCGCGGCGCACGAGGACCTGCATGCGGTCGCCAAGACGGAGTACGAGCGACGCGTCCTAGCGTTCCTGCACCGGAGCGGGGTGGGCGGGAGCTGAGCCCGCGGGTGTCGGGATCGTGTGCGTGACGGTCGGGTGCGCCGGGTCGATCCAGATCAGCGCGGGTGCCGACGGGTTGACCCATGCCGTGTAGACCAAGCGGCCATCGGCGAGCCAGGTCGGCTCACCGTCGTTGGCCGGTGTGGGCGACAAGCGCGTGATCGAGCCGCTCGCGAACGTATAGAGAAAAATGCCGACATCGCCATCGCGCGTCGATGCGAACGCCAGCGTCTTGCCGTCCGGACTCCACGCCGGATCGACGTCTGTCGTGGTACCGTCGCCGAGTGGCGTTTGCTTTGACGATGCCAGCGTCAGCTCCACCAGCTCGGCGTGTCCATATTGCGTCGTCACATAGACGAGCGCATCGCCGGCTGGGGACCAGGTCGGGTTCTCCTCGTCGACGCTGGTTGTTCCGAGGAATGCCGTGACGGCCGTGGGATTCAAGCCTGCGCTGGTCGACGTCCAGATCTTGTTCTGGCCGGAGACCGCACTCACAAAGGCCAGATGACTCCCGTCGGCCGACACGGCGGGCTCCATCGTGGGGTAGGGGAGCGAGTCCAGCGACGTTTCCGTGCCGCCCGTGAGCGCCACCGAGTAGAGGGACGGCTCACCGGTCCGATAGCTCGTGTAGGTGACTGTGTCGCCTGACGCCGTGGGCCGGTAGTTCTCGCTCGAGTCCGAGGCGAGGCGCGTCAGCGCCATGCCATCGAGGGTGATGCTGAAGATCGTTCGCGTGTTGGAGCCGTTCACGTCGATCATGTCGAACACGATCGTCGGTGGCGCACCGACATGCAGCACTTTGGTCGCGGTGGTGTCGCCGACTTTGGCGGAAATGGTCAGTGTTCCCGTGTCGAGGAGCCGCAGCGTCTGCCCTGAGGCGAGCACCCCGATGGACGACGGCACGGCGGACCACTGCACGCTGTCTGCCGGAAGGGCCTTCGACCCACGAGAGGCCGCGAGCGTGACCGTCGAGTTGCGCTCGACGTAGCCGGCGACGGCGACCGATACCGTGGTGATTCTCGCCGGTGCCGAGGGACCGTCGTGGCAGCCGGCGAGGAGGACGAGCAGGGCGGCGCGCTTACTGCGAGCCGAGGAGAGCCACTCCATTATCTCCGCCGATATACACGTTCGTGGCCGATGTGCCGTAGATTGAGCGCAGGGTCGTCGTCAGGCCCGACCACATGGGAGACCACTGGTTGCCGTTGTAATGCAGGATGGTGCCGTTGTCTCCGACGGCGTACGCGTCACCGGTGTATCCGGCCGGTGCGGGCTCGCCCCACAGCCAGCGCAGGTCGTTTGTCGTGCCACTCGTCTGCGCCGTCCACGTCGCGCTGCCGCTGTTGGCCACGATGGTTCCGGCCTGGCCGACCGCCCAGAGTTGCGTGGTGCTCGTGCCCCAGACCGCGAAGAGCGTGTCGGTCGTCCCGCTCGTCATCGGGTTGAATGTCCTTCCGCTGTCGGTCGACTGATAGATCGCGCCGAGGACGTTCGTCGTGTAGAGGATCTTGTTCGAGGCGCCCCAGAGTCCCATGAGCTGCGCGGTCCCCGCCGTCGCGTTGGTCTGGGTATCGTTGCAGTAGATGGTGCCGGCCTGCGATGCGGCGCAGAGGACGAGCGTGTCCGCCTGATCGCCCCATTCGGCGCGCCAACTCGTGCCGCCGTGAGGCGTGGCGGTCCAGGAGGTGCCGTTCCAAATCGCGACGTTGCCATTCACGGTCAGCGTGTGTACGTCGGTCGGGCTGAATCCCCAGAGACCGAGCATGGTGTCGGCCGGCGTGCTCGAGGTGTAGACCACCGACCAGTTGTTGCCGTCGTAGTGAAGGATCGAGCCAACGGTCGTCGCCCAGACGCTCGTGTCGCTCGCCGCCCAGATCCGGAAGATGGGGAAACCGCTCTGATTGGAGACGGTCGCCGTTGTGCCGTTGATCGAGACGAGGGTGCCCGCGTCGCCCACCGCCCAGATCGGCGTGATGCCGTTCGTGGTCGTGATACCGCGCAGGGTCACGCCGATGGCCTGGCCGTTGTATGTCCAGTTGCCGGCGCCGTTATAGCGAACCATCGTGCCGTTCGCGCCAACGGCCCAGACGTTGGTGGACGAGGTGCCGCCGACCGCATCGAGCTCGCTGGTCGTGTTGCTCGTCATGGCCGTCCAGGTCGTGCCGGTGTAGTGATAGATCGAACCGTTTGTCGCGACCGCGAACACGTTGGTGGCACTTGTGCCCCAGACGCCTCGGAATGGCGGGTTGCCGGCGGGTTTCGTGATTTGCGTCCAGCCACCCGTCGTCCCGTTGCCGTTGTAGGTGACGATGCGGCCGGCATCGCCAACCATGAAGATGTGGGAGGCATCGGCGGCCCAGACCGCGCGGATCGTATCAGCGACGCCGTGCGGGACGGTCGTCAGGTTGGTCCACGACGTGCCGTTCGTGGACTGGAAGACGACCATCTGGCCGCCGGTCGAGCCGACGGCGTAAATGTTGGTCGGCGTAATCTCCCACACACCCTTGAGATTCGCGGCGCTCGGCGTCGTGACTTTCGTGAATGTCGAGCCATTGTAGTGGACGGCGAGACCCGCATCGCCCACGAACCACACGTCGCTCCGCGAGGATCCCGAGACGGCGCGAATCTGATACGTCGGCTGGTTGAGGGCGAGCTGCGACCACTGCGTGCCGTCGTAGTGCATGACGGTGCCGTTCAAGCCCGCGGCGAAGACGTCGTCGGAGCTGTCCTGCCAGACGCCGTTCAGCTGATTGCTCGAGACGCCCTGGTGGATCGGCGTCCAGAGGAGCACGCCCTTCTCGAACGGCATGTCGGCGGAGACTTCGACGAAGAAGTTGAAGCCGCAGACGCCTGAGCTGAGCTGGAACGACCAGCTCTTCGACGCGCTGACCGAGTCCGATTTAATAATCTGGTTGTACTGATAGTACGGCTGGCCGCTCGCCGTGAACGTGCCGGTCGATGTCCCGATGGGGGCGACCGTGCCGGTGCCGCAGGCGACGAACGGGCCATTCGTGAAGAAGACATCGACGCCACCGCCGGCCACCGTGCTGCCATCCTGGGTGCCGATCGGTTGCGTCATCAAATTTTGCACGGTCGCGTTGAACGAGAACACGTGTGTCGTCGTGCTGTACGCGAACGTATTCAGCGCGAGCGTCACATAGACGTTCTGCTTGCCGACGATGACGTTCTTGCGCAGGGTGCTTCGGCTGGCCGCGGTGGCCGCGGACGACCCGCCATCGAGCGGCGTGCAGGTGACGCTCTGGGGATGCAGCGTCGCCCTGCACGACAAGGCCGCGCGCGACGCCTTCGCGCCCGTACCGGATGAGACGGGGCGGGGCGCGACCATATTTTTGTCGTCGCTGCACGCCACAAGGGTGGCGGCCGCGACGATAGTGAGTAACGTTGCGCGCAGCATTGTCAAATCTCCTTACAGTTACTTCAGGTCCTTCGGTCATGATGACGATTAAACGAACTCTCATGTAACGCCGAGCCCGGTCGGCACGTAGCGTGGTCAACGTGCTGTCAGGTTAGGTCCCTTAGATTCGGGTCATGAAGTACGGGGCTTTGTTGGGATCCTCGGTTTACGCGTTGCTCCGCAACAAGTTACGGAGCATTCTGACCGTCCTCGGCATCACCATCGGGATCGCCGCCGTTATCTGCGTCGTGGCCATCGGCAAAGCGGGCCAAGCGCGCGTCGAACAGCAGCTCAACAACCTCGGTGACAACTTCGTGTGGATCGAGGAAGGTGGGCGCGCCGTGAATGGCGTGCGCACGGGCTCGCACGGCATGCCGACGCTCACGGTCGCCGACGCGATCGCGATCAAGAATCAGATCCCGATCATCAAGAGCGTCTCGCCGAACGTCGACGGCTCGATCCAGATCATCTACGGCAATCAGAACTGGTTCACGAGCTATCGCGGCGTCGCGCCGGAGTACTTCGAGATCAAGCGCTGGTTCGTCGATCAGGGCGCGTTCTTCTCGCACGACGACGTCGACCGCGCGGCCGATGTGTGCGTCATCGGCAAGACGGTGCGCGATCAGTTGTTCGGCAACGAAAATCCGATCGGCAAGGTCATTCGCGTGTCGACGCTCCCCTGCTTGGTCGTCGCGACGCTCGCGCCGAAGGGACAGGATGTGTCCGGGCGCGATCAGGACGATACCGTCATCCTGCCGTACACGACGGTCATGAAGAAGATCAAGGGCGACAACTGGCTCGACGACATCGTCTGCTCCGCGATCTCGGCCGATGCGGTCCGGCCGGCCGGTCAACAAGCGGCGGCCTTGCTCCGCGACCGCCATCATCTGCGGCCCGATGAAGATGATGACTTCAACATCCGGAACCCCGAAGACATTATCAAAGCCCAGATCGAGGCGAGTCGCACGCTGACCCTGCTGCTCGTCGCCATCGCCTCGATCTCCCTCTTAGTCGGGGGCATTGGCATCATGAACGTCATGCTCGTCTCGGTCACCGAGCGCACGCGCGAGATCGGCGTGCGCGTCGCGGTCGGCGCGACCGAGACCGCGATTCAGCTGCAGTTCCTCGGCGAGTCCGTGATGCTGAGCCTCGTCGGCGGCGCCGCCGGCGTCGCCCTGGGCGTCATCGGCTCGACCGTTGGCGGTCGCACCCTCGGCTGGCCGATGCAGTTCGCGCCCGAGGCCGTGATTCTTGCCGTGGTGTTCTCGGTCGCGGTTGGGGTGTTCTTCGGGTACTACCCCGCCCGCAAGGCTTCACTGTTGGATCCGATCGATGCCCTCAGGTATGAATAAGAAGCGTCTCCTCGCCATCCTCGTGCTCAGCGCGTGCGGCGGGTCAAAGGCCGAATACTTTACCGCCAAAGTCCAGCGGGGCGACATCCACGACGTCGTCGATCTCACCGCGACCATCAATCCCGTGAAGACCGTGCAAGTCGGCTCGCAGGTCTCCGGCACGATCGCCAAGCTCTACGTCGACTTCAATTCCCGGGTGCATCCGGGCGAGACCGTCGCACTGATCGATCAATCGTTGTTCAAGGGAGCGCTGGACCAGGCGCAGGCGGCGCTCGAGGCGGCACGCGCGAACGTGACGGCCGCCGAGGCGCACGAGATGCAGGCCAAGGATGACTACGATCGTAACGGGCCGCTGGCGCAGAAGGACTACGTCACCCAGTCAGCGTTCGTCCTGTCCAAGTCGAACTACGAGATGGCGAAAGCCGCGGTCGACCAGGCTAAAGCGCAGGTCACCCAGGCGGTCGCCGCGGTGAATGTCGCGCAGACGAACTTGGACTACACGGTAATCAAGTCGCCGGTCGAGGGCGTCGTCGTGGCGCGCAACGTCGATGTCGGCCAGACGGTCGCCGCGTCACTGCAAGCGCCGACGATCTTTACAATCGCGCAGGATCTCTCGAAGATGCAGCTCTACGCGAAGACCGACGAATCCGATGTGGGACGCGTGCGCGTGCATCAGGACGTGACCTTCAAGGTCGACGCATTCCCAAAGGAGACGTTCAAGGGCGTCGTGAACGAGATCCGCATGAACGCGACGACCGTGCAGAACGTGGTGACCTACGACGCGATCATCGACCTGGACAACCCCGATCAGAAGCTCCTGCCGGGGATGACCGCCTACGTGACCGTGCCGGTCGCCTCGGTCACGAACGTGATCGAGATTCCGAACAGCGCCCTCCGGTTTCATCCGTCGTTACCGGCGAACCAGATCCGGGCGCTGTACGCGAAGTACGGGGTCCACGACGCCGACACGACGCCTCCCATCGGCGACACGCCCGCCCGGTCATCCGACAGCACGAACGTACGGCGGCCTCGGCCCAGCGATGCCGAGCAGGGCGTGATCTGGAAGCTGCACTCCGACAACTCGCTGGAGCCCGTGCGCGTCGCCCTCGGCATCACCGACCACGCGCACACGGAGACACTCGCCGTCATCGGTGGGACGCTGAGCATCGGCGACGACGTCATCACCGGAGCGCCCGTGAGCCAGGGGCAAGCCCGCGGGAGATGAGCGCGGCGCCATGCGTTATCCAGATCGATGACGTCCACAAGTACTACGAACTCGGCGAATCGAGGGTGCACGCGCTGCGGGGCGTGAGCCTCAGCATCGAATCCGGCGGGTTCGTGGCGATCATGGGAGCGAGCGGCAGCGGCAAGTCGAGCCTCATGAACATCCTGGGATGCCTGGACCGGCCGAGCAGCGGCCGGTACATCCTGGACGGCGTCGATGTCTCGACATTCGACAAACGCCAGCTCGCCGGGATTCGGAATAAGAAGCTCGGCTTCGTCTTCCAGGGCTTCAACCTGTTGGCGCGCACCACGGCCCTCGAGAACGCCGAGCTGCCGACGATCTATGCCGGCCTCGATAAGGCCGCACGACGCGAGCGGGCGAGCACGGCGCTGGCGATGGTCGGACTCGCCGACCGTGCCGGCCATTTTCCGTCCCAGATGTCCGGCGGCCAGCAGCAGCGCGTGGCGATCGCGCGGGCCCTGGTCAATCAGCCATCGATCCTCCTGGCCGACGAGCCGACCGGGAATCTCGACAGCCGCACGTCCGTCGAGATCATGAAGATCTTCCAGGACCTGAACGATCGCGGCCTCACGATCGTGATGGTTACCCACGAGAGCGATATCGCTCAGTTCGCGCGCCGGACGGTCGTCTTCCGGGACGGAAAAATTCGGCGCGACGAGCCCACCGCCTCGCGCCCAAGGGCCGATGAGGTCCTCGCCACGATGCCCGCCCTGGATGATTGATCGCTCTATAAGTATCGTAGCGGCATGCGACGACTCTCCGTACCGTTAGTCCTGCTCCTCACGGCATTCGCGCCGTCAGGCCCCAGGCCGATCACCTCGGCCGACATCTATCAGTTCAAGTGGATCGCCGATCCACGGATCTCGCCCGATGGCAACGAAGCTGCGTACACGCTCGTGCAGGTCGCGGACAAGCACGACAAGTACGAGACGAGCCTCTGGGTCGTGGCGACGGATGGCAAGAGCGCGCCGCGGCGACTGACCTCGGGGCCGCGCGACGCCGCGCCGCGGTGGTCGCCAGACGGCAAGACGATCGCGTTTGTTCGGAGCGTGACCGACACGGGCGCGGCGCAGATTTACCTGTTGTCACTGACGGGAGGCGAGCCGCGCAAGTTGACGGATCTCGCTAAGGGAGCAGGAAGTCCCGTCTGGTCGCCCGACGGCCGGACGATCGCGTTCGGCAGCTCCCAGCTGGCGAGCGATACGGCGCCGCCGGACAAGGACAAGAGCGATGTCCATGTGATCACGCGGGCCGTGTATCGCGACAACGATCGCGGATGGCTCGACCCCACGCGGCACGGTCACATCTGGACCGTCGATGTCGACCTGGGCGCGGATGCGCCCGCGAAAGCGCACGAGGTCACGTCCGGCAACTTCGATGAGGACGACGTGCAGTGGAGCCGCGACGGGTCGCAGCTGTTGTTCACGTCGGACCGCGTCGAGGAATCGTACTACGACAACCCGGACGACGACGCGTTCGCCGTGTCGAAGACCGGTGGCGCGATGGCGAAAACTATCGACATCGATGGCCCGGTCCGGAACGTCGCGGTCTCGCCCGATGGCAAGACGTACGCGTTCGCTGGCTGGGTCAATCCCGCCAAGCGTCAGTCCTATACGCAGTCGGCCGTGTTCGTGACGACGGACGGGAAGACGGTCACGAAGCTCACGAGCGGCGAGGCCGAGGTCGGAAGCGGGGTCGGCGGTGACAATCATCCGCCCCGCGGCGGCGGCGGGAATCCGCTCCTCTGGTCTCCCGACGGCAAGAGTCTGTACACGGCGATGACCCTGCACGGACGCTCGAACATCATGCGGATCGACGTGGCCACAAAGGCGGTCGAGCCGGTCACGACCGGTGCTCATGATATCGTCGCCTACAGCGCGACGCCCCATGTGTCCCGCTTCGCGCTTACGATCAGCGACGGCACGCATCTCAGTGACCTGTACTCCCTCGATCCCACCGCGAAAACGCTGGTGCAACTGACTCACGTCAACGATGAGCTCTTCAATCAGCTCACGTTATCGACGCCCGAGCGGATCACGTATAAGAGTTTCGACGGCACGCCGATCGAAGCGTGGGTCGTCAAGCCGCCTGATTTCTCGCCGAGCAAGAAGTATCCGCTGATTCTGAACATTCACGGCGGACCACACTCGGCCTACGGCGAGACGTTCTTCCATGAGTTCCAGGTCATGGCGGCGAGAGGCTACGTTGTGCTCGCCCCGAACCCGCGCGGCAGCACGACCTATGGCGAGAGCTTCGGCAACATCATCCAGTACCACTATCCGGGCGACGACTACAAGGATCTCATGGTCGGCGTCGACACGCTGCTCAAGCGCGGGTACATCGACGAGAAGCGGCTGGGTGTGACCGGCGGCAGTGGCGGAGGACTCCTGACGAACTGGACGATCACGCAAACGCACCGGTTCGCGGCCGCGGTATCCCAGCGGTCGATCGCGGACTGGGCGGCATGGTGGTATACAGCGGACTTCACGCTCTTTACGCCGTCGTGGTTCCGAAAGGCACCGTTCGAGGATCCGCAGGAATACGCCCAGCGGTCGCCGATCACCTACATCGCCAACGTGACGACACCGCTCATGCTCGTCGAGGGCGAGTCGGACAGCCGCACGCCGTCAGGATCGGGCGGCTACACGATGTTCCGGGCGCTCAAGGCGATGCACAAGACGGCCGTCATGGTGGTCTTCCCCGGCGAGACGCACGAGCTGTCCCGGTCGGGCAAGCCCGTGCATCGCGTCGCGCGCCTCGATCACATCATCAACTGGTTCGACAAGTACCTCGAGAACAAGCAGGTCGCGCAGTACGACCTGCAATAACTAAGTCCAGGTCCAGTTGGCGATGTCCGGTTCATCCTCCATGTGCTCGTAGGAGTACCGGATCGCGTCCTTCGTCATCTGGATGAACCGCGCGATCAGCTCGCTCCCCCGGTCGCCGAGGCGTGACGTACGACGGATCGCCTCGGCCGCCAGGTGGTAGCGGCTCATGCCGTTCAGCACGACCATGTCGAAGGGCGTAGTCGTCGTCCCCTGTTCGTTGAATCCCCGGACGTGGAACCGGCCGGCATGGGGGCGGCCGTGAATGACCTGATGGATGGCGCGCTGGTAGCCGTGCCAGGCAAACACGACCGGCTTGTCCGCGGTAAAGAGTCCCACGAATTGCTCGTCCGACATGCCATGCGGATGTTCATCGGGCGAGAAGAGCGTCATCAGGTCAACGACGTTCACGACTCTCACCCGCAGCTCCGGCGCCAATTTCCGTAGCCACCAGGCCGCGGCGATGGTCTCCAAGGTCGGGATATCACCCGCGCAGCCCAAGATCACATCCGGATCACCGCCGCCGTCGGTCGAGGCCCACTCCCAGATCCCGGCGCCTTTCTCGCAATGCGCGATGGCCGCGTCCATCGGCAGCCATTGGAGCTGCGGCTGCTTGTCGATCACGATCAGATTGACGTAGTTCTTCGACCGGAAGCAGTGATCTCCCACCGAAAGCAGACAGTTGGCATCAGGCGGCAAGTAAATGCGGGACACCGTGCCGCGCTTCGACAGCATCACGTCGATGAGCCCGGGCCCTTGGTGGCTGAACCCGTTGTGGTCATTCCGCCACGCGGTCGAGGTCAACAAGATGTTCAGCGAAGGGACCGGAGCGCGCCATGCGAGATCATTCGCGGCTTCCAGCCATTTCGTGTGCTGGACCGTCATGGAGGCCGAGACCATAGCGAAGGCCTCGTATGTCACGTAGAGACCGTGACGGCCGGTGAGCAGATAGCCTTCCAGCCACCCTTCGCACAGGTGCTCGCTCAAGACTTCCATGACGCGACCCGTGGGGCTCACATGGTCGTCGATCTCCAAGATCGGGCCGACGAAGCAGCGATTTTCGACTTCGAACACGGCGTTGAGCCGGTTCGAGTTCGTCTCGTCCGGGCAGGTCAACCGGAAGGTGTGCGGGTTGCGAACGAAGATGTCCCGTGTCAGTGCGCCGATCTGTCTGGTCGACTCGCGCCGAACCGTCGCGGGAGTTGGCACATCGATCGCGTACTTCCGAAAGTCGGGAATATCGAGCGGTTGCACGAGGCGACCGCCATTCGCATGCGGGTTGGATCCCATGCGCCGGTCACCTTTGGGGGCGAGTGCAGCCAGGTCAGCATGCAAGGCGCCCGACTCGTCGAACAGCGCCTCGGGCTGATAGCTCCGCATCCAATCCTCGAGCATGCGAAGCTGCTCGGGATTCGTGCGCACATCGGGCAACGGCACCTGATGCGCGCGGAACGTGCCTTCGACAGGGCGACCATCGAGTTCTTTTGGGCCTGTCCATCCTTTTGGCGTGCGTAGGATGATCGCCGGTCGATTACGGAGATTCGCGTAACACGCATCCAATGTCGATGCGAACTCACTATGTAGCCGCATCGGGTCGTCACCCTCCACGAGATGAACTTCGTGACCCTCCGCTTCCAGGATTCGACGTAAATCTTCATCTCGCGCGCGGCCCAACACGGTGGGGCCGCTGATCTTGTACCCGTTCAGATGAAGTATCGGAAGAACGCACCCGTCGCGGTCCAGATTCAAAAACCGAGTGCTCTTCCACGAGCCCGCGAGCGGCCCGGTCTCCGCCTCGCCATCGCCGATGACGGCGACGACCAGCAAGCCGGGGTTATCGAACGCCGCGCCATACGCGTGAGCCAGCACATAGCCCAACTCACCGCCCTCGTGGATCGAGCCGGGTGTCGGCACACTCACATGGCTCGGAATCCCGCCGGGTGTCGAGAACTGCCGGAATAACCGGCGCAGCCCATCGCTGTCGCGCGTGATGCTGGGGTAGATCTCGGAGTAAGTACCCTCGAGATACACGTTCGCGACGATCGCCGGACCGCCGTGGCCCGGCCCGGCGAGATAGATCGCGTTGACATCGCGCTCCGTGATGAGCCGATTCACGTGCGCGTAGATGAAGCTCAGGCCCGGTGACGTTCCCCAGTGGCCGAGGAGCCGAGGCTTGATGTGCTCCGGGCGGAGTGACTCTCGGAGGAGAGGATTGTCCTTGAGGTAGATCTGGCCGACCGTGAGATAGTTCGCGGCCTGCCAATACCGATGGACCTGACCCCATGGAGCGCTCACGGCGCTCGACACGCGGGTGTCGAACTCGAACGTTGCGTTTTGGCTCATGATCCACGTTAGCACATTCGCGTAACGGCATGGTCGGGTATTCCCTCACATATCGTTGGCGCTCTCGACCATATGGCCTTAGGTTCGTCGCCGACCAATCTCAACTACGAGGCAACGTTGCGACGTGCCGCTGTGCAGTGCGCCTTCTCGTGTGCTGTGCTCGTTCTTCTCGCGTCGTGCGGTAGCCATCATTCGTCCTCGACCAGCACCGGACCCGCAGCGACCGGCACCATCGTCGGCACCGTCACGAGTAGCCTCGGCGGGTCACTCGCCGGCGTCAGCATAGTCGTCACACCGAACGGCGGTACCGCGCTCGCCGCGGTGATCACGTCGGCCTCCGGAGCGTTCGTCGCCGCGAGCGTGCCGACGACGCCGGACGACGGGACACTGACGCTGTCGTCGCTGCCCGCCAATTGCGCGGCGCCGACGCCGGCGTACACGGGGCTCACCGGCAGTGACACCGTGACCGTCAATATCACGGTGATCTGCTCACCGCTGGTGGGTACGCTGCGCGGAACGATCACGAGCAGCATGGGCGGCGGGCTGCAGAACGTGGGCGTCGTCGTCACCCCGCATGGCGGCTCCGCCCTCGCCACGGCGCTCACCTCGGCCAGCGGTGCATACGTGGTTGGGAACGTACCGTTGGCCGATGGCACCGGAAGTATTGCTCTGACGAACGTGCCGGCGAACTGCTCGTCACCGGCGAGCACGAGTTACAGTGGACTCGCATCCGGCGACACGGTGACCGTGTCAGTCACGCTCACGTGTGCGGCGAACGCCGGCGCCGTGACCGGGACCGTGACGAGCAGCATGGGCGGCACCGTGCTCGCCGGCGTACAGGTCGTGGTGACGCCGACGGGCGGGAGCGCATTGCCGGCGGTGACGACCAACTCGTCCGGCGTGTACACCGTTGGCGGCGTGCCGATCGGTAGCGGCGCCGGCACGGTGACCGTGGGCAACGTACCGGGCTACTGCACGGCGCCCAGTGCGGCGAGCTACACAGGCCTGACGAACGGCGTGACCGTGACGACGAACGTGACGGTGCCATGCGCGACCGCGACCGGCTCGGTGATCGGAACGGTGACGAGCAGCTTGGGTGGTGCACTCTCAGGAGTGTCCGTGGTCGTGACACCGACCGGCGCAAACGCGCTGCCTGCCGTGACCACGACGGCCAACGGCGCCTACACGGTGAGCCATGTGCCAGTCGGTGGCGGCACGGTCACGCTCACCGGAGGGCTGCCGGCCCAGTGCAGCGCGCCGGCCGCGGCGGCGTACGGGAATCTCGCGTACAACAAGACGGACACCGTGAACGTCGCCGCCTCGTGCCAGTCGATGGGCACGCTCAAGGTACAGGTCACCGAGCCGCCGACGGCGCTGGGCGCCGTGACCGTCACGGGTCCGGCCAATTATGTGCGGACCATCACGCAGACGACGACACTCACGGGACTCGTACCCGGCGCATACGCCGTGACGGCGGCGCCGTTCGAGACGCCGGATGCGATTGTGGGGACGGTGTGGGAAGGAACGGTCGCGAGCAGTCCCGTGCAAGTGATGGCGAATACGACCGCGCAATCGACCGTGACGTACCATGCCCGAGCCGGGACCGGCGCGCTCTGGGTGATCATGCCGGACTACAACAATGGCGGCGGCACGTGGGGCTACTTCACGAGCGCCCAGTTGGCGGTGGGCGGAAGTCAAACGATGGCGTTCTCCACGCCGATTCCCAGCGACATGTTCGTGAACGGCATGGCCGTGGATGCCAATGGCACGTTTTGGATGTTGGACCAAAACGTTGGCAAGTTCGATGTGTTCAAGGCCGCGAACGGTTTCTCGAGCCCGACGTCCGGCGACACGCTCTTGCCCAAGTACAACTACCAACCGTTTGGTGCCGCATTCGATCCAGGGGGCAACCTGTGGACGCTGGACGATGACAACGGGCTCGTCGAGATCCCGACGGCCAATCTCGCGGCGGGGGGGAACACGAATACCTTCGAGGTCTACTACCAGAGCACGCCCTATCCGAATTTCAACACCAGGGCGCTCGCGTTCGATGCGAGTGGAACGCTTTGGGCCATCAGCCGGCAGCCTGGCAACGACCTGCTCCAGGGCTTCACGCAAGCCCAACTCAATCAAGGCGGCTATCGGGCGCCGGCGGTCACGATTGTATTGCCGGACACGATGGTCAGGGCAGTGGCGTTCGACGGAAGCGGCAACCTGTGGGTATCGTCCTTCGGCAATCAGCACGTGTTCAAATACACGCCGTCCCAGCTGTCCGCCGGGGGATCTCCGACGCCGACGGTGATCATCGGCGTGTCGAATCCAACCGGGATGGCATTCGATGCGAGCGACAACTTGTGGGTCGTCGACGCGAGTGACGGTCAGTTGTTTGAGTTCGCCTCGTCGCAGCTGACCACGTCCGGTACGCCGACACCCCACACCACGATCCCGCTGCCGGCAACGTGGACGAGCTCGAACGCCCCGCAGCTGCCGTTCTACCTCGTTTTCGACCCGCATCCGTCTAATTTGCCGCTCAATGGTTCGCGAGTCGTACGCCGCCGTCGGTGATTCCCTCAGTGAGGTCGAGACACCGGCTCTGATCGTTGATCTGGACGCCCTCGACCACAACATTCGGAAAATGGCGGAGTACGCGACGCGCGCCGGCGTCGCGCTCCGCCCGCACGCCAAGGCGCACAAGTGCGCCGAGATCGCGCTCAGACAGATGGCGCAGGGCGCGGTCGGCGTGTGCGCGCAGAAGGTGAGCGAGGCCGAGGCGCTCGTGAATGCGGGCGTCAACAACGTGCTCATCAGCAACGAGATCATCGCGCCGCGAAAACTCGAGCGCCTCGCGGTGTTGGCGCGGCGCGCGACGATTTCGACATGTGTCGATGACGAGTCGATCGTGCCGGTGCTCAATACCGCCGCGGTCATTGCCGGCGTGAGACTCGATGTGCTCGTCGAAGTGGACGTTGGTGGAAATCGCTGCGGTCAGCTGCCGGGCGAGCCGGCGGCCCGACTGGCGAGGCATGTCGCGAGCGCCAGCCATCTGCGCTTCGCGGGGCTCCAGGGCTATCAGGGGCGCGCGCAGCACCTGCGCACCGAGGGCGAGCGGCGCCAGGCGATCGACGAGGGCGTCGCGGCGATCAAGGCCACGGTTGATCAGCTCGAGCGCGACGGCTTGTCGTGTGAGACGATCACGGGCAGTGGAACAGGCACATATGCGTTAGAGTCTATGAGCGGTGTGTACACGGAGGTCCAACCGGGGACCTATGCGCTCATGGACGCTGATTATGGCCGCAACACGCCGAGGCCGGACTTTTTGAATAGCCTCTTCGTGTACACGCAGGTCATGAGCTCGACGGGGCGGGGACATTCGGTCGTCGATGCGGGGCTCAAGGCCATGTCGTTCGACGAAGGCATGCCGCTCGTCGCGGACTATCCGGACATTGCTTATACGCGTGTGTCCGATGAGCATGGCGTGCTCAATGGCGAGATTCCGCTGGGCACGAAGCTTCGGCTCATTCCCGGACATTGCGACCCCACCATGAATCTCTATGATTGGTGCGTCGCGGTACGCCACGACCGCGTCGAGGCCGTGTGGCCGATCGTCGCTCGTGGCCTTATCCTCTGACCATGCGCCTCACTCTCTTGCTCGTCCTCTGCCTCGCCGCCTGCGGCGGTGAGAAAAAAGCCGATACCTCGACGCCTGCCGCATCGACGCCAGCGGCGTCCACGCCGGCATCCGGATCGGCTCCGGCCTTCGCGCCGCAACTTGGCGTCGATGTCGCGACCATGACGAAGACGCCGTCGGGCTTGGCGTACAAGGACACGAAAGTCGGCGATGGCCCGGTGGCGAAACCGGGACAGATGGCCTCGGTGCATTACACGGGCTGGTTGCCGGACGGGACGAAGTTCGACTCGAGTCGTGATGCGGGCCAGCCCTTTGGATTCACGATCGGCCAGGGTCAGGTCATCAAAGGCTGGGACGAGGGCGTAGCGGGCATGAAGGTCGGTGGTCGGCGCCTGCTCGTGATTCCGCCGGATCTGGGATACGGCGCCAGCGGATCGGGGCCGATCCCGCCGAACTCGACGCTCGTGTTCGATGTCGAGCTCCTGGGGGTCAAATGACGGTCTCGCGACGGGACTTTGCGGCGGCCGCGGGCTTGAGCTTAGTTGGCGCGTTCCTGCCCGGTGAGCAGCGGCTCACGATGGCCGATCGGATCATGGCCGAGCCGGCGGAGCCGATTCCGCCGTTCACGTACAAGATCGAGAACCAGGTCGGGAAGATCGCGGCCGGCGGCTATGGGCGCGAAGCCACGGTGAAGGAGTTCGCGCTCTCCGAGGGCCTC